>Ga0210064_1000272_pt1 | contig 24761 bp, 19 predicted proteins | sample Muzzi_CordC_D2_FD_185531 | JGI IMG/M metagenome (GOLD analysis project Ga0210064, IMG submission 185531) | Wetland microbial communities from San Francisco Bay, California, USA, that impact long-term carbon sequestration - Muzzi_CordC_D2 (SPAdes) | ecosystem: Environmental > Aquatic > Marine >... | reverse complement strand
CCGTCTGTCCCGCGCCAAAGTGAATGTGATTGCGGTCGGACGGGATTTCCTGGTCAAGCGGCGGCAGATCGGTGTCGATCAACAAGTGATGATGTCCGGTATTGGGAACATTGGCGCCTTTGGGCGCCACGCCCATGTTGCGCAACCCGAACCACACCCTGAACGGCTGGTTGGCCGGCACCACCTCGCCATCATTGGGCCAGCCCACATACAGGTAGGCGTTTTCCGGTGCCGGGGTTCTGTCTGCTGCGGCGATACCGGAGAACAGCAACGCAGTCGCCAGGCAGGCAGTCGTGTTTCTGGTCATGGTCTTCATGTTTCTGTCTTCCTTAGTTCGTTTTTCCCTAAGTGTCCGCTCTCCGTCCTGCGGCTAGTAAGGCGGGACGGTGATCGTGATCATTTTCGAGTACAGTGGCGGATCGTGCGGCACGTGGTTGCAGTCCGCCAGCAGGAGCTGAAGGGTGTGTTTTCCAGGCGCCAGGTCTTCGAGACGCGCCTCGGTCTGTCCGCCACCGAAATGCAGGTGCTGACGATCCGAGGGAATCTCTTCATCGAAGGGTGGCAGCACGGTGTCGATCAACAGGTGGTGGTGGCCGGTGTTTGGCATGCAAACACCCTTGGGCGCGACACCCGCGTTACGCAACCCCATGCGAACCCACAGCTTGCCCCCCCTGATAACCGCGCCATCAGACGGCCACACAATGTAGACCACGGCATCCTTTGGTGCCGGTGTGCGCTCTGCAGCAAATGCCATGGTGTATGAAGCCGCCAACAGTACCGCGACCACGATTTTTCGTATGAGCATTTTTCCCCTCCCTGAAATCCCGGCAGACGCCTGTGAAGCTGCCTCCCGCGGTGCACATGCGCGCGGGAGCGGTGTCTGTATACAGCCCATTCTTGTCGATGAGCCTTCTGTTTGTTGCAGGCTACCGGCCCGCAGCACTCACCCCCGTTACAACACCGCTTGCGTAATTTAGCATAGATCAGATACTGGCTAAATCAAGATAGATAGGTAGGTATTTCTCGCGATCTCCCGGGAACGTGGCCAGAGAAGCTCCCAGGACCTGAGCATCCCTGTCTTCCCAGTCACAGGCGATCGACTCCAGGGATAGATTCACTTATCCTTATATTTGTCGGAATCGGTAAAGCGCTTGCGAATTAGTGACTGCTCGTCTAGCCTCGCAGGTATGATAGTCAAACCAGACCAGTCTGTACAACACCAGAACGGGATGATCATGATGATAAGGACAGGGTGCAGAGTGTGGTTTTTGAGCTTGTCGCTGTGCCTTTCCGTCGCTGCTACGGCGACAGCAGGTATTCTGCCCAAGAGTGGCGAGGCACAATACGAGCTAGAGTTCTGGGAATCCATCAAGAACAGCACCCACGCAGAAGACTACAAGGCTTATCTCGATGCCTACCCTGACGGACGTTTCGCACCCTTGGCCAAGACCCGGGCAGCGCGCTACGCCAAATCCAGTCCCCCTGCAGCTCAGCCGCAGCCGCCCATCGAGGTAATGGATGTTCAGTATGAGGCCGTCACCGATGCCAACGTGCGCAAGGAGCCCTCCTCGCATGCTGATCTGGCCGGTGGACTAGGCCGCGGCGACCGGGTGCACGTCACTGGCCGCACCCACGACAAGACCTGGTACCGGGTTGAGCTGGCCGGCGGTACCTCGGGTTTTGTATATCATGATCTGATCCGGGAGCCGGTCGCCGCGCCGACGCCTGCACCAGTAGCGAAGCCTGCACCAGTAGCGAAGCCGGAGCCAGCAGCGGCGGCCACCAAAACCCTGTCAGCACCCGCCTCGACACCGGTTGTGGTTCGCCAGACCGGCAGTGTCAGTGACTGCGACTTCTGCCCGGAAATGGTCGTGTTGCAGCCGGGTTCGTTTCGCATGGGGGATAACAGCGGCGACCGCAGCGAAAGACCCTCACACCGGGTAACGATCACCAGACCATACGCCATAGGAAAGTACGAGATCACTCTGGCGCAATGGAACGCCTGCGTACAGGCGGGGGCCTGCAAAGCCATCGCCGATCCCGCCGGCTCATCGGACAAGTCACCGGCCACGGATATCAGCTGGACCGATACCCAGCGCTACGTGCACTGGCTGTCCAAGCTGACCGGCCAGGACTACCGCCTGCCGACCGAGGCGGAATGGGAGTATGCAGCCCGCGCCGGAACCAGTTCGCGCTACTGGTGGGGTGAGAAAATGGAACCACACAAGGCCAACTGCAAGGGTTGCGGCGGCGAGTGGAGCAATGATGCGCCAGCCAACGTTGACGCCTTCAAGGCCAATCCCTTCGGCATCTACGGTATGAACGGTGGTGTATGGGAATGGGTAGAAGATTGCTGGCACAAATCCTATGACGGCGCACCGGCCGACGGCTCGGCGTGGACCAGTTACGACTGTCGTGAAAATGTAATTCGCGGTGGTTCCTGGCGTAACGACAGCACCTACGCGCACTCGGCAAGCCGCTTCACTTACGATACGATGGTGCGTTACATACTCAATGGTTTCCGCGTGGCCAAGGCGTTGCCCTAACCCGGATGCGAGGCTGCCGTACCCGGGCGCAGCCGGAGGGACTTACCTGCTGCGTCCCAGCGCCTTGTCCTTGAGCCGTTCGAGCAGCATCCGCGGCCTCGTGTTGATCATGACAAACTCCGCGGTGATCTGCTCCCGCCCTGACTCTTTCGCCAGTTGATCCAGTCGCTCGCGCAGAGCCCCCAGATAGTCGGCGCCTTTTTCAACTTCATCTCGCGGCTTGTCGAACAAGGGCTTCGGCGTGTTCAACACAGCCACCAGTTCGGTACCAAACGGCTCCGCGATGACCCATTCTCCCAGGTCACCGATGGTAGCAGCGTAGCCGGGCGGGGCCTGATTGGCCTCGTTGCGCGGCCCAGGAACCATGTGCACCACACCCCCGTCCAGGGAATAATAATCCAGATTGACGTAGGTCTCGTATGACGGGGTGGTTATCTTGACGACCAGTGAATCCCCTTCGGTGAACTCGCCGCCCTCATCCCGGGTGCGTATCGTTGTGGCCTCCCCGGCGGCTTTGTTGACGCGCCAGAATGGCTCGTAGAGATCCATCACGGCACATTTCTCGTCACTGACAGGTGTCACATCAATGGCGACTTTCTTCGCCCCGGACAGCGCCAGCAGCTCATTTTCAAGCTGCTTCAGGTCGAAGCGCTGCGAGGCATAACCGTTCACCTTCACGGTGCCGTCCTTCACACCGGCGTCCAGCGCTGCACACGACACCCGGTCGAGTACCGGCATGACCGCCGACAGCGAGAGCTTGCGCACCTCTTTGCGCAGCTCTGTTACCGCCGGTTTCACCGGGGGCTGCGGCTCTGCCATGGTCAGTTGCACGCCGGCGGCAGGGAGCTTTTCCGTCCCTGCTGCGGGTGGTTCCGTGTTCACAACAGCCTCGACCTGTGACATGGCTGCACGGGTGGCGGTTTCCCGGTCGCCGGTCCCGGCACGCTCGTCCGTCTGCACAGCAGTTGACACAACTTCAAGCGTCGGTCTGGATACCGAGTGATAGTAATAACCGGCGATGCCGGCCACCACCAGAACAGAAGCTGCCAGCCCGGACAACTTTACGGTGTTCGGTGACAGCAAGTCCTGACTGCAAAATTCGTGGCAGAACTGCATGACCGTCGGTGTGCGCTGCTCACGGTTGAAGGCCAGCGCCCCTTTCAGGGCTTTCCACTGCCTGCTCGTCAAGCCCTTGCGGCGATCCAGCTGCAGCCCACCGTCCCGCGCCTCAGTTGCCTGCATACGGCCGAAGGGATGCCGCCCGGTCATCATTTCATAGGCAATGCAGCCCAGTGCATACACATCGTCACGCGGGTCCACTTCCTGGTGCTCCAGCATTTCGGGACTCGCGTAGGTCGGGGTCAAGGCCCCGAGCGAACCCGGATCGAAACGCGTCGCCTCCATGTCGGCCTGGTCGGGTCGCTGGAAAGCACGCGCAATACCGAAGTCGATGATCTTTACCTGACCGCTGTGTGTGATGATTACGTTGGCGGGTTTGAAATCCGCATGCACGATGCCGCTGTCGTGTGCGAACTTCAGTGCGCCCGCAATCTGCGCCAGGAGGGGCATCGCCTCTTCCTGAGTTAATCCCTTGAAATCGCTTGCCCGTAATATCTGCGCCAGCGATTTGCCGGACAGATACTCCATGGTCATATACACGGTGGCACCATCGCGGTCGAAATCGTAGACCCGGACAATATTCGGGTGCGCGAGACTTTGCGATTTCTTCGCTTCGCGCTGCAGCGCAATCAGCGATTGCGGGTGAGAGCGGAACTCGACATTGAGCACCTTGACCGCCACATACGGGTTGCGGTCGTCGGCCTCGAGCTTGCGCCGGTCGAGCGCCTTGTAGACCGTGCTCATGCCGCCAGCGCCGACACATTCCTCGAGGACGAAGCGGTCATTCAACACATCCCCCACACCCTTTATCCTTTCGGAGTCCGGCAGGGAACCGGCATCGGACTGGCCGCTCCGCGGTAATGGTAATGCCTGCGCGCTGCCGGCGGACGGCACCTGTTCGCGCCCCCCGTCCAGCTGCGTGGCCAGGTAGGTGAGACTGACATCAGGATCGGCAACGCCGTCACCGGCGTCGACACCCTGTTGCCTGGCATGAGCGGACTGCTCTATGCGGCGCTTAACTGCCGCGTGCACCTCGTCCGGGAGCGGCGCCCGGGTATGCTCCTCGTCGAGCGTCTCCAGCAACCAGGTTTCGTCAGCCCGGCCATTCGCCAGGATACGATCGAGTTCCGCAATCAGCTGGTCCTGCGGGAGGTCTCCGCTTCTGAAGGATTTCAATGCGTGTGCAAAACTCGCCATGGCCTGTTATACCGTTACGCTCGATCGCTCACCGTTCAACCGCACCCGGTCGAGAGGCGCGTGTCTCGCCAGCTGATGCGGCCTCTGCGTCAGCCCGTAATTCACCGCGGTATCGTCCGCGTGATGGTCGCCGAATCCGGTAGTCGCCTCGAAGCGGATCACCGCCACCGTGACGTTGTCGCGCGCGCCACGCTCCAGCGTCAGTTCCACCAGTTCCTCACTGGCTTCGTCACAGTCATAGTCGTCCATGATGGCAGCGACTTCATCGTCGCTGACCTCCTTGTTCAGTCCGTCGCTGCACAACAGGACAGCGTCGCCGTCCCGGAGAAAGGAACGGTACTGGTCAACCACCAGTTGATCCTGTGTGCCGACGGCGCGGGTAATACGGTTGGACGACGGGTGAGACGTCGCTTGATCACGGCGTAACTCACCGCGCTGCACGAGTTCTTCCGCCACGCTGTGATCTCGGGTGATCTGAGTCAGCCTGCCATCGCGCAACAGGTAGGCGCGACTGTCACCCGCCCACAGGCAGATCCATTCACGTTTGTACACCAGAAAAGCCACCACGGTGCTGCCCATCAACTGCTCGAAGCCTGCCCTGTGCGCCTCATCGCGCATGCGTTGATTGGCCATGGCGAGTCGGGCCTTGACCTCACTCGCGAAATTCTCCAGCGAATCCGGCCTGGACAGGCCCTCGAACGCGTCCACGATCAGGCGACTCGCGATGTCACCGTGCGTATGACCACCCATTCCATCGGCAACCAGCCATAATCCCAGCTCATCGAGACTGAGATAGGCATCTTCGTTGACACGACGCTGCCTTCCCGTTGTCGTACGACAGCATGACCACCACCGGTAACTCATACCAATACCATCCCCCGGCATTCTGGCGAAGCGCCCTGATGCCCGTACCCGGAAAACATGGGCCGGGTTCGGGACTGCCGCCGTGCATGCCAATCCGGGAATTATCGATTGTTTTAACTAAGGCGAAGCTTTCTCAACACCTTCATCGATCCAATGCACCGGCAACTTTCGCCTTGAACTGCCCTTCATTTGTCCTCACTTTAGTACATATACCCTTGTGTTGTCAGCACTTGTCAACGTATTACCCACCCTGACCCGTCGAGCGCGGATATAAAATGCCGCGCCCTGACCTGGGCCGATGATCCTTTAAACTGATATTATATTAATCGCATGGGCTGAAATTCCGATCTATACTTTTTTACCAATCCTCATACGGCCCGGTGCGTTGACGGTCCCGGACTCCTGCCGAGTCCGCGGATGTCAGAGGAGAGCGATAATGGCACACATAGTAATCAAGGATCTCAAGGAAAGCGTGGAACTGGACAGGGCGGCGATGCGCCAGATTACCGGTGGCTGGAACCGGCAGCGTCTCAGCGGTCTCCCAGGCTATGAATCGAGCCTTTTCCAGAAGCCGGCCTTGTCCGATCCCTTCAACCTCCCCGGTTCCGCGTTTAACCCGAACCGGCAATAAAAAAAACGGGGGTCCGAAGACCCCCGTCACCAGTTACTGCCGTTGCCGGCTGATAACTTAGTAGGCCAGCCAGGGGCCGCGGTGGTAGGGATTCTCGAACTCCACGCTGGTCTTGGTCACGGACTTGTTCACGTCGTGCAGCTCCGCATACTGGCCGCCGGTGAAGTTGAGGGATGCAACGTTGACGAATGCGCCATTGCCCTCGGCGGTGTTTGAAACAAGCGGGCCATACTGGCTGATGCTGTCGTAGCTGCCACCGCGCACGGCAGACAGTTCCTCGCTCGCCAGGTCCTTACGCATTTCCAGGTCTTTGATCATCATGGTCAGATTCTCCTAAAGTTTGGTTACAAAAAATGGGTCGGGTCAGGGTTGCCTCTTCGGCGTTTCGTGGACCTTTCGGTTCACAACCCTGCTATTGCACTCGCCGTGCCAGCTTTTGCAGACCGCGCGAAAATAAATTACAAGCGATTGAAACATATGTTTTTATTTATTTTCTTCGATCATGAACCGGACGTTCGGGAGCACCGGAACCCGCCCGGCCGTTCGCTGGCCGCCAACACAATCCGACACTGAAGTTTGTGCGCACGCAACAGGCCGGCTGAAGCCGGCCATTCACGCTTTCGAAGTGGCCCGGCCGCATCGCTTCATAGCAAGAACGCAAGCAGTGAGGACGTTGACCGTAGGACAACTGCAAGGCACCAGGTCGGCAAACGCTGAAGAACGGCCGCGTGATCCGCGCTGTCCTGGCAGACAGGCCATCGCACGACCACGCCGTCCGGTATCCCACCAATGCCTGCAACTATGTCCGGTACAGCCCGAAGGTCACGGCTCAGGCTGAGCCTTTACCGTACCCGCCCCAGACCCGTACGGTACCCCCCTCCCTCATACGGACAAGTATCCGGCCAATGCGATAGCATGGGGTCTGAATCTCTGCGGCACCAGCCGCTGGTACCCGCCTGACACACCGCAGCCGGGGGCTCCTGCGTTTTACACAGGGGCGGTGTATCCGCCTTCGGTCGTTTGATGCAAGCCGCTATGGATTGCAGCCTGAACACGCACCAAAAAAAACGGGGGTCCGAAGACCCCCGTCACCAGTTACTGCCGTTGCCGGCTGATAACTTAGTAGGCCAGCCAGGGGCCGCGGTGGTAGGGACGCTCGAACTCCACGCTGGTCTTGGTCACGGACTTGTTCACGTCGTGCAGCTCCGCATACTGGCCGCCGGTGAAGTTGAGGGATGCAACGTTGACGAATGCGCCATTGCCCTCGGCGGTGTTTGAAACAAGCGGGCCATACTGGCTGATGCTGTCGTAGCTGCCACCGCGCACGGCAGACAGTTCCTCGCTCGCCAGGTCCTTACGCATTTCCAGGTCTTTGATCATCATGGTCAGATTCTCCTAAAGTTTGGTTACAAAAAATGGGTCGGGTCAGGATTGCCTCTTCGGCGTTTCGTGGACCTTTCGGTTCACAACCCTACTATTGCACTCGCCGTGCCAGCTTTTGCAGACCGCGCGAAAATAAATTACAAGCGATTGAAACATATGTTTTTATTTATTTTCTTCGATCATGAACCGGACGTTCGGGAGCACCGTAACCCGCCCGGCCGTTCGCTGGCCGCCAACATAATCCGACACTGAAGTTTGTGCGCACGCAACAAAGCCCCTACACACTGCGTGTTAACAACATCAAAGAGAGGGTAAACACCCGGTGAATGTCAGCTAGCCGGTAGTGAACACGCGTGGCATGATGTGTGTCCTTTAGTTTATGGACACGAAGCAAGCGAGGATCGTAAAGCCGCCACGGTGCATGCGCACAATGGCGGAAAAGCGCGGCATTGCGGAGGAGAAGCTACAAGCTGTCGCATCGGTTGCCACCGTGCCTGTCGCCGGTACCGGTCAGCTTACCGAGTGCGGCGCAGGTCAACGACGCGCCGGCGTGCGGTGTGATCACGATTCCGCGCTCGAGCAGCTATCTCATTGAGTTGCACACCCTATTTGTGCTCCGTCATTTATGTTGAGGGTCCCCTGATCATCTCTGGATGGTGCAGGAAAAATTTTGCAGTAACGGTGCCGGAAAACCTCATCAGCACTTGGCTTGGAACGAGGGCTAGGAACAAGCGACCAGGACGACTTGCCTGAGCGATCGCCGCAGGCGACGGGCCGGGCGCGATCACAAGTCGGGTTGCAATTGCACCTGCACCTGACAATGCCGCCCGATGCTTGTCGCCATCATGGCTAGACTACGGAGCAGTTGCTAAAAAAAACGGAGATCCTGCCGGACCTCCGTACACCGATCGCTAAATCTGCTGTGCATGTGCGCTTTATCGGGGGAGCGCGCAGCACAAACGGGTTGTCACCTCTAGTGATTCAAAGGACTACCCGATTTTAGAGGTCGATGTTCACGAGATTATTGAAATCGAATAGAAGCGCCGTCTGGGGAGCAGCCACTGTGGTAATGGCAGAATTTATAAGGCCACCACCAAAGGCACCAGTCGAAACATTCGGGCCAAATTGTTTGATCAGGTCAAAGCCAGTACTGATGATCGTCGGGGCGTTGCCGCCGCGGATGCTCTCTAGGGACGCGTTTTCCAGATCCATGCTGGTTTCCAGGTCATCAATCTTCAAAGTCTTCATAATCAAATCTCCTAAACTTGTAACAAGTAGTGGGGGGTCGGTTTAACATGGCGAACACCGAAGTGCTCACGCCCATCTCAAAAGCAGGAGCCGTGCCAGTTCTGTCTTCCGTAAAACGGTCGCTGTATACGTCTATGTTTTTTAAGACGAATAAAATCCAGTCGGCAGCGTAGTTAGGCAACGTGGTGCTGGCGGATACCCGTGGAAGTGTGCCCGCAACAAACAGTCTAGATGGGAAAGTTGGCTGACTCCCGCAGTTTCTCGCTCGCCTGCCGGATACAGGTTTCATGACCCTGTCCAAACGCAGAGGTAGCCGACGTCACCGTCATCACCCTTAGGCGGTGTTCCACCGTGACTAACTTTTTATGTGGGGTGCGTTGGATTTATCCGCACACATGGTCACATGTCTACAAGGTTCGGCCCGGTCATTCCATGAAGCCGTAAATATTTATTATTATAAAACATTACATTATCTCAATTGTCACCCAAGTCAGCCAGAATTGGCACAGCTTCTGCTTATGTTTAGTCAGCCAGCGGAGGCAATTTGCCAGACCGCTAAGAGCGAATCTGACCAACAAACCAAGGAGACCCGACAATGAGCACGCTCGTCATAAACGATTTAGTGGAAAGCAAAGCCCTCGACAAGGCGGCAGTGATGCAGATCTGCGGCGGACTGTTTAACCAATATCAGTTTGTCGCTCGCATGTTATCCGACGCCCAGCCGCGTAGCGGCATCCTTAACATCATCACTAACAACTTCAGTAACACAATCAACGAGAATCCGACGTTCTTCAACGTCTACAATGGCGCCGGCAACTCCGGCACCATCCTGAACAACTTCAATACCTTCTCACTGACGGCTGCCAGCCCGGCGAAGATCGGGCCTGATATCGGCAGTATTTGAATCAAACGAGTCCCTCATTTGCGGAGTTCTTAGTGAACTCCGCATTTTTTTTGCACAAGGCGTTATCAGACCAAGCCACCTGCGCGTGCCTGCCCAGCCCGCGGTGGATCAATCCTGTTGCCGTCAAGCCAACCAGCCAGCGGCTGACTGTTGGAATAGTACCTGGCAGCGACTCGGCGTCATTCTTTACCGGCCCCGCTCACCAACTCCGATTTTTGATTTAATGTCTAATTTTCAATTGCTTATATTATCGTCCGTCCAGAAAATTGGAACTGGCACGATCGATGCTGGTACTGATTGCAAGAGCAACACACCGAAGCCAGCGAGGCGAAGCCCATGAACAAGCTGTTGACCACGGAAACACTCAGGAAACAGAACCTGGCGTTCGTTGGTAGCGGCGGGGTCAGTCAGGAAAACCGCTCCAGCGGATTCCGGCCGGCGTTCCACGACCTGGATTCCGGTCGCACGGCGCTGGCGCGATTTGCCGACGGGCGTCCGGCTCCCATGCACCTGCTGGACGGTCTGCCCGAAGAATGGGTGGTGAAACGCGATGCCGCGGGCCGGGTAAGCGCCATCAAGGACTCCGTGATCGCCGGATTTGTCCGCAACGGCCTGTTCTACACCAGGGAGCAGGCCGCCGCGGCGCTGCACTGATCAGAGAGCGCCGTCCAGTTCAACTTTTTACGCGGTAGTTCTTGGAACTCAGGCCGTGTTTTTTCAGCAGGGTCTGCAGATGTGAGCGGTTCATATCCAGCTGGCGGGCAAGTTCCGACACTCTACCTCCCTGCTCCTGCAGACCCCGCTCCAGAAACTGCCGCTCCGCGGCGTCGCTGGCGGCCTTCTTGGTATCCGCGAGCGACAGCTGCTGTTTCCCCTCCTGATCACCCCCCTCCGGCTTCAACTCCGGCATATCAGGGCGAATGGACTCCGGCAGGTGTTCGAAATCGGCGGTATCACTTGCCAGGCAGGAGATGCGGAAAATGATGTTGCGCAGTTCGCGAATATTGCCCGGGTAGGCATAATTGAGCAGGTAGGTACGCAGGCGGCGGCTCAGCTTTACCGGCCGGCGCCGCAATTTTTCCGCCGCCTCATCACCGAAATACTCTATTAACAGCGGAATTTCGTCCTTGCGCTCGCGCAAGGGCGGTAAGGTGACCTGGATGACCCCCAGGCGGTAGTAGAGGTCTTCACGGAAGGTGCCATCGTGACACATCTTCAGCAGGTTCTTGTTGGTGGCCGCAACGATGCGGGTATCGACCTCGATCAGACTGTCGGAACCGACCCGCTGTATTTCGTTGGACTGCAGCACCCGCAACAGCTTGACCTGGCCGGGCAGCGGCAACTCCCCGATCTCATCCAGGAAAATCGTGCCGGTGTCGGCTGCCTCGAACTTGCCGCTGCGATCCGCAGAGGCGCCGGTAAAGGCGCCGCGCTTGTGACCGAACAGTTCTGACTCGAGCAGATTCTCCGGGATGGCGCCGCAGTTGACCGAGATATACGGTTTATCTGCACGGCTGCCGTTGGCATGGATCACCTTGGCCATCAGTTCCTTGCCGGTGCCGCTCTCGCCGTCGATCAGCACCGGCAGATCGGTGGGTGCGGCTTTTTCGGCGATTTCCAGCGCATCCAGCAGTTTCAGGCTTTCGCCGAACACGCCTTCAAAGACGAAGCTTCGGTCCAGCAAGGCCTTGCGCCGCTGCGCTGTGCTGTGCCTGCGTGCGCCCGTCCCGCTGGCGGTAGCGGTCACGAAGCGCTCCTTGCGCGACAGTTGCATGACCTCGTCTCGCAGGGTATTGCACTGGCCAAGCAGCTTCTGGATCTGCGGCCGGTCCAGTGTAGACGCCCAGCGCAGGGTCGAGCGCAGGATCTCCAGCTTCTCGATCAGGCCGCCGTAGGAAATCGCAGATTCTGCTTTTTGCTCTATGACTTTCATCAGGTGCTCGCGATCTGTTTTTTGACCAGCTGGTAGTACATGCCTTTTTTGCCGACCAGCTCCCCGTGATTGCCCTCCTCGACGATGCTTCCGTTATACAGCACCAGTATCTTGTCGGCACCCATGATGGTGCTCAGACGGTGGGCAATCACAACCGCGGTGCGGCCCTTGAGGATCTGCTGCATACTCTTGAGAATGTTGCTTTCCGAATGCGTGTCCAGCGCCGAGGTCGCCTCGTCGAATATCAGCAGCCGCGGATTGTGATACAGGGCGCGCGCGATGCACAGACGCTGCAACTGTCCGCCCGAAAGCCCCACACCACGCTCGCCGACCACCTGCTCGTAACCCAGCGGCATCCTGGATATAAAACCGTGGGCATCCGCCAGTTTGGCCACTTCGATAATGCGGTTGCGGTCGGGATTTTCGACTCCGCTGGCGATGTTCTCGGCGATGGTTCCGGAAAACAGCAGGTTCGACTGCATGACGTAGCCGATTTGCGCGCGGTAATACTCCATGTCAATCGCTGTCAGGTCGTAACCGTCGACGCTGAGCGTACCTTCCGTGGGCAGGTAGAAGCCCACCAGCAGTTTTGCCAGCGTGGTCTTGCCCGAGCCGCTCTGGCCGACGATGGCGACCAGTTCGCCCGAACGTATGCTGAAACTGATGTTTTCCAGCACGTAAGGCGTTTCATTGCCACCATAGCGGAAATAGACGTTCCTGAAATCAATATCGCCCTTGAGGTCGGGCAGCAGGACGCGCGAGGCAATATCCCCGGGTTTCTGCTCGGGTTCCAGCTCCAGGATATCTCCCAGCCTTTCCATGGCCACGCCGGCTTCGTTCAACTTGTTCCATAACGCCACCAGCCCCATCAATGGGCTCATGACGCTGCCCATCAAGGCGTTGAAGGCAATCAGCTGACCAATGGTGAGTTCCTGCGCCAGCACCAGGTCGGTGCCCATCCACAGGATGGAAATGGTGACGGTTGCATTCAGCAACTGACTCACCAGCCCGACCAGGATGTTGAAGCGCTGTGCGCGGTAACCGACGTTGAGCGAATGGGCGTATTTCCTTTCCCATTTCAGGCGCATCGGCCGCTCGATGCCCATACCCTTGACGGTCTCGGCGCCGCCGATGATTTCCATCAGCGTCGACTGGGCATCGGTCGAGGCCTGGAATGCATCGCGCGCATAGGCCTTCAGTTTCGGTGTGACGGCAACCGTCATGACCAGAATCGGTATTACCAGCACCAGCAGCAGCAGGGTCATCTTGGTGCTGTAGAGGAACAGGATGGTAAAGTAAATGAACACCATCAACAGGTTGAGCAGCGTGGTTACGGTCGACTCGGTCAGGAACGAACGGATGGTCTGGTTCTCCTGGAACCGCGCGATGATATCGCCGGTCTTGCGTTTCGCAAAAAACGTAAGCGGCAGCGACAGGGCATGTTTGAAGAATCCCGACATCATGGAAAAATCCATGTTGCGCATCATGAAATTGGACAGGAAAGCTCGCATCAGGCTCGTGAGCTGGGTAAACACATTGGCAAGGATCAATCCGACGATCAGGACGTGCAGCAGCGACACGTTTTCATGCACGATCACCTCATCGAGGATATGCTGGATAATGAGCGGCGGCGCCACGCCCAGTATCTGGATGACGAAGGTGGCGATGAACAGGTAGGCAAGGATTTTCTTGTAGGGTTTCAGGTAGCCGACAAATCGCAGCCACGGCGAACGTGCCGTTGCCAACTGCACCATATCGCTGCCGGGCGTGAACAGCAGACAGGTTCCCGTCCAGCCCTTTTCGAACTCGGCGACGGTCAGTTTGCGAAACCCCGGCCCCGGGTCGGCCACCCAGACATGGTGTTTGGACATGCCGTAGACGATGATGTAGTGATAACCTTCCCAGTGCGCGATGAACGGCAACTCGAAGCCAAGCAATGCCTGGAAAGTGCACTGAACACCGCGCGTGGTGAATCCCAGTGATTCCCCGACCCGCGCCAGGCTGTCGAGTGTCGCGCCCTCACGCGTCACGTTGGCGAGTTCGCGCAGTTTCCCGAGCGTCATGGGAATCTTGTAATGCCTGCAGATCATGGCGAGACAGGCCGCACCGCAATCCATCTCCTCGGCCTGTTCCACCAGCCGGAAGCGTTTGATGATCCGCTCCCCCGACTCGGGCCGCGACCACAGATCGAGCAGCAATGGCCGGTTTCTGCGCTCCGACAGGACTTTCTGTCGTTCCAGGTCCCGCTCGAAAAAGCGGATGCGTTCATCCAGCACCTCGCGCAGCCTGGGATTGCGTTCGAGGATAAAGTGAATGGTCTTTTCCGGGATAACCAGCAACACCACGTCGCTTTCGGCAATGACGGTCGCCGGTTGCTCCTGGCGCAGCAGGCAACTTTTTTCGCCGAAGAGTTCGCCCTGCTCCAGATTGCCGAGCGGGTACTCGGTCTTGCCCTCGGTGTGAACGATGCGCACCCGTCCCTGGCGTAACACATACAGGCGCCGGTCTTCCGTGCTGCCCTGTTCGAGGATCACCTTGCCTGCGCGCACGCGTTTGATACCAACGCTGCGGATGTACTCCTCGATCTCGTTTTTGTTGACCTTGCCGCGCAGCTTGAACAGCCGTGACACAAAACCACCCAGGGAACTGATAGCGACGTAGCTGGCAATGAACGCCTGTGCCGCGGCATTGCCGTCAAGGGCAGCGGTGAAACTCGCGCGGGGGAAAAACAGCAACTCGGTTTTTGAGGATGCCCGCACCGAGGACTCGTACGGGTAGTCGCGCACCACCGCCATCTCGCCGAACACCTCGCCGGCCTTGCGCACACCCATGCTGATTTCCTTGCCTTGCTCCTCGGTAAAAATGCGCACCGCACCGCTCTTGATCACAAAGAGTCCGTCACCGGGATCGCCGGTGTTATACACGGTTTCACCGAATTCGAAACTGCGGAGTTCGGCGCTGTTCGCCAGCGCCTCAAGCTCACCGGCATTGAAGGCCGAGAAAATCTCGACGGCGCCGAGAAATTCAACCGAACAGAGCTCGCCCGATGTCTGTGCCATCTGCTAGGAGCCTGTCCGAGTAATGGGAGCCGTTACGAGAACGTGGCACGGCAAGCACAGATGCACGAAAATTCGAGGAGAATGGGTGGGCGCGTGTGACGAGGATTTGCGTGCATATGGGCCGTCGTGGCGCTTTCGCAGTAGGTTCATCATTACTCGGACAGACTCCTAGAGTATCTCGATCTGGTGTTCCCGCACCCGCGCCGCGATCCACTCGTCACGCAACAGGCGGCGTATTTCGGCAACGATGTCATCATTGAACGCGGCGGGCCGCTTGGCGTTCACCGTAAAAATTTCGAAGTAGGATTCATCGGCCGAAGGAAACGGGCCGAGCAGATCACCTTCGATGGCGTTAAACACCTTGGCTTCGACGTCGCCGCGCAGGGCGCCGCGCAACACCCTGCCGACATAGCCACCGTCTTCGCGGGTGTCTGCCAGGGAATGCTCGCGCGCCAGTTCCTCGAAACTGTCCGGATCGTCCTCCAGGATGGCCATGATTTCCCGCGCCTTGCCCTCCGAGTCCACCAGGATGTGACTGATCTCGATACTGTCGAACTTCGGCGCATTCAGGTTGAAATATTCATCGACGGCTTCATCCCTGCCGATCTGCTCGAGCATCTTTTCGTGATACAGCATCTCGGTGAGGTACTGCTCGAACTCATCCAGCGTGATCCTGGTAGCATCGAGATAGCGGTTCATGTCAACCGCACGGTGCAGGCCCTTGGCACGACGCAGCTGATCGGCACGCTCCTGCAGGTCCTCGGTGGTGATGGTGATACCGGCCTTTTTCGCCGCATGCACGGTCAGTTTGTCCTTGATGATATCTTCCAGGAGGCTGTCAAATGCCCCGGTGAACCTGAGCAGCTTGACGAAATCATCGGTGGTAATCACTTCATCATCGATCTTTACCAGATCAGCCATTTTCTGCCTTGCCTCCCGTGCAATTCCCGTAGTTTCGCCTGTCGGCCTGAATCGTGTCACATCCGGCGCAACGGGTCGATGGCCATGTCGATCAACCGGCGCTTGCGCACCACGACTTCAGCGACCGCGGCCATCCCGTAGTGCAGGGGGTAGTCCATGTCATTTACCCGGTAGACATCCTTGTTGAGACTTACGTGACCCTTGTAGACCGGTGCATCTGACTGCGACCGCTGGGTCGAGGGCGAGATATAATCCAGCGTGCCGGTGATGAAGCCGTAGCGCTGATAGGGAAACGCGCTGAACTTCATTTTCACATCCAGCCCCTCGCGCAGAAACCCCCGGTCCTTTTCGTTGATATCGATCTTGAGCACGCTGCGCGCACCCCTGGGGGCGATGCTGATCAGCGGGGTATTGGCCTGGACCTTGTCACCTTTCTGCGTCGATGCCACGTAGGTGACGACACCGGAGACTGGTGACAGGATGCGCAGGTAGTTTTCGGCGTCGATATTCTCAAACGTGATACGCGTGGCTGCTTCCGCGGCGAGACGGGCGCTGCGGTATTTCAGCTCGATTTGGTATTCCTCCTGCTTGATGTCGTTCAGCGCCTTTTCATGCTCTATGCGCAATTCCTCCAGTTTCTGGTCGCTGTTGTCGAACTCGGCTTTCGCCTGCGCATACGCTTCGCTCAGCTGGAATTCCAGTTCCCCCAGTTTCGCCTCGGCGAGCTTGTAGTCGGTCCCGCTGGCCAGATAGGCATTGCGCGCCTCCTCGACCTTGTTCTTGGATATGCCACCGCCACCCGGCAGGGAGAACAACCGCTGCAACTTGTCCCATTCGCGCTTCGCGGTATCACGCGTCCTGGCAGCCTTTTCCAGCGTTCCGCGCGCTTCCTCCAGTTTGGCTTTCTGCGCCTGCGAAAGCTTGGCCAGTCCTTCGGTAACCCGCTTTTCATGCAGGCGTTCGGCGGTTTCTATCTGCGCCTGCAGGGATTCCGCGTGTCGCTGCATGAGTTCCCGACGCGCCGGAAAGTCCTTGTGTTCCTGCTCGGCCTGCTTGAGCGCCAGCTCCGCCTCAACCGCGTTCGCGGCGACCTGTATCGCATCGCGCGCATTCAGCCGGGCGAGCAGATCGCCTTCCGAGACCGGCGCTCCCTCGGTCACGTAGATATCCACCAGTTCGCCGTCGATCGGTGCATACACTCGTCGCACTTCGTCTTCCGGCCCGAGGATGCCGGGCGCCGACACAATGACGTCGGCGCGCCCGATAAACGACCATACCAGGGCGGACACGACAACCAGCAGCATGAGCATGATCGTCGCAGAGATCATTCTCGAAGGTTCGGAATACAGGATCTCGATGCCCTCGGCGCCGTGATCCTCGAGTGCGGCGGACAATCGCCTTAGTTTTTCGTCGTTAGCGCTCATGGCAAATCCGGGGGAATCCGTACTGAGTCATCGCGTGATGCCCGTGATCGCGATCGTTGTACCGCAGCCATCTATTTGTTCATATACGGGGTATCGGGCACTGCCCCCTCCGGCTGTCCGGGTGTCTGGTCCGCTTGCAGAACCGGGATCAGCTGCAGTTTAGCCTGCTTCAGGGAAGGTTCCAACACCATGGAGAGCTCCGTCAGCGAGCGACGCTGCAAACCGACCTCCCTGGCGATCTGGCTGTACAGTTCGTCCCATTCCGCGGGATGGCCGGCATGGAGCAGGCCATAAAGCTTTCTGCCGTAGCTTGCGTCCCGGTAGGCTTCACTGAGGGTATTTGCCAGGCTGCGAAAGGTGGGTGAAATGCCGGATTCGAGCCGCTGCATACCACGGATGCCACCCTGGTCGCGATACTTCTTCCAGCTGGCACGGGCGTCCTCGAACGCCTGCTGCGCACGCGCCAGCGCCTTTTCCCGGTGCGTTTCGAAATCACCCTTGACCGCCTCGAGGTAAAAGCTGTCCTGCGCGGGATCGAGTGCGCTGTTGAATGCCAGCAGCAGTTCATCATAGCCCGGTGTGCCGCGAGCTGCCTGCAACTGTGCATAGTCGCCGCTCAGCTTCGCATGCCTTTGCAATTCGCGTTCGGCCGGCTCCGGCCAGCGGCTTGTTGCGAGTTCCTGCAGCAGGCGGTTTGCCCGGTCGAACTCACCATCCCGCCAGGCCCGGGACGCGTCCCGATACTTGTCCACAACATCGTCATCCGGCAACAGCTTCGCGGCGATGAAGGCGGCGCGCGCGCGAAACGGCGGCGTCTGGAAGTCGGCAGCCGACAGGCTCTCGCCGGCAAGCAGCCAGTCACGCGACTTGACCTGCGCCTCGATGCCCAGGTAGCGGTCGAGATCGATCTTCAGTTTCCCGGTACCCTCGATCTGCGGATAGCGGCTCTCGAAGTCGGCCAGCACCGCACCCAGGTCCTCGGCCCTGTCCGCCTTGAGCTTCTCATCCAGCGTTTCACGCAGCCGGTCGATTGCCGTGAACTCCAGATCCTTGCGGCTTTGGAGGGTGCGCTGATGGCTGATAACCCGTGAACGCAGCTCAGCGAACCCGGGGACCTCCCGAACGATAGCGCCGAGCGAGCGATGATGGGCATTGGGATCGGTTTCCCACCACTCCAGCAAGGCGTTGACCTTGTCCTCCTGCTCGAACATGACGATCGGGGCGTCCGGCCCGCCACGCTCGGTAATAAACTGTTCCATATCGGTGACCCACTGCATGCTATCGATCAGCGGTGCGGCGGAAGCATTCTCCGTGCTCCAGTGCCTGGCACTTTCCAGCATATTCCGCGCGGCGGTGAAATCACCGCTCATCACGAGCTGCGTCCAGTCCGGTGCCGTTGCCTTCAGCAATGCCTCGGTCGCCAGATCACTGACTTCCCGGTCCTTGCGGTGCGTCTCCAGGTGCAGGTTAGCCGCCTCGGCGGCCTGCCGGTACTTACCCTCGTCGAGCAACGTGCTGATATTCCGCTGGGTCGCCGTGGTCATGTAGAGGGTAATCGCAATCCCTGCCACAGCAACAACCAGCACACCGGCCGGCCACCGGCGGCGCGGCCGTGCAGGCGCATCGTCTGCCAGCGCACGACGAACTTCGCGCACTGAGAAGCGCAAGTGGGCTAGCGGCGCCAGCCAGCCGCGGGCGGGACCGGCCGCCATCGCACCGGCATCCGGCTCATCACCCCTTGCAGGCGACGGCGCGGCATCCTGCGCATCGTCCATGCCAGCGTCGTCGATGCAGAAAATATCCAGGAAGGAGTTGGCGGAGGTGACGAACGTCGTACGGGTGACATCCTCGATGCCCGGTTGCTGGTTCGCCACATGCGTCGGGGCCATTCCCTGTTGCGAGACTTCGGTATCCTCGTATACCAGTTCGACGCGATACACGAAACACTCGCCTCCGAAGGCGACGACATCGCCGCTGCCAAGCGGGCGGGCATGTTCCTCCAGGCGGGTGCCGGAGACGTAGGTGCCGTTGGTGCTGCCCAGATCCTCGATGTACAGAGAGTCATTGCGGAGGAAGATATGCGCATGACGGCGCGAGAGATACTTGAGCTGATCGGGCAGCTGCTCGCTGTAGCGAGCGAACACCTCACTCTTCTTATTCACCAGGAAGGGGAACTGGCTGACAACGATCGGTTCGAGCGGGCTTTCGGGGTTTTCCGGCTTCAACACCAGCATGGCCGGCACCGCCCCGCTTCGCTGCGACACCCGCTTGGCGGCCGCCCCGAGAATCTCTATCTGGTAACACAGCCCTGCAAAACAGACTTCGGCGCCGGGCTGCAGCTTGACCGGTATTTTCTCGACAGCCTGTCCGTTTAACGTCGTGCCGTTGAGGCTGCCGAGATCGGCGAGGTAAACCACGCCATCCTGCTCGAAAATTCGCGCATGCCGCCGCGACAGCCGGGTTACCAGGTGCGAATCATAGTCGACGAACGGCTCCTCGTGTCTGCCGATGGCAAACAGCGCGTCGTTGACGATGATCTCATCCAGCCCAGGCTGGGAGATTGGCTTAAGAATGAGTTGCATCCCGGCTAGTACGGTTTGTTATTTGGACGTCTGCCCGACCACTTCTTGCGGCCAGCCACCTCCCAGTGCCTTGTAGAGTATGATGGTGTCGGTCAGGATCTGCCAGTGGTTAGCGAGCATTTCCTGTTCAGCGGACAGCAGGGTACGTTCGACCTCGAACACCTCGAGCTGCGATACCAGCCCTTCTTTCAGCTGCGCGTGGATCTGCTCGGAGACCGTCGCCAGCTTTTCGCGCCGGCTCTCCAGTTCCTGCTTCTGCGCTTCGTTGGCTGAGAGGTTGGTGAGCGCGTTCTCCACCTCTTCAAAGGCGGTGAATACGCTGCGCCGGTATTCTTCCTCCGCCACCTTGGTCTGCGCGGCGCTGACCTTGATCTGTGCCTGGACGTTCGGATCGAATACCGGGAAGGAGAGCAGCGACGACAGCCCGAGTGTCGTCGTCGACAGGATATCGCCCAGAGAGAAGGCGGCCACGCCCGCCTTGCCGGACAGGCTGATCGACGGCAGTTGGGCCAGCTTTGCCTGTCCCTGCAGGTTGACCGCGCTCAGTACCCGGTATTCCGCGGCAATGATGTCGGGACGGCGGGTCAGAAGATCGGATGGCAGGCCCGCCGGTACCGGTATCGGAGTCACGGAGCTTCGCAGCGGCGCTTTCGGCACCCGGAGGGTGTCTGCGGGCATACCCAGCAGGGTCGCGAGGCTGTTCTCGGTCAGCTTTCTCTGCCGCTGCAGGTCCAGCAAGCCGTTCTGCAGGTTATTGATTTCCGCCTGCTGCTGCAACACCTGGGTCTCAGGGACCAGGCCCTCGCCCAGCATGCCCTGGTAGATAGCCAGGATCTGCCGGTTGCTGGCGATAGTGCGCTGCTGCTGGTCGATCTGTTCATCAAACTGGCGAATCTGGAAATAGGCGGTGCCGACTTCCGACACCATGGTGAGATAACCGGCGCGCCAGTCGGCCTCGGATGCCTTGAACTCGGCTTCCTGCGCCTCGACACCCTTGCGCACCTTTCCCCAGATATCGAGTTCCCAGCTGGCTTGAGCACCGGTGGTGTACTTGGTCGACTTTGGACTGCCAGTGACTTTTTGCGTATCCGTACCCGCTCCGGCTTCCAGGGTAGGTAGCAGCCCGGCGCCTGCCTGATCGATACCGGCCTTCGCCACACCGGTACGGGCGGCAAGGATGCGGATATCGATGTTGCCGGCGATCGCCCGGTTGATCAGATCGTCCAGGTAAGGATCGCCGAAGCCCGTCCACCAGTCGGGCTGGATGGCGTCTGCGGCCGAAACCAGTGGCCCGGCCTGGTCTGACCAGCTTTGCTTGGACGCCACACCCGGACGCTTGTAGTCAGGCCCGCCGAGACCGGAGCAGCCGGACAGAAAGCATCCGATTAGCAGCAAGACCAGGTGCAGTGCCGCTACCCCGAAATGACCGTTGCCGTTGCCGCTGGCGGTGAATCCGCGAATGCAATGCATGTTGTCTCCTCTGTCTTGTCCGCTCCCCGCGGGAGCCTTTGCTTGCCTCTCGAAACCAGAATCCGGTGCCAAAAAGCTTAGTAACGACGCCCGGCGGGTTCCAGTCTGTGAGGCGCACAACTCACTGTTGACAGATGCAGATGCAGAAGCCATGCCAGCGGCAGGCGCGAAACCGCATCTCTGGTTTACATCCATAATAATCATTGGATTAGACAATCCAGGGAAAATCGACCGTAAACTTGCCACGACCGGGACCGCTTAATCGAGTTGGGAGCTGGCGAACACTCGGGGTATGAATGTTGGCCGGCAGTCAACCCATGCATAGGTCAGGAAAAAGCCTGTCAATCCAGTTCGGTGGGATCGTTGGGGTCCTGTTTCGGCCGCCCCGCCGCACTGACCGACGGGTTGTACTGGGTGCGGGTGGCCTGCAGTTCGTCCGTCATACTCACCACGATCACGGAAACATTGTCGCGTGCCCGCCGCGCCAGAGCGCTTTCGATGAGGGTGTCACACGACTGCCGGCAATCACCCAACGCCAGGCAGTCCTTGATGGTGTTGTCATCGAGTTCCCGGTAGAGCCCGTCGCTGCACAACAGGAAGATATCGTCCTCGGCCAGAGTGAGCATTTCAGAGTCGAGTTCGAGTACGTCCGCAACGCCGATGGCCCGCGTGATTACATTGGCGGCGGGATGCCCTTCAACCCCGTCACGCGCCAGCAAACCTCGCCTGACGAGTTCTTCTACCTGGCTATGGTCGCGCGTCAGCTGGATGAGCTCACCGCGACGGTAGAGGTAGGCCCGGCTGTCTCCGGCCCACACCACGACACCGTGGCCGCCGTAAACCAGCAAGGCCACCACGGTGCTGCCGATGACCTGCTCGCGGCGGATGCGGGCTTCTTCGTTGAGTTGCCGGTTGACGGTCTGCAGTCGCTGGCGCACCTCGCCGAGCAGGGCGCCGAGGCTGGCCGGCGGCGGGATACCGGCCAGTGCTGAAACGATGACGCCGCTGGCGAAATCCCCCGCGGCGTGTCCGCCCATGCCATCGGCTACCACCCACAACCCCAGTTCGGGCAGGTCAAGCACCGAATCCTCATTGAGCTTGCGCACCATACCGACGTCGGTTCGGGACGCCGAGGACCAGTGCAATTCTTTTACCTCATTCTTCATCCGGTCCCAGCAGCCTCCGATCCGCACCGGTATCGCCATCAGGCCCGGCGTCTACGCCCTGACTTTACCGCAGCCGTTCGGGCGTGGGAAGCGCTATGGCATCACGCCATGTTCAGTCGCAACCGTCATCGCTTTCGGTAACGACCTCACCGCTTTCAGTGCGCCTGGCTTTGCCCGAATCGTCGGTAACGACCACGCGGATAAACATCATGTGTTCCAGCCGATCGAACTGTTCGTCTAAGGCACGCTCCACGTCCCTGTCGGGCAACCCGTCATAGATCATCACGCGTCCTTTCGCTTCCCGTTTCAGGTCATACTGCGTCGGGGCAAACAGTCGGTCCATCTGCCAGCTCTTCATCGAGAACGGATCGGCGTTCGCGGCCGCTGCCGGGGTGCCACCGAGGGTGAACACCATCAGCAGGGTAATCAGCCTGGCGCCGGTCATGATGCATAGCTTGCGAGCGAAACGATATCTGCGAAGTCACGCAGCGTCCAGTGATCGAGTGGCTCGGGCAGGTCCTGCTCGAAATCGAACAGAATTTCTTGATTTAAACCCATTGCGTTGTCGTGGCTCTCGTACATGATGTTTTGCCTCCGCTGGCTGTTGGTATCAGGTTGCTGTCACCAGGGACAATGCATCATGTGTACCAGCGCACGGCAGCCGACGGTGGCTTGATTACAGGTCTTTGCCCAATAAGAGTTTTTTCTCTACGCAGAAAAATCAGGTCTCACCGGCGAGTTCCTTGAGCCAGAGTTGTGGTATGCCCACCAACAGGAAACCCATGCATTCGTTGGGCAGTACACAACAGGCCGGGATGCCAATGCCCTGCAGCACGAGCAGAGTGACATGACCGGGTAAACTTTCCTGTGCAGGTCGACAGACCCGGGGGCAATTACCGGGAACGCAGTACCTATGGCGTGGAACAGAGCCAACTGGCACCGGGGCCAGTCGTTACGCCCGGGCCGTTTCCTCTGCCTGTCATCCGGAACCCGTGACCGGATCACCGTCATGGACGTGGTTAATCCAGTGATCCGGTACCAGGTAGGAAAACACGAAAATCATCACCACCGCAGTCAGATACAGGCCATACAGCTCGCCATAGTTGTAACCCAGGTAAGGAACTTCGCGGCGCCATAGAATGCCGTGATGAGCCAGCCGGCATGGGGAGGTCGCGAAGTCAAGGCGCATACGCGCCGACTCTGCCGCCGTGCGTATGTGCAGGCCCCCACGTGCAACGTTGGCGAACCACGGCTAAAGCCATCTGTGGATGTAGATTCCGTTGATCGACATGAACAGAACAATATTGTTCTGAAGTACGATCGGCGCATCGCCCCGGCGTGGTCGTCGTTAGCGACGCAATTGCGCGGATGACGCCACCCCGGCAAGTGCCCTTATCCCCTCGATCGCCGTGTTCTGGTGTTTTGAATTTAACAATCGTATCTTTGTTCACCGCGCATCCACCGCTTTGCCGGTGACCATCCTGACCATCGACATGAAGGAAGATGCCAGCTGACCTGGAGCCTGTCCGGGTAATCTGTCGCCATTTTGAACATACATCAAGCGAGGGATCGGTATGCCATTGAACAAACTTGTAGATTCCGGTGTTCCCCTGCCACTGCCTGACATCCAGAGAACGACATTATCTGTCGACGGCCTGGGCCGGTTCACCTGCAATACCTGGGATGAAATTCTCGAGGCCCAGACCGGCGGGCAATTTGATGTCGTCATTGTCGGATCGGGCATGTACGGGGCCTATACGGCGGCCAAGCTGTTCGAACACGGCCGCAGGATGGCCGACGACCGGGATGCCCCGCGCGTTCTGGTGCTGGAGTCGGGCCCGTTTCTAATCACCGAACACATTCAGAATCTCACCCGTCGCAGCACGGATCTGGCTTCACTGGTTAATGAGGACCTGGTCGATCAGGGCCAGACAAATGGTGTTGCGTTAGTGAAACATTCCCGCTGCCTCGGAGGCAAATCCCTGTTCTGGGGCGGGTGGACCCCGCGTTACCAGCCAGAAGACATGCAGAAGCTCGACGAAGATGGCGACAGGGTGTGGCCGGAAGAGGTGGAGGACTACCTTTTCCAGACCGGCTGGCAGGGTGGCTATGAGTACAGCGAGCAGGAAACGGGCACTTTTCCCGTGCAGGATTTCATCAACGGGCCTTTATATGAAGCCCTGAAGAATCGCGCCGAGGACGTCATCGCCAGCAACCAGGTGCCCTCCCTGAAGACGGCATTGGCTCCACCGATAGCGGTCCAGGGGGAAGGGCCAGGGTCCGGACTATTCAGTTTCGATAAATACAGCAGTCT
>Ga0210064_1000270_pt1 | contig 24905 bp, 20 predicted proteins | sample Muzzi_CordC_D2_FD_185531 | JGI IMG/M metagenome (GOLD analysis project Ga0210064, IMG submission 185531) | Wetland microbial communities from San Francisco Bay, California, USA, that impact long-term carbon sequestration - Muzzi_CordC_D2 (SPAdes) | ecosystem: Environmental > Aquatic > Marine >... | reverse complement strand
GCGGTGCATGCGGAACACCGGGACCCGCGGATGACGGTAGCCGCGAAACCGATCAATCATCTCGGGTACCGACATTTCGGCATTGAGGAATGCCGTGCGTGTCCGCGGCGTCATGATTTCCACAACCTCCGTATCCCCGGCCTCCAGCAGGTTGTAAATGAGGGCGCGCTCGGTGGCATTGAGTTCACCTTCCTTGGCAACTTCCTCTACCAGGGTGCGGAACTCGTCCAGTTGCAGGATATTTTCGGCGGCCTTTTCCTCACCGACAATCAACGTGGTAATACGGTCGGCAATACCGCGGATGACCCAGACCAGTGGCGAGACCAGTCGCACCCACACGCTCATGGGAGACGCAACGATGCCGGTACTGACACGCACCGGGTTTGAAACCGAGATGGTCTTCGGGGTCACCTCGCCAAACAGCAGCAGCAACGGGACCATCACCAGGACACTGATCCAGCCGGCTCGTTCACCGCCATACAGGACCACCAGTATCCCTGTCATGTTTGCAGCGGCGGCAATATTAACCAGTTCATTGCCGCAGAGAATGGAGATAATCAGCCGTCGCGGCTGATCCAGCAAGGCATGCAGGGTCTCGGTATGGCGGTTGCGTTCGCGGCGAAGTTTCTGCAGGTCGAGGCGGGAAAGGGAGAACAATGCGGTTTCAGAGCCGGAGAAGAACGCCGAGCCGCACAGCAGCAACGCCTGGAAACTCAGGCGAACGATCATGTCAGGCTCTGCCAGGCGCGCGGTATCGAAGGCAAAAAAGGCCCTGGTTGCCTCCCAGTACAATCCCAGCTCCTGTATCAGTCCTTCCATACACTGCCCGCCTTCGAGGATTCAGGTAAACGGCGACCACTCCAGTGGAATTATTGTGACCAATGGTCCCGCTCGCAGCCAGGTCTACAACCCTGGACCCGGCCCCGCTCATACCCGGAAAGGGTTTAGCGGTCCCTGGATGGCTTCCTAACTGCTTGTTCAACCTGATACACTAAAAGGTAACTCTAACGGATGACTTTAACAATGCAAAAGCCCCCGGAAACAACAGCAGCGAGTGGGTCGACCACCAAATCCCCGAAAAAACGCAGTGCGGCCGGCGTGAAAACAGCCGGTAATACGCCAGCCACCCGCAAGGCGCCAGCCACCCGGAAGCCGGCGACCAGAACGGCAAGAGCAAAATCCCCACCAACAATCGATCTGGATGACCCCGGACTGTACCTCAACAGGGAACTGACCTGGCTGGAATTCAATCGTCGTGTACTGCACATGGCGGCGGATGAAGCCACCCCTTTGCTGGAACGCGTCAAGTTTCTCGCCATCGTCAGCAGCAATCTCGATGAATTCTTCATGAAGCGGGTCGGCGGGCTGAAACAACAGATTGCTGCCGGCATCCGTACCCCCTCTGTGGATGGCCGTACGCCAGCAGAACAACTGCAGGAAAGCCAGAAGATTGTGCGGGATCTACACCGGGAGCAGAACCGTATTTACGGACATCTGCTTGAATTGCTGGATGCACAGGGAATTCAGATCAGTCGCTATGTCGATCTGAAACAGGATGAACAGAAACGGCTGCGGAGCGCATTTATCACCAATATCTTCCCGCTGCTGACACCCCTGGCCATGGACCCCGGGCATCCCTTTCCCTTTATTTCCAATCTGGCGCTGAACCTTCTGGTTTCACTGCGTTATCCGGGTGGCAGCCTGTCTCATTACGCACGTGTCAAGGTGCCCATGCTGAAGGAGATCGCACCCCGGTTTCTGCGTGTGGATGAAAGCAATACCTATGTAAGACTCGAGGACGTCATCACTCAAAACATCGACCTGCTGTTTCCAGGCATGGAGATCATCACCTGTGAACTGTTTCGGGTGACCCGCAACGCCGTCGTGGAAAGCGAGGAAGAGGAGGCAGACGACCTGCTGGCAATGATCGAAACCGAGCTGCGTGACCGTCATTTTGCCCCCATTGTCCGTCTGCAGATTGAAAAAGGAATGAATCCGACGCACAAGGGCATGCTCGCCGCCGAACTCGGGCTGGACGAGGGGGCCGATGTGTACGGCATTGAATCGCTGATGGCGATGCGCGACCTGTTCGAGATTGCCGCCCTGGATTTCCCGGAACTGCATGATCCGCCCCACAAGCCGGTTGAACATACCCGGCTGGTGCACGATCCCCGCAATATCTTTCACATCATCCGGGAACGCGGCGCCCTGTTAATGCAGCACCCGTATGAATCGTTCACGACCAGCGTGGAGCGTTTCCTGCGCACCGCCAGTGAAGATCCCAAGGTGCTGGCCATCAAGATGACACTGTACCGCACATCCGAGGACAGCTCCGTTGTCGATTCTCTGGTGAATGCCGCGCGCAACGGCAAGCAGGTGGCGGTGCTGGTTGAACTCAAGGCGCGTTTCGATGAGGCCGCGAATATACGCTGGGCACGGCGCATGGAGCAGGCCGGTATCCATGTCACCTACGGGGTCGTGGGTCTCAAGACCCACAGCAAGGTTATCCTTGTGGTACGCAAGGATTACAATGGCCTGCGGCGCTATGCACATATCGGAACCGGGAACTACCATGCCGGTACCGCACGCCTGTACTGCGATCTCGGAATGCTGACCTGTGACGATGACATCGCCCAGGACCTGACCGAGCTGTTCAATTACCTGACCGGTTATTCCCCGCCTCCCCGCTACCGCAAGATACTGACCTCGCCCTATACCCTGAAAAAGACCCTGCTGGAAAAAATCGAGAGGGAGATCAAGCAGCATAGCGCAGAGACACCGGGACTGATTCAGTTCAAGATGAATGCGCTGGAAGACGTGGATATTACCCGGGCCCTGTATCGCGCCTCGCAGGCGGGCGTCAAGGTTGACCTCATTGTCCGCGACACCTGCCGCCTGCGACCGGGACTCCCCGGTCTGACGGAAACGACCCAGGTCATTGGTGTCATCGGTCGCTTCCTCGAACATGCCCGGATCTATTTCTTTCATAACCAGGGCGAGGAAGAGTATTTCATCGGCTCCGCCGATCTCATGACGCGCAATCTGGAAAGCCGCGTGGAGGTCGTGACACCCGTTGAGGACCCGAAGCTGCGGCAGGAACTGCGCCTGATCATCGATGTGCAGCTGTCCAGCCGCAAGGACGTCTGGGAAATGCAGTCAGATGGCAGCTACATCGAGCGCAAGGATACCAGTGGCAAAAAAACACTCAGCTCACAGGAGACCTTCATTCAACTGGCACAGAAACGCATGGCCGCGGCATCGAAACACCAGCAGGCCAAGTTACGCCAGAAACTGCTGGATCACTTTCACAATCGCCTGAAACACAAGCAGTGATCTGCAACCTGTACCTGCCGGCATACCGACAGAGACCGAGTCAACCATTGTACGGAGTGTAAAATGACAAAAAAGGACAAAAAAGAAGCCATCCTGGTACCCGTTGATTTTTCGCCCCACTCGGAAACCGCGCTGATCTGTGCGGCCGATCTGGCGGATAAGCTGGACTGCAGCCTCGTCATACTGCACGTCGTTCATGACCTCAGCGAGGCACCGGGTTACTATTCCGTCAAGGGGCAAGACAAGCAACTGCGACGCATGGAAGACGTCGCTGCCGACATGCTGGAAGAATTTTTCATCAAAATGCAGAAAAAACACTCCGGGCTGCATGCGATTGCACACGCCACGACCATGCTGGTTGTCGGGCTGCCGGTCAACCGGATACTCGAGTCGGCGGAGAAAATCAACGCGCGGATGATCGTCATGGGCAGCCAGGGACGCACCGGGCTTGCACGTGCCATGCTGGGCTCCAAGGCGGAACAGGTGGTGCGCCTGGCCCCTGTCCCGGTCATGATTGTCAAGGACGGAAAAAAAACGAAGTCCTGAGATGGCACTAACGAATCGCCGTGACTGGATCCATAAACCCAAGGAAGCTCTGATTGATTCGCCAACCCGGCGCAGGCCGGGATGACGAAATCGTAATGAATCAGAGCCTGCCAAAATACCGGTTACGGCTACAGCTCGATCCATGCAAATAACAAACGGTTGTTGAGGGGGATAGCGAATGTACAGTAGTTTCCGGCTTGCAGATCTGGACAAGTCAGCGCCTCGCTGGCTGTTAGCAGCGCTTGCCGCGCTGGCTGTGCTTGCGGTCACTCCGGCCTGCGCCGCCACCGCCGCGGACAGTGGCATCGACTGGTGGACCATGGGTATGACGCTGTTTGGCGGACTGGCCCTGTTCCTGTTCGGCATGGATCAAATGGCGGATGCGCTCAAGGCGGTTGCCGGCGAGCGCATGAAGATCATCCTGGCGAAACTCACCACCAACCGCTTCATGGGGGCGGCCACCGGGGCATTCGTAACCGCCGTTATCCAGTCCTCCTCGGTCACCACGGTACTGGTAGTGGGTTTCATCACCGCCGGCCTGATGTCCATGTCGCAGTCCATCGGTGTCATTATGGGCGCCAATATCGGTACCACGATCACTGCCCAGATCGTGGCCTTCAAGGTGACCAAGGCCGCCCTGCTGATGGTGGCCGTCGGTTTCGGGATGCTGTTCTTTTCCAAACAGGAAAAGATCAAGCAATACGGCGGCATGCTGATGGGACTCGGACTGGTGTTCTTCGGCATGAGTGTCATGAGCGAAGCCATGAACCCGTTGCGCAGTTACCAGCCGTTTCTCGACCTGATGACCTCCATGGAAAATCCGCTGATCGGCATACTGGTGGCGGCCGTCTTTACCGGCCTGATCCAGTCGTCCTCGGCAACCACCGGTATCGTCATCGTCATGGCTGCCCAGGGTTTTATTACCCTGCAGGCCGGTATCGCGCTGGCCTTCGGTGCCAACATCGGTACCTGTGTAACCGCCATGCTGGCCGCAATCGGCAAGCCCCGCGAGGCCGTGCGGGCGGCCACGGTGCACGTTCTGTTCAATGTATTCGGCGTGCTGTTGTGGGTCTGGTTTATCCCGCAGCTTGCGCAATTTGTGACCTGGCTGTCGCCGGTTCACCCGGAGCTGACGGGTGCCGAGAGGCTGGCCTCGGAGACGCCACGGCAGATTGCCAATGCGCATACCATATTCAATGTCGCCAATACGATCATCTTTATCGGTTTCACCAGCCAGTTTGCCCGCCTGGTGGAAAGGCTCATCCCGGATAGACCGGTCGAGGAGATGATCATCGCCAGGCCGAAATATCTTGACGAGGAACTCCTCGAGACGCCCTCGCTGGCGCTCGATCGGGCACGCCTCGAGATCGGGCACATGGGTGAACGTGTCAGGGAAATGCTGGAGGGTATTCTGCCCGCCATCATCAACGGTGACCGGCCATTGCTGAAAAGCATTGCCAAGATCGATGACGAGGTCGATATCCTGCATGGTCATATCGTGACCTACCTCGGACGCATCAGCCAGAAGGCATTGACAGAGCAGCAGACCCGGGTGCTGATCAAACTCATGGATGCCACCAACGACCTGGAAAATATCGGCGACATCGTCGAAACCGATATGGTCTACCTGGGCAATGAGGGAATCGACGAGCAGGTGTCGATCAGCAAGGAAACACGCGAGATGCTTCGCAAACTGCATGATGTCGTCACGACGACGGCGGATCTGGCCATTGATGCGGTCATGGAAAATGACCAGCAGGCCGCCCAGGAAGTGATTGCCATGAAATCAGACATCAGCCGCCTGATGGAATCCGCGGCCATGCACGAATCCAGGCGCCTGGTTGCTGCAGAACCGAACCGGCTGGCGGCCTATACCCTGGAGATCGATATTATCGAGAAGCTGAAACGCATTTACTACTTCTCCAAGCGCATGGCAAAATCCGTCATGCCTGATGAATTATCCGAGCGCGCCGCCTAGCCACCCAGAGTGCCGATAACGGGCTGGATAGATAACCCGGATGCCGGCTTCAATTCTGCTGAAATGGCCGGGACACTCACGACGGGACAGGAAAAGGGTATTTCAATAGCCGCGTCAGTCACAAATCCGGAGGGCTTGCCCAGTTCGTCGTAGCGCACACAGTTTTTTCCTTCAAACTGGAAATCGCCGATGTAGCGGTGCGACACCTTGTGCTTGAGATGTTGCGCATAGTTCAGACCGAGAAAATGGCTGATCAACCCCCTGATGACGCCGGCATGAGCAACAACCAGAATGGTCTGTTGCGGCTTTTCCTCTGCCAGTTGCGACAGGTAGTGAACACTTCGGGCTTGCATCTGGCGAAAGCTTTCACCTTCCGGATAGATAAAATCCGGGTCCGTCTTGTATTGCGGACAATGTGCAGCAACCCACTTCTTTTTCTTTTTGTAGAAGGTCCCGTAGTTGACCTCGTTCAGCGCCGGTGTATCCTGGACAAGATCGATACCCAGGCGACGGGCATGAAACACCGCAGTCTGCCTGGCGCGTTCCAGATCGCTTGAGTAGATGGCATCGAAGTTGAGCCCGAGCTTGCGCAAGCGTGAGCCGACGAAGACAACATCTGCCTTCCAGCCACGCTGGGGCGGTGAATCACCCCACCCGAGAATCTCCTCAGCGGCATTTATCAGCGTTTTATAATGCCTGGTCACGATTGCGCGCATGAATAAAAGATAACAAGTTATGACGACTTTGTAAAAAGTCTCTCAACAAGTCCGGCCAAGTTCAGAAAATTTGCCTCCGCGTCCATGAACAGCCGCCACGTTGTCTCCTACTTCACGGATAATGACTTCTTCTTTTTCACTCCGTCATCCTCCACCTGCCAGCTGATGCGGATGGTAACGCGATTGCGGTTGTCTTCCCGGGTAGCGGTCAGTTTGAGGTCCAGCAGGCCTTCAGGTCGCAGGACAATTTTTCCATCTTCATCGCTGAAGGTGATTTTACCCCTGGAAATACCGCTGTTGATGGCGCGCAGGATATCCTGAATGGACTGTCCATCCTGCAGTGACTGGTGGCGGAAATTTCTTTTCCCACTTTTCATCGTTTAGCGACCTGTTGTCAGCATTTCCCCGCCAAACGCAGCCGGATGGAAAATGTTCATCTAGGAACTGATTGATGATGGCTCGAACACCTTTACATAAGGATAGTCGCTACTGATACCCATCACCACTCCTTCCGGCCTGAAGATGGTGACCGCTGCCCCCGGGCCTTGCAGGCCCTCCCTGGCCCTGGTATTACGATCCAGCGTGGTATCGCATTCAAAGTTGACCATACCCTTTCTCAACATGACACGTTGCCCATGCAGCAGGTTGCGATGACCGTGAACAAGGGCATGCACGCCGGCTTTATTCCTCAGCAGCTTGACACCACGCCGGGTCAGGGGCCTGTCGACAGAACGATACTTGGTACGAATAATATTGGCCATCGGGCCATAGTAGAAATCAAACGGGTCATTGTACATCTGCCTGCGAAATTCCCGGTTGATATGCTTCATTCCTTTTTCGCTGATCAGCCTGGCCATGCGGTCGTCGATGCCCGCATGGACAAAAATAAATGAACCTTCGCGGCGACCCAGCTTCATGCGTTTGTAAAACCACGCGTAATCACCTTTTTTATGTAAAAACATCGCTTGCCATTTCTTTGCGGCCGCGTACACCGTGCGCAGGTCAAGTCCCGCCTGCCCGCACTCCGCTTCAAAGACTTTCATCTTCTTGCGCAGCCGTTTCACCTCGCGTTCGATGGTTGCCTCCGGCATCGCCCAGGCGGCCAGCTGCGGAAACTCCCGGAACCAGCTTTTCGGGGGATAGAGCTGTCGTCTGCACTCACGGGTATCCGGTATCCCGCGCAGTGCATTTTTTCCCTGCAGGTAGTGATCGCGGATCTCGGCCAGAAAGGGAATCATCTTCGGACCCATGCGGATAAAAAAGTGGTCGACTCTCGGATCTCGCTCCGCGCCGATCGCCTGCATTCCGACCATCATGCGAATATCATGATTGCCTGCCAGCAGTTGAACATCACCACCGCGATCGATCAACAACCGGATGACCTGCAACAGGCGCAGCGTGCTCGGTCCCTTGTCAAAGCAGTCTCCGCCGATGATATATCGTGCCTTTCTGCCTTCGCGAGTGAGCTTGAAATCCTTGTCCCCTGGACCGGTCTTCTCCACACCGCCGGAAGCAACCAGCGAGGCAATGAAGGCATCTGCATCGGCATGCATATCGGAAATGAAAAACAGGGGACGTTTCGGCCATTGCCACGGCTGCTGCCCGATTGCCTTGTGCATTTCCTCCGCACAGGCCGCAGCGTGGTAGTCGTCTTTCTTGACGGATTGTTGCTTGCCCAGCATCCACACCTGCCCCTGCTCGGGAAGGCTGGCCTCGATCCAGGATGTCCCCTTGTATTGCGGGAGATATTTGTATGACGCCTTCAGCTGCATGACTATTTCCGACTATTACCGGCTCAATCTGATAAAAGAATCATTATCGCCACGGAATCCACGAAAGAACACGAAAATATTTTTTAAAAGCATTTATCCTTCCGTGTTCTTTCGTGGATTCCGTGGCAATTGAAAAACCGATACCCGGTGATACCAATTTGAAAGAATACTAGTGCTCTTTCAACCTGAAAAAACGGATGCTGAACGATATTACGTTGGGCACCCAATTTATTTAATAGCCACGGAAGTACACGGAAAAAAGTATTTTATGGTAGTTATTCTTCCGTGTTTTTCCGTGTGCTTCCGTGGCAATCATATCCGTCTTTATTAGATTGAGGCAGTACTAGTCTGTAAACCGGCTGAACCCCGAGCGCAGCTTCCATTCTCCCTCGATATGGCGCCATTGGCCTGCCGCAAGATATTCAATCAGGACCGGCCGGCAGTGATACATGCTGAGTTGCCTGAGTTGCCTGAGCGCCAGCACCCCGAGATGAAAGGCCGCATGACGAAAGGCGGCACCATGGCCGATGAAGATCTTGATTCTGTCATGATCACCCGTTGGCAGCGCCGCCATCGACTGTGACAGGTGCCGGGCAACCCGCTCACCCGCCTCCAGAAGGGATTCGGCACCCTGTAACGGCAAGCGGTAATGACTGTCCGCCTTCCAGTCGGCGGGTGGAACGGCGACGCGCGGATCCTGCTGCAATACGGACTCGATCTGTACGGTTGTGAGGTTAGCCAGACAACCGACACTCCTTTCAGCCAGGGCGTCATAACTCACTACAGGCGGCGTGGATGCAGCCCGTTCGGCAAGACGCTCTGCGAATATCACAGCCGTCTGCCAGGCACGCAGCATCCTGGATGAATCGATACACGGCACCAGTTCCCAGTCATTGCGGACGATCGTTTCATGCAGGTGTTGCGCACCTTGCCGCGCCTGGGTTTCCCCCTCGCCTGTGAGAGGCCAGGGTTGATGAGCACTGGGGGTATTCGCCATCTGCCGGTAGTCGCCATGTCGAACCAGCGCCGCGATCAATCTGGCCATCGTTCAGAGCGACGCCACCAGCTTCTTCACCAGCGGCTTCAGTTCTTTCTGATGCAGCTGCCTGGCGGCCTTTTCCGGACTCACCCAGCGGCGCCCGCGGTGACTTTCTTCCCATTCTTTCTTGCGTATCACATGGGTGACTTTCATGGGATAAACAGCAACGGTACAGGTGGCACCCCACTTCTCGCAGGTATAGCTACCGAGTTCGGTATCACCAATCTCGCCCTCGATGCCCGCCTCCTCCAGTGCCTCCATCGCCGCTGATTCACGGGGCGTCAGCCCAGGTTCCTTGATACCTTTGGGGACCACCAGGTGATTCTTTTTGCTGGACGCGATGACCAGTATTTCCGGTTTACCATCCCGTAAACGGTAGGGAATCACGGATGACTGGGTGTAGTAGTAAGCCGGCCGGTCGCGCAGTTCCTTGCCGTCCGGCGCTGGGTAGGGAAATTTCTTCGGCAGCGTCGCCGATCGCGTAATGGAGAGCAGACGGGCGCATCCCTCGACCAGTTCGCGCCAGTCATCCGGCATCTGTAATCTGGCGAGGGTCGCTGTCGGCAGGAGCTTGCCGTCTATCGGTACCGCCACGGTTTCACTGGCCAGCCAGACAATCAATTCCTCCAGCCCCGGATTATGGCCGACCAGCATGACTCGTGACGCGTCCGGCGGACAGTCCGCAAGCACCTCGGTCAGTGCATCGAGATCGGCCGCATAAATGCGTTTATCCATACGGATACCCTGATCACCCTCACCCATGGACTTGCAGGCCTTCTGGGCCGTGACCAGTGCGCGTTCCGCGGGCGATGTCACGATTACATCAGGTACCAGTTTCTGCTGCGCAAGCCATGCCCCGATACGCTGGGCGCCGCGTTTTCCACGGTCTATCAGCGGGCGATCAAAATCGTCGACTCCGGTATTCCAGTCGGACTTGCCATGGCGCAGCAGCAGAAGTTCTCGTGTCATCGTCAGTTTACCTCGTTTCAGTTTGTCCCGATCCATTGTACCCAGTGCCTGATACAGGCACAGCTCCTCGCCGCGAATTAGCGCGATGGGATGGCGCTCCTGGCACTGTTGATGTACCTGCAGGTGCGGCGTCTCGCCGCGATTCGTGAATGTGAAGGCGCATCTGCAACAGGGCGAATATACCAGAGGTCATCAGGTCAGCAAATCTGACAGACAGCGGCCTGCCAGGGTGGCAAAATCAGTGCGCCCCCGGGCGACATAGACCGTCACGTTCTCGAGTGCCTCCAGATAGGCAGCTTCATCAAAGGCTGCAGTGTCCTGCTGGAAGGAACCATCCGGATGCTGGTAGAACGGACCGGGCGATTTCATCAGGGCGCCCAGCAGATCGTGATGTTCCGCCAGATTCACCTGTTCAACCTGCAGTGTCCTGTCACTGTCGCGTTGCCAGTCAAGAATCAGCAGTGCCTCAAGACTGGCCTCGGTCCTGATCCGCCCGGGTCCATAAACCCGGTCGACATGAACGTCGTATTTTTCCTCGAGTTCCCAGAGCTCTGCAGCCGGCAGCTGCAGCAGGGCATCGCGCTGCTGTGCAGGAATAAGGCTGTGCAGCTTTTTGTTATGGACGATGGTACCGGGATTGATACGCGGTAATTTCGGTATTCCGCGAGCCAGTACCGCACCGGAACCCGCATGCAGAAAGAGGCGATCGTTGGTCAGGTAAGAAACTTCATCATTGTCCAGCAAATTCAGCATCAGGGTTGACTTGCCGCCACCGGAGAAACCGGCAATGCCGAGACACTTGTCGCGGTATACCAGTCCGGCAGCATGGCAGATCAGCCAGCCACGATTCTGCAACCAGTTCATGTACTGCGAGTTGATGAAGTTGATGACCTGGTTATCGTATTTCCTGCAGGGTCCGGCGGCGATGCGGTAACGCTCACTCTGCAGAAACACCATACCGGTGCGCACCTTGCGGACCAGGCGTCCGCCCGGCAGATCGGCGTAGGAATCCTTGCGTCCGCTCTTCCCTGCTTCGCGTTTCCAGTCAATAAAGTCGATACCCAGCTCCGGCGCATCGCGTTCAACAGCAATGATGTCGATATCAGGTGTCACTGCATCAGTTGCGACATGCGAGAAATAACCGGCAAGCTCTGCCAGCAGTTCCGCGGAATTGGAACGCACCCTCAACACACATTCGCCCAGTGCAAGGTACAGTGCGTCAGCGCACAACTCGGCACCGTTGTGTAACTCACTCATGGCGGCTGCTACTGTGTAGCCCATCGTCACCCCCTGCCCTGATCATAGCGTCAAATGTCGCACTACATAATCTGCATACAGACCGGCCGCATCAATGCCAATACCCTCCAGGGCGCCGCGGAACCCTCCGAAGGCGGACACCTCGAACACGATCGGACCACTGTCCGTTTCGGCAACATCCACGGTGGTGAAGTCCATGTAAAACAGTGCCTGGGCGCGTCGTGCAAGTTCTATCACCTCATCCGCCGGGGTATGCGGGGCATACCGGCCACCGCTGTGAATGGTGGTATTCCAGGCAGCGTCCTGCGACACCCTGGCATAGCTGCCCAGATATTCACCACCAAGGAACACCATTCCCAGGTCCCTTCCCGGCAACTCGATTTTCTGCTGGATATACATCATCGGATTCTCTGCCTGAAAGGCGCGAATTTCCAGCTCGACTTCAGACTGGTCACGGCGCGCGTCGATCACACACATGCCACGTGCCTTGGTGGAATACAGGGGTTTGAACACAGCACTGCCATACGCCTCCACCGCCGCCAGTGCCGCCCCAACATCCTCGGTAACACGGGTTGACGGCATGGGGATACCGGCATTACGCAGGGTAACCGTGCAACTGAGGCGATCAATCAGGCGCAGCATGCTTTCCGCCCGGCTGAAGACCCGCACCCCGGCCTGTTCGGCGACGCGCAACAGTTCCAGTCGATCCAGGGTTGCGGGGCTGTAGCTGGCACTGATCTTCTTGACGATCAAGGCATCCAGCTGACATAGATCCTGTTCCTCGAACAACAGCCGCTGCCGCTCCAGGTCAAGGCTGACTGCCCCCATATCGATCACCAGCCGCTGACCGGTCCTGGCGGCAACGGCATCGGCCAGGATTTCCGTGGACCATTTCCCGGGAATGCCGATGACACCGATCCTGTAGTCAGCCAATGAAAATCTCCTTCACCGGAACCCGGAACAATGACGGCTCCTTCAGATCTGCCGCCAGCACCTGTTCGAGCAGGTAACGCGACCGCAGGAACATAGCGCGTGACAGTGACTTGTCAAGGATAAAGCGTGTGGAGGTGGCAAAGGAGCGTGCCAGGCCCAGCGCCAGGCGCAGCTCAAACGTCGGATCACCGGCCTTGCGGGCAAAGTCCGCAGCAAAACGGTAGAACGCCCGGGTCAGCATCAGGATGCGAGCGCGCAGTGGTGCGTCAAAAACCTGCAAGCGGTAATTGGAGACCATAAAGACCGATACATCCTGCACGTAGTCCATGTAGCGTGAGCGGTGCAGATCAATGAAATTTATTTTCCTTTCCAGCGGATCGTAGATGATGTTGTCGACATTGAAATCGCCATGGATATAGACGGAAAAAGGCGCCCTGATACCTGCTTCAAGGCCATGCGCCTGCTTCAGCAAGGTGCCAAACGACGGCACGGATTTTCCGCAGATACGGCAATCTGTTTGCCGAAACTCCGGATGGATGCCATACACATCCTCCAGGCGTCTTGAGAGCTGCCGCATGTAATCGGCGCAGACCGGTTTGGGGGTCCGCGTCTCGCGCCATATCTTTCCCAGCGTGCGATGCAGCTGCCGCTGGGTCTGCCTGAGTAGAGCGCCCGGCTCATGCAATAATATCTGCTCGAATGTCAATCCGGCCAGGTGCTCAATCAACAACGCGGCAGACTGGCCGCGCTTGTGATAGGAAAGTATCCTCGGCGCCAGCCCCGGGAAGATTTCCTGCCAGCTCACCAGGCCCCTGCGCTCCTCCCGCAATTTGCGCTTTTTGCCGTCCTTGTAAATGGCGACACAGGCGCCATCTTCCTGTCCCGGCGCACTGATAGCCGATATACCGCTGCCGGAACGGGTTTCCGCGACCGGTTCGACCACCAGATCCGCAGGATCACTCTCTGTCTGCAGCTGCTCCATCGAGGCGCGCAGCGAATGATAGCGGTCTATATTAATGGGCTGTCCAAGATTGGCGGATATCACTGCTTCGCTGATATTGAGCATGGCATCACCCATCTGTTGAATGCCATGGGCCAGGAACAGCCCGGCGACCAGGTCTTCCGTGTGTTTCTTGCGTTTCAGTCCCGCGGTGTATTTTTTCACCAGTTTCTTGCTGGCCTTGTCCAGGCGCGGCTTGATCCGGCCGATCTTGAGGGCCAGCCGGGTATCGTTTTGATAGATCGCGTGTTCAATCAGCTCAAGCCCGCCGGTGATTCTGTCCAGCATGGCCGTAGAGGTGCCCGTACCGGGGCAACGCCGCTCGTGCAGCGGATCCAGCTGCTGAACAGCCTCACGGCACAGACCGGTAATACGTTCCAGGTCGGTCGCGATCGATTCAATGGCCCGTAACGGGGCGATACCGGCAGCGGCCCCTGCCGTCTTCACGACCTGGTTATGACAGCTGTCGTGTATCCGCAGCATAAGATTATAGGCATAGCCACTGCGGTCAAGGATACGCCGGGCCACGTTTACCGACGGGGTCTCAAGACAGGTCTGCAAATTGGCGACCTGGGAACGGACTTCGGCAATCAGGAAGCGAAGATTGTTGCGTATGCCCCTGGATACCTTCATCACCAGTCAATGTTCCCGAGATAGCATCGGCCGGTATTCTCCGGCAAATTCATCAGATAGGGGGCCAGCGATCTCGGGTAAAGCGGTATAGCGGCAAGTTTCTCCAGGGCGACCCAGACTACCTCCACCTGATGTTTGTCCGGGTGCTGGCCGTTTCTCGGCGCATAGTCACCGGGCACCGTACAGATAAACAGGAATTCCACGAGGTGACGTGTGCTCGGGGGTGAGGTATCCCGCGGTTTGAACGTGTCGGCCACGTAGACAAGCCCGTGGATTTCGACCGGGGTGTCGATTTCCTCCAGGCATTCACGGTTCAATGCCTGCTCCAGCGTCTCCCCCAGGTCCTGACCACCGCCCGGCAGGGCAAACCTTTCACCCTGCTCATAGCCGTCCTTGCGCAACAGCAGAATATGCTTGTCCTGCAGGATCACCGCGCGTGCGGCATTGCGTATGGGTGGAAAGATCGGTTCCATGAGACTGCCGTAGTGGTTATTGTAGTATGCAATCATACCAGCCAGGCACCGGGTTTTATAATACCGGCCGGAGTGCCGATCTATCCTGGGAAGCAGTGCCGCATCATTACGGCATGCGCCATTAATTCAAAAACGGACCCTAATTGTGCCAGCACCTGTCCCTGTCAGAGTCACCCGCACCGTACATTTACCCGACCGGGTAAAGCTCAGCCGCTACCTGAAGACACCTGAGCTCGGGCCACGCATCCTGTTTTTCAGCGGCGGCACAGCCCTCACCAGTGCCAGCCGGGTGATCAAGCGCTACACGCACAACTCCATTCATCTGGTCACTCCGTTCGATTCCGGCGGCAGTTCGGCAAAGTTGCGCAAGGCCTTCGCCATGCCGTCGATTGGCGACCTGCGCAGCCGGCTCATCGCCCTCGCCGATGAAAACATTACCGGGCACCCCGAGGTATACGAGTTATTCACCTACCGCTTTCCCACCGATCGACCGGCGGCTGAACTGCTGCACAAACTCGACCGGATGATCAGGGGCAAGGAGCCGCTGGTGGCGGCAATCTCCAGCCCCATGCGTCGCCTGATCCGTAACCAGCTCGGTTATTTCCGTAATGCCATGCCGGAGGATTTTGACCTGAGGGGCGCCAGCACCGGCAACCTGATTCTTGCCGGCGGCTATCTGAATAACCACAAACACCTGGACCCGATCATTTTCCTGTTTTCCAAGCTGGTCAATGTCCTCGGCACGGTCCTCGCCGTGGTGAATGATGACCTGCACCTGGCAGCGGAACTTGAGGATGGACGTTGCGTGACCGGCCAGCACCGGCTTACCGGCAAGGAAGTTGCGCCACTCACCTCACCCGTCAGCCGGCTGTTTCTGACCAGCCACCCCGACAAACCGGTAGCCGCGACAGCCACAATGCGCAAGAAGTACTGCCAGCTGATACAACAGGCAGAGCTCGTCTGCTACCCGCCCGGCAGCTTCTATACAAGCCTGGTCGCGAGCCTGTTGCCTGCAGGCGTCGGTTCAGCCATCGCCGCAACCGATTGCCCAAAGGTCTACGTACCCAACCTCGGTCACGATCCGGAGCAGATCGGCATGGCCCTGGACAGTTCCGTGATGACGCTGCTCGAGTACCTGCGTGCCGACAACCCGGCCGGGTGCAGCAACGGAAAGCTGCTGAATTTTGTACTGATCGACAGCAAGCGCGGCAACTACCCGTCCCTGCTGTCAACCTCTGCCATGCAGAACCTGGGTGTCCATGTCATCGATACGCATCTGATCAGCAGGCACAGTGCACCTTATTATGATGCCGGGCTGCTGGTTTCGACATTGCTGTCCCTGACATAGGGCGTTCCGGCAACTGCCAAAGTGCTTACCAGTGCACCCGGACGACCTCGATGACCCGTGCCGAGGCACGGTCAACGGTAAAGGTAATCTTGTTGTATTTGACAACCGTTCCCGCCGTGGGCACATCGCGTACCCTTTCAAGGAGAAACCCGGCCAGACTCGCATAAACCCCTTCCGGCAGGCTGATTCCGAGTTCATCCTCCAAGGAACCCGGATCGATACGCCCGCTGACGAGATAGTCGTTTTCACCCAGTTTGCGCACCCACTGCACCGGCTTTTCGTGCGCATCATATTCATCAGAGATATCCTCGACGATTTCCTCGACAATATCCTCAAGGGTGACGATTCCCTCTGCACCACCAAATTCGTCGACAACGACGGAGAGCAATTGATGATCACGCTGCATTTCCTGCAACAGGGCCTGAATACTTTTTGACCCGGGAACATAATCTGCCGGTTTGATAAACTGCTTGATCGCCAGCGCCTGGTCGACCCCCAGCAACTCCAGTGTATCAAGCACGCCAACAATATGGTCCACGCGTTTTGCATAGACCGGCAATCGTTTGTGTGATTGCTCCCGTGCCACACGAATCGCCTCTCCACAGGTGGCATCCTGCTCGACACCCACCACATCGATAAGCGGCATCATGACTTCCCGCACGGCCGTCTCCTCGAAATCAAACAAGCGCCGGATCATGGTCTTCTCATGCGACTGGATATCACCGCCATCCGAGGACATTTGCATCAGCATGGCGATCTCCTCTCTGAGGGTAAAGGGATTTTGTGTGCCGGTATTGTCGCCCAGCAGACTTACAAATAGCCGTGTCAGCCGACTGAATATCACCAGGATTGGAAAGAACAGGTAGGAAAACAGCCGCAACGGAAAAATGACCACGGGTGTAATAGCATCTGCGCGCTGCTGAAAAATACTTTTGGGTACGATCTCCCCGAAAATCCAGATCAGCGGTGCAACCAGCACCACGGCAAACCAGCTGCCGCCCTCGCCAAACAGCTGGATCATGAGTGCTGTTGCCATGGTGGTATTGGTCACGACTGAAATATTGGTCCCTATCAGCGTGGTGGAGAGCAGCCACTCGGGCTTGTTGAGCATTTTCAGCGCCAGGATTGCACCCCGGGACCCCTGCGCCGCTGCATGACGCAGCTTGACACGATCGGCACTGATTACGCCGATTTCAGCACCTGAAAAAAAACCCTCGGCCAGGAGGCAGGCCGCCATGATCCCCAGGGTTATCAGGATGTCTGTCATGGCTGATCGTCTGCGTCACGGCTGGCATCTGTTTCAGAACGGGCACCCGGGTCATCCCGGTTCTGCCACCCGTTTCCGTTGTCGCCCGCTCCCGGTCTGCCTGCATGCATGTCATTCTTGCGGACAGGTTTCCTGACGGAAAGCGATTCTATCCTGTTACTTGCAATTTTTTCGACGACGAACTCGAGCCCCCCGATGTCGATGCTTGACCCGGTTGCCGGTAATTCGGCGAAACGCTCCAGGACCAGACCACCAACCGTTTCAGGGCCCTCCCCGGGCAAGTCCTCGCCGAAGTCGCTGTTGAACTGGTCTATAGACAAACTGCCGTCAATTGAAATACCAACACCGGTCAATTCCCCTGGTTTCGCCGCAGTCATGATATCGGATGCGCTTGGCAAATCGCCGAATATACATTCCAGCAGGTCTTCCATGCTGAGCAGACCGGTCACACCACCGTACTCGTCTACCGTCAGGGCAAGCGACTGCTTGCGCTTGCGAAAGGCATGAAAAAGATCGGAAGCCAGTTTTGACTCCGGTACGAAATATGGCTCGCGCAACAGACGACGCAGGCTCTCCTCTGACCCTGAAACCGTTTCCGGATCGATGCCCAGCAGATCCCGGGCATAGAGAATTCCGATAATGTCGTCCCGACTCTGCCCGTAGACCGGAACCTTGGTACGTCGCGTACGCCGCAATTCCTGCACCATTTCGGGGAAGGGCATCGTTGCAGGCAAAAAGAATATATTGGATCTTGGCGTCATTAACTCTTCGACCGTGTTGTTGCCAAAATTGAAGATGTGATCGATATACACAGCCTCTGCCGGTGCCAGTGCCCCTTCTCCTACAGCCTCCCGGGCCAGGGTGCGGACCATGTCCCGGGTCACAAGGTTGGCGCGCGTGCGTTCCTTGCCAATGAGCAATGTCGTCACCCGGTCAGCGACCAGACGGACGAGCCAGCGCAAGGGTGATATGAGATTTGCAAAGAACTCTATCGGGCGACTCTGGAAGCTGGCGAAGGCGACATTATTGCGGATTGCCAGCGTCTTTGGTGTGATCTCCCCGAACAGCAGCAGGATAGGTACCATAATGAACAGATTCACAAACTTGTTCTCGGCCCCCAGCAACTGGATAACGATGGCCGCCGATATCACCGAGGCGGCCACATTGACAAATTCATTGCCAATCAGAATGGTGACGATCAGGCGGCGCGGCTGACTCAGCAATCGCTCAATCAGACCCAGATTCTGGATGTCATCACGGCGCATCTGCTCCAGCTGCATCCTGTTCAGCGAGAACAGGCTGGTCTCGGCGCTGGAAAAGAATCCGGAGAACACCATCAGGACAATGAACAGTACCACTTCAATCCACAGTGTTATTTCCACCCGGGCATCTCCTCACGTTCTGATTCTTCTGGTCGGTATTGCAAACCGGTTTGAATTAGTGACACAATGGCAAATATCCAATCAAAACATAACAATATACCGTCAAGGTGTCATTATTTATCACCATGAACATGAATCCCAGCGGCTTTTCTATTGGTAACACTGCTAGCGCGCTGTCGATTGTACCGATTTTAGCCCTGTCAAAGGCTCTTATTGGCTAATCCGCGTGAGTACGACACAGGAATTCCTTCTCCCACCCCGGCTGGAATCCGATGACCTGATTGCGAGGGTAAAAGACAGGTTCAGACATTGTTCCGAATCACCCCGCCTGCTGCAACGCACCTGGTACGACAGCTTTGACTGGCGACTGTATTCGAACAATTCCATACTCGAAGAAACCCGGGATGGCAACGAACACACACTGGTATGGCGAACCCTGAAAGGTAGCCAGAGTAATCCCAGGCTGAAACTGCAGAAGGCACCCCGCTTTGCTCATGACCTGCCGCGGGGCCACTTCCGGGACCGGCTTGAACCGCTGCTGGAGATGCGCGAACTCGTCCCGAAAGTCAGGATCCGCTCCAGGGTCAAGACCCTGCGAATCCTGAACAAGGACGAGAAAACGGTGGCCTACCTGGTGATAGAGGAAAATACCCTGCCACGGCAAAAGGGCTTGCGCGCAGGGACGCTGGAAAACCGTGCAGTCGTCGTTCCGGTCAAAGGCTTCCCGAAACCCGGCATGGAGGTCGCCAGGCTCCTGCAAGCGCAGGGTCTGACGCCGGCACAGGATGATCTCATGCTGACCACCCTCTCCCTGTTCGGGGAAACCCCGGGCAGTTACTCTTCCAGTCTGGACCTGACGCTGGCTCCCGCGATGCGCGCAGACCAGGCCAGCAAGCTCATACTGCGCCGACTCCTGGATATCATGTTGCAAAATGAGGCCGGTACGCGCACCGGGACAGACACCGAGTTCCTGCATGATTTCCGTGTGGCAATACGTCGCACCCGTTCCGCCCTGACACAGATCAAGAGGGTCTTCCCGCAGCGAACGGTTGGCCGATACAAGACCGAATTTGCCTGGCTCGGACAGATGACCAGCCCCAGCCGTGATCTGGATGTCTACCTGCTGGACTTTGATGAATACCGTGACCGCCTGCCCGAGCACATGCAGGCCGACATCGAGCCCTTGCGTGACTTCCTCATCCGGCACCAGAAAGAAGAACACCGGCTCCTGGTCAAGGCACTGGATTCGGCGCGCTACCGCCGGCTGATCAGGAGCTGGGGCCTGTTTCTGGACGAGCCGGTCAACGAACGCACCACGCTGGAAAATGCCGCCCGCCCCGTCATTGAGGTTGCCTGCAAGCGCATCTGGCGTATCTACCGGCTCGCCATCAAGGAGGGCAATGCCATTACTGCGGAGTCATCCGCCGACGCCCTTCATGAACTGCGCAAGACCTGTAAAAAACTGCGCTACCTGATAGAGTTCTTCCAGAGCCTGTTCCCGAGCGGTGATATCAAGGGGCTGATCAAGGTACTCAAGACCCTGCAGGACAACCTGGGCGATTTCCAGGATTACGAGGTACAGGTCAACACCCTGAAACGATTCAGTCACCAGATGGTTGAAGAAGGCGACGTCCCGCCTGATACACTACTCGCCATGGGTATTCTGATCAGTGACCTGGAACAACGCCAGCACCTGGCACGTGAGGAATTTTACGGCAGGTACCTCAGTTTCTCACAGCAGGATAATCAGGAGCGATTCAGGAAACTGTTCGCAGTCAGCCATTAGCCAGGGAAACCCACGTTTGAAAGTCATCGCCACATACAACATCAAGGGGGGTGTCGGGAAAACAGCCACCGCCGTCAATCTCGCCTGGCTGGCTGCACGCGAAGGTGCGCCCACGCTGGTCTGGGATCTCGATCCCCAGGGCGCTGCCAGCTATTACTTCCGCATCAAACCGAAGATCAAGGGCGGCGGCAAGCGCCTGGTTCAGGGCAAACGGGACCTGGAAGATTTTATTCGCGGCACCGATTATGAACTGCTTGATCTGCTGCCGGCGGATTTTTCCTACCGCAACATGGACCTGTTCCTGGAGCAGGCAAAAAAACCGGTTCGCCAGCTTCACAAACTGCTGAAGCCCTTCAGGAGCGAATACTATTATGTCTTTCTGGACTGTCCTCCGAGTATTTCGCTGGTATCAGAAAACATTTTCGAGGCAGCCGATGCCATACTGGTGCCCACCATACCCACCACCCTGTCATTGCGCACCTATCAACAAATCAGGAAGTTTTTCAGCCAGCAGGGACTGGACCCGGCGAAGGTCATGCCGTTTTTCTCCATGGCCGACCGGCGCAAGCAACTGCACCGTTCAATTGTGGATAGTCCGCCGGACAACATGGAGAACCTGCTGCAAACCGCCATTCCCTATGACAGTAACGTCGAACGCATGGGTACCTACCGTACGCCGCTGGCCGAGTATGCCCCCAACAGCCGCTCAGCCCGTTGTTATGAAGACCTGTGGGAAGATATCAAGCTGCACTTATCCGCTCCGGGCACTGTTCACGGTCTAGGTTAGCTTGCCCGTTCACGACACCGCTGAGTGTCCACGCCGCAGCAGTTGATCCAGATCAAATAAGTGCCATAATTCGGTTATTCGCTATTGCCCCTGGTGCCACCGGGTGCCAGCATGCAAGGTCATCAAACAGCTCACGTTAAAAAAACAACAGGGGAGACAACATCATGAAGCCAGTCATCACGGATATTCCCGGCGTAGGTCCGGCCGCTGCAGCAGCACTGGGAGAACATCACATCAAAACGCTGGCGAAGCTTGCCAGTGCATCCGTCGAGGCCGTCAGCGCCGTCCCCGGCTTCAGTGAATCACGTGCCGCCCGTGTAATCGCCGCCGCTGGCGAACTGCTCGCCGCATCAGGGACCAGCCAAACCGCCAAAGACAAGGGTGGCAAATCCGTGAAGGAAGACAAGCCTGCAGGCAAGGGCAAGGGCAAGGGCAAGAAAGACAAAAAAGACAAGAAGAAAAAGGACAAGGATAAAAAGAAAGGTAAAGGTAAAGGTAAGGGTAAAGACAAAAAGAAAGGCAAGCAGAAAGAGTAGAGCCTCGACCCGGCGTCAATATCGCTGAGCCCCTGCCGTTTCCGGCCTGTGCGGAAATCCCCCTGAAATAACGGTCGTTTGCCAGCGCCGGGGCGCTACTTATTCACAGTTATACTGTGTCACCCCGCATCGAACAAGGCATCATATGGTAACAAAACGGTAACATTACACTAGTAGACTTCTAACGTTGTCAGTGCTGCAGTTTTCACGCATCGACCTGACAAACGGGCACCTTCACAGGGATCGCAGCAAGGTCATTGTGAGGTGGCTACGCAAGAACTACCGGGTGATAACCGGCATTCAAATGCAATGAAATTACCTACACTGGAGCCATATTTTATGAATCAGAAACTCTTACTTACGACGACGCTGCTGGTGTCTGCACTGCTGACCACCATGGCACCACAGGCACGCACCCTGATCCAGAACAAGGGCTCGGATACACTCGTCAATGTGGCCCAGGCCTGGGCAGAGGCCTATCCCGAGGTCAATCCCGAGGTGGCAGTTGCCGTCTCCGGCGGTGGTTCCGGCACAGGTATTGCTGCCATGATCAACGGCACGGTGGATATCGCCAACGCCAGCCGCAAGATGAAGGACAGTGAAATCGCACAAGCCGAAAAGAACGGCCAGACACCGGTGGAGCATGTCGTCGGCTACGATGCGCTGGCGGTATTTATCAACAAGAACAACCCGATCGAGTCAATGACCTTTGAGCAGCTGAAAAATATCTTCGGTCGCGATCCCAAGGTCAAAAAGTGGTCGGACATGGGCATCACCGTACCGGGCTGCAAGGACGAGATCGTGGTCGTCAGCCGCCAGAACAATTCCGGCACCTATGCCTACTTTAAGGAGACTATCCTGGGCAAGGGCGGCAAATACCGCCAGGGCACGCTGGACATGCAGGGTTCCAAGGATGTCGTCGACCTGGTGGAGAAGACCCCCTGTGCCATTGGCTACAGTGGTCTGGCCTATGCCACGGAGCACGTCAAAATGGTCTGCGTCGCAACCACCGACGCGGAGGACTGCATAAGCCCGAGTGTGGCAACGGCCAGTGACCGCAGCTATCCCATCGCGCGCCCGCTGTTCATGTACACCGACGGGGAACCCAAGGGCGAGGTCAAGGCCTACCTGGACTGGATTACGAGCGACGCCGGTCAGTGTATATTGTTGAAAAAAGGCTACGCCCCGATTCACGACGTCAAGTGCGACTAGGCAGTCATTTTTTCACCACCTGGTGAGTTTCAGGCTCAGGCCCTGCAGGAGCGACGTCTCGCCGCGAATTATCGCGCCGGGGACAACGCTCCTGCAGCAAGCGCTTTTTCTATAACCGACATAAAATACGAATTTTTCAAGTAACGACCACGGGACGCTAGACAATGAGCCATTACGAAGAACGTCTGGAAAAAGACCTTGCCGCTATCCGTGCGCAAGTGGCAGACATGGCCGGACTGGTGGAAACGGCAATTACGAATGCCATGCACGCGCTGCAAACCGGCAACCACAAGCTCGCCGCCGCCACCGTACTTGCTGACCATACCATCAACCGCTCCATGCGGCTCATCGACCAGTTGTGTCACAAATTCATTGCCACGCACCTGCCGAGTGCAGGGCACCTGCGGCTGCTGTCTTCCGTTATCCGGGCAAACATCGAACTGGAACGGATCGGCGATTACGCGGTCGTCATCGCCCGGGAGTCGTTACAGCTGTCAGAACCGCCCAAGGGTCCGCTGTCCCGTGAGATGGAACGCGTCGGCAGCGAGACGCAACTCATGCTGAGCCAGTCCATCAAGGCATTCAACGAACTCAACGCTGAAATGGCGAAAAGCACCATGGTCATGGAAGAGCAGATGGAGAATGACCTGGACATCATTTATTCCGAACTGATGTCCAATGACAATCGCGATGCCGTGAAGAACTCACTGGCGATGTTCGCCGTTTTCAACCAGCTGAAACGGGTCGCGGACCAGGCCAAGAATCTCTGCGAGGAAACGGTATTCGCGGCGACCGGGGGCACCAAGACACCCAAGATTTTCAACATCCTGTTCGTTGACGAGGATAACAGTTGCCAAAGCCAGATGGCCGAGGCCATTGCCCGCAAGAATTTCCCCGAGAGCGGTCACTACCGCAGCGCCGGGCGCCAGCCTGCCGCCAGTCTCAATGCGACCATGGTGAAATTTCTTGACAGCCATGGCATCGATGTCGCCCCGTCCGCCAGGCCCGGCCCCGTTGACATGACACCCCTGGAGCTGACGACACAGCACGTCATCGTCAGTGTGCAGGGTCCGGTCAAATCCTACTTCGAGCAGATCCCTTTCCACACCACACCGCTGGAATGGGACGTTGGCCCTGCCCCGGAAAATGACGATGAAACCGGTACCAGGCGGCTGGAAGAAATCTATCGGGACCTGGCGGTCCAGATACGCGATCTGATGGAAACCCTGCGCGGCGAGGGAGCACCCTGAGATGCACGGTCAAGCGTCGACGAAGACCATTGACAGGGCGGCCTTCGATCGCCGCAATGCCGACTGGTATATCGACAAGCTGGTGCAGGTACTGGTATTCATTGGTGGCATCTCCGCCATCATCTTTGTCGTCGGCATCTTCGTGTTCATTACCAAGGAAGGCCTTGGTTTTATACTCGACACCCTGGATTTCAAGGAATTCTTCACCTCTCCCTACTGGTACCCGGCGGATGAGGATGCCCCTGAATACGGTATTCTGGCGCTGATTGCAGGTACCGCCAGTGTCACCGGACTCGCCATGCTGGTCGCCATTCCGTTTTCACTGGGCGCAGCGGTTTATATCGCCGAATTCGCCAGTGGCAAGACCCGTGAGGCACTCAAGGTGCTGGTGGAACTGTTGGCCGCCATTCCCTCGGTGGTTTGGGGCTTCATCGGCCTCAGCATCATGAACCCGCTGATCATCGATCTTTTTGACGTCCCGGTGGGACTCAACGTACTGAATGCCGGCATCATCCTCGGACTGATGGCCGCACCCATCATGACCTCAATCGCCGAGGACGCGCTCAAGGCGGTTCCCGACCGCTACCGGGAAGCCGCTGAAGCCATGGGCGCTACCCGCTGGCAGGTCATCTACAAGACGGTGTTGCCTGCTGCAAAAAACGGTCTGCTGGGTGCCGTGCTGCTTGGC
>Ga0210064_1000269_pt1 | contig 24941 bp, 22 predicted proteins | sample Muzzi_CordC_D2_FD_185531 | JGI IMG/M metagenome (GOLD analysis project Ga0210064, IMG submission 185531) | Wetland microbial communities from San Francisco Bay, California, USA, that impact long-term carbon sequestration - Muzzi_CordC_D2 (SPAdes) | ecosystem: Environmental > Aquatic > Marine >... | reverse complement strand
GGATAATGTTCATACCGGCTTTAATCAGTATCCGGTTTTCACGGGTTAAAGGAACCATATCCGCCAGGGTGCCAAGGGCGACAAGATCACAGTAATTTTTTAGATTGGGTTCCGGACGGTCTTTCCAAAAATTTGTGTCTCGAAGCTTTTTTCTAAGGCAAATCAGCAGATAAAATGCGACACCGACTCCGGCAAGATCGTTAAAACCGGATGAGCAATCGTTCCGTTTTGGATTTATCACCGCGAGGGCAGGCGGTATTGTTTCCGATATCAAATGGTGGTCGGTAATGATGACATCAATTCCGGCGTCTCTTGCGGCGTTAACCGCATCTTGACCTTCGGACCCGCAGTCTACGGTGATCATGAGGTGTATGCCGTTGGGCATCGCGACATCTGAAATATGTTTTTTTTTCAGACCAAAGCCTTCCGCTATTCTGTGAGGAATGTAGTAAGACACATCCGCATTGACGGAATGGAGAAATTCCAGAAGGATGGTTGTGGCGGTAATTCCGTCGACATCATAATCGCCAAAAATCAAAATTTTTTCTTTGCGTGTGATGGCTTCTACAATTCGGTCAACCGCAACATCCATATCCTTTATGGAAACAGGCGGGCTTAACTGGTTGAGGGATGTGTTGAAAAAGTTTGAAACATCTTCTGTGGAAAAAATATTACGATTGATCAAGATTGAGGCAACGGCTGGATGGCAATTCAGTATCCCGCAAAGTTTTTCGACCAAATGAATGTCAGGCTGAAGTATTTGCCACTCTTTTTTCATTAAAAGCTGTTTGTCTTAAATCTCTTAAAGTTGACGGCTTTGTAAAAAGTTCAATTTCTGCGTTGTGCTTCATTTCGTGTTCACTGCGGCGGACATAAGTACGTCTCATTCCACAAAATTCGCAACGCCTTGAACTTGAACTTTTTACTTTGCCGTCGTAATTTTGACTTTTTACGAGTTTTTCAACGGTCTCAAATTCATATATCGGGGACAGTGATCGATGTCAACGCGCAATTTTCTTTGGAAAGGCATAAAAAGGAGGAACGTAAGTGTTCACGGGAAAGCACACCCCGTGAACACTTACAGAGGAACATTCGTCGATGAAGAAATGTTCTCGTTAAACCATAATGACCTTCAAAGGTTAAGTCGTTCGATATGCTTCGTAGTATTTTAATACTTTATTAATGTAAAATTGGGTTTCTTTAAACGGTGGAATACCCTTATATTTTCTGACATTGTAACTGCCGGCGTTATACGCTGCCAGGGCCAGTTTCATCTCTCCGTCAAACTGATCCAGCAGGTATTTGAAATAGCGCACACCGGCGTCTATATTATAGGCTGGTTTAAAGCTGTCTTCAACGCCCAGAGATCTTGCGGTTCGAGGCATTAGTTGCATGAGTCCCCTAGCCCCCACTTTCGATACTGCTTTGGGATTAAAACCGGATTCCGCCATGATGATGGCTTTTATAATTGCCGGCTTTACTTTATACCGGTAAGCTGCATCAATGATTAGCAGTTGATATCTATTTTCAGCGTTTTTCTGGTTAGACGTCATCTCAGCTACCATAAGGGTATTGATCGAAGGAATTGCCGGGATAGCCAAATGTAAAAGAGGGACTGCCTCGCTATCATGAGTGTACATGGAGTGCTTCTGCAACCGAACTTCCGGTACAGCAACAAAACCATCCAGCCGCCATCCATTTATGCCTATTATACCCGATAGAAGGATCAGCAATATAAAGGGCTTTGTGGCCATTCGTAATATATATAAATATTTTATTTTATTCGAATGAGTTTTCATTTGTTTTTCCCCACTAAAGATTGATTTTAGGCAACCTTTTGAATCATGTCGGTTGTCGGACGTTTTGCGCTCAACGTAACGCATTGGGGGCACAGACATACCTTAAAATCTAATCCGTTCCATTCAAAAGTGCAGATATTGCGTGCTTCATGCTCGTGGCATACAAAACATTTCAAATAGATATCTCTTCGTAACGGCATTTGTTTTTTATTAAACATGACAACTCCTATAAAATGATTTTTGTGATTCTTGCGCCATCTTAAGCGGCGTTGTTGTTTTCATTTTGACTATGATAAGAGCAACTCGCGTGCCATGGTTGGAATTAAGTTGAAATATATAATAAATATAATATGTTGGACTGAAGGATAGTTCCAGCCTGCTTAGAAAAACCCTCCAGTGGTCAAGGCGTATCCATACAAACTGTTCAACATCCAACATCTTTGATAACTATTTTCCCTTGGATTTAGGCCCAAGCGCGGCTGCTTTGGACAATCTGAAAGCGGATCGGACTGTGGCGGACGAAGAATACAATTAGGCTCGATATCGTTGATTGTTCTGAAATTGTTAAATATTTAAATCGCAAGCCTACTGAAAACAAGGAATCCTCAGAAAGAATCCTTGATTCGTGATGGGTACGAAGTTCCGGAAGGATTTTGAATTAACCGGGAAGTTGGCAACGTTCAAAATCCGACATAACAGGCGATATCTATCGGGTACGATATCCTCGGATTTTGTTCAATTGAGGTTTTAATATCAGATTTCGGTCGATGGTGCGGCCTTTTTTAACCGGTATTTTTTTATTTTGCTATAGAGTGTGCCCCGGGCGATTTCCAGCTCCATGGCGGCTCGTTTCAAATTCCAATGATTTTCATCCAACACCTTTTGAATCAAAGTGGCTTCTGCCAAAGGAAGGGAAGGCGACGTGAGCGTTAAACGGAATTTTTTGGTCTGAAATGCCTGTTTAAGGCTGTCTGGTAAATTGGCGGGTTGAATTTTTTTCGTTTTACAGAATATCAGCGCATGTTTAATGACATTTCCCAACTCTCGTACATTGCCCGGCCAGTGGTATTGAGTCAATATTTTTAATGCCGATTTTGATATTCCATTAATATTTTTAGTATTTTCCTGAGAATATTTTTCTATGAAATAAAGAATAAGAAGAGGAATGTCCGAACTCCGTTCTCTCAACGGGGGTACATCTACGGATACCACATTGATTCGATAGAATAGATCTTCTCGAAAGCGCTTGTTTTGAATGGCACCTGAAAGATCCTGGTTAGTTGCACAAAGGATACGGATATCGATCCGGATTGTTTGGGTGCCGCCCACCCGTTGAAAAGTACCTGTTTCAAGCACTCGCAAAAGCGACACCTGTGTTTGAAGGGGAATATCACCAATTTCATCCAAAAAGAGCGTGCCTTCATTGGATTTTTCAAAAAATCCGATTTTTTGCGTATCGGCCCCTGTGAATGCCCCCTTCTCATGACCAAATAATTCGCTGTTAATGATGGATTCGGTTAGAGCAGCACAATTAATCCGATGAAACGGTTTGTTGCGTCGACTGCTACGATAATGAATGGCCTCAGCAATAAGTTCTTTTCCTGTTCCGCTTTCTCCGGTTATAAGGACTGATGCAGATGTTTGGGCCAATGCGCTAATCATTTCGTAAATTTTAAACATTTTACGATCTTGCCCGATAATATTTTCAAACCGGTATCGCTTCCGTTGATCTTCAGGCTTTACGACGCTTGCTTTAATTACTTGCCGGTGCCTTACAATTTCCTCCACCAACATTTTGATTAAATTAAAGTCGAATGGTTTCAGGAGATAGTCATATGCGCCTAATTTCATGGCGTAAACTGCATCTTCTATAGATCCATGTCCTGTAATGACGACAACAAAAATGTCCGGGTATTGTTCACGTATTTTTCTCAATAGCGTCAAGCCATCCATTTCAGGCATTTTTATATCAGTAAAAACGACATCCATCGGTGTTGTCTGAAGCAGTTGCAGAGCCTCAATGCCTCTTGATGCGGTTTTAATATGAAATTGCTTTTGTTTTTGCATGACATGGAAGAATGTCTTCTGAAGAATTTTATCATCATCAACAAATAAAATGTTTATATCGGCTTTCATAATCTGTCCATATTCAAGTTGTTCGTTTTATCTGACCAATAATAACAGCATAAACCTATCGAATATCGGTATGATTTTTAGATGGCTTCTAATTAAAAATCATATACTCAAGGCCATATGCGATGTCAACGCGCAATTTTTGTAAAACTTCGGAAAATATGAGAAGTTTCAGCCTGCTAAGCTGTATATGCGTTGCTGAAGACAAAGGGTGCGAAACTTATTCGTCCGGACTTTTTAGTTGATAAGTGGATGGATATAATGGTACTCAAATGGATACCATATTCAGATACACATGTAAAATTTGAGCAAACAGCTTTTTGATTTTGGAAACGATAAAAAAAATCCTTCGCATTGATCGCAGAGAGATCTGTTTTCTAAAATTTATTTTAGAAGCATATGACGGTATCGCAACATTGACCACCATTGACTCCCATCAAGGTATCGTACTTCTCCGAATTGCTCCCGGATGTGAAGATGAGGTTGACACAATTTTGCAGGATCTTAAAAAAGACATTATCATCGATGATTCCGTAACATATCATTTATAAAAAAAATGAAAACAAAATATTTATACATCAATACCATCGGTTGTCAGATGAATGTTTATGACTCCGAACAAATCGAAAAAGGGTTAAGGTCTTTACAATATGAAATGACCCCGTTTTTAGAGAAAGCGGATCTGATTATCGTCAATACATGTGCCATCAGGGAAAAGGCCGAGCAGAAAGTGTTCAGCTTTTTAGGACGGCTGGCCGGTCTGAAGAAAAAAAGACCTGATCTGATTATCGGGGTGGGTGGATGTGTGGCGCAGCAGGAAGGTGCAAAGATTTTATCGCGTGTGCCGCATCTCGACCTTGTTTTCGGTACACATGCCATCGACCGCTTGCCCAATGCCATACAGGCTGTTTTGTCGAAAAAGTGTCGAATTGTCGACATTGAAATGTCGAATCAAATTAAAGAGTTGGATTTTGTAACAATTGGGGTTGATAAAACAGAGGTGTCGCGCTTTGTGACGATTATGCAAGGATGTGATAATTATTGTACTTACTGCGTCGTTCCTTATGTCCGGGGCAGGGAAACCAGCAGGGATCCGGAAAATATTATCGACGAGATCCGCAGTCTTGTTGAATCAGGGGTGCGGGAGGTGACCCTGCTTGGCCAGAACGTTAACAGCTATGGGATGAAAGAAGGTCTTTTGACATTTCCCGAGCTTTTACGACGTATTAACGACATCGACGGACTTTTGAGAATCCGGTTTACCACCTCACATCCAAAAGATCTTTCGGAAAATCTTATTCAAGCTTATAAGGATCTTGACAAACTATGTCATCATATTCATTTGCCGGTACAATCGGGTTCAAACAGGATTCTAAAAAGGATGAACCGGAAATATACACGGGAGATATATCTTGAAAAAGTTGATAAACTGCGTAATACTTGTCCTGACATTGCCATTACGTCTGATATCATCGTGGGTTTTCCAGGAGAGACAAGGACGGATTTTCAAGAAACTTTAGATTTGATTAAGACGGTGGAATTTGACGGTTTGTTTGCCTTTAAATATTCTGATCGCCCGAATGCTTCAGCCGCCCGATTTTCGGACAAAATCCTGGAAAATGAGAAGAAACAAAGATTACAACAGGTTCTGGATCTGCAAGATCAAATCACCACCCGTAAAAACAAAACATTGAAAGGCTCGATACAGTCGGTCCTTGTGGAAGGTTTCAGCAAAAAACAGGACCAAATCAACAAGAAAAGTAGCAGCCAGAATGCCCAGTGGACAGGCCGTACATCAACAAACAAGATTGTAAACTTTTACAATAGTAATGATATGGATTCCTGTTCTGAAAACCTGATGGGAAGATTGGTTAATGTCATAATTTTACAAACATTTTCTCATTCACTATGGGGCGAAGCAAACGGTAAAGAACCAATTTCTTTTGGTTTGAGAGGAGAAAAGAGTTATGTTGCATGAAGTAAACATAGCAAGTATGGCAATAGATCCGACGTCAAACACACCGATAATTATTTTAAAATCGGTTAAAGGTGATCAAGCGGTGCCGATATGGATCGGCTTACTCGAAGCGACATCCATTGCTTCAGCGCTCAGAGATATCAAATTCGACCGGCCCATGACCCATGATCTTTTCAAAAATTTTATCGACAATTTGGAGATGGTGGTATCCAAGGTTGAAGTGTGTGATTTAAAAGACAACACATTTTATGCCAGGATATATTTTGAATCAAAAGATAAAAGTTTCGACATGGATGCCCGCCCAAGCGATGCGATTGCCATCGCCCTCCGGTTTGGTGCACCGATTTATGTGGATGATAAAATTTTTGAAAAATCTCAGATGGTCGACGGTGATTATGAAGTCTTAAATAAGAGCGAAGACGGAAAAAAATGGGCGGAATATCTTGAAAACCTTAACCCTGAGGACTTCGGTAAATACAAGGTATAACGTAGCTTTACCATAAGTAAAAACACCCTGCCTCCTGAAACAATTGAGACTTAAATTGAAAACCTGCCGTTCTCATAGATGGTTACCTTTTTACCGGATGCAAGATGGGCGGTAACCCTCTTCTTTTCAGTATTGACGAGGTCCCAGTGGAGAGCTGAATCGTTGAAACCGAGGCTTTTCTTTCTTTCTTTGGTCAATTCCTTTTGATCGCCGTTATATGTATCGCCATAAGAAGAACCCAGTGCCAGATGGCAGTTTCCGTATTTACCACCATAGTTTTCATCAAAAAGTGTATTTGCCATGAAGGTGTTTATCCTTGAGAATCTTTTGTCTGTTAAGGAAAATTCACCCACTTTGTTAGCGCCTTGATCCATTGAGAGTTGTTTTTTGACAAAATTTTCTCCTTTTTGTGCGGTGACATTGACCACAGCGCCTTTTCTAAATTCAAGCCTTACCCCTTTTACATAGTTGCCGCTGCGAAATGAGGGCTGATTTGAAAAGTATATCCCTCGGGTACCTCTCCAGTCCGGTGAAAGAAATATTTCAAAGCTCGGGATATTATGGCCTGAAATGCCGATCCATTTTCTTTTTTCTCCCGGTGTTATCGTCAGATCTACGTTTTCTGATTCAACATGATAGGCATTCACATTCATGCTGTTGAGCCACTTTTTAATGGATGTTGCACCATTAAAGATATCCTGCCAATGCGAGACCGGTGAAATTTTGTTCAGAAAGCATGCGTTTATGATTTGGGCCGTATAGGCTTTCATTGAAAGTTTGGCATGTCTGGCCAATTCTTTTGTTGGAAAGACGCAAAGGGTCCATCCGAAATCACCGGCCTGATCCCGGACATCGAGTATATCACGCAAATATTTTCGGGCCACGGCAGCCTTGCCGATCTTTTTTGCATCTATATGACTCAAATGGGTTATGGATTCAGGTGCATATAGAAAAATGCCGCCGTTTAAACGGTTAAAAAGTTCTTTTTCACCGGGCGGCTGGAAAATGATCTGTTTGTTATTTGATTGTTCAAAAAAGTGCTGCTCCATATTTGCGGTAAGGTTTGTGCGCTGGACAGGATGAATACCCATATCCACAAGTTTTGCATAAACAATTTCGGCAAGCCGGACAGCAGGCATATCATAACGAATGAGCACAATGTCATTTTTTTTAAATTTCTTGGTTCTGGCAGTTTTTAGTCCCCACAACAATACATCTGCATATCTATCCAGCTGTTTTTCAGTGAACATTGCTTTATCTCCCGGTTTATTTTTTACATTGAAGACCTGTTACTCTGAGCCATATCAGAGATTTGTGACTCTTTCTGAAGAATCGCTGGAAGAGTTTAAAGTGAGCTAAAGTTAAGGAATTCTCCCAATTATATAAAATCATCGGATCGAAGCGACTCCATAACTTTAGGCACGTTAGATCACTTTAGACACGTTTAACTTGTACAACTTTAACTTAGACAGCCTCTTTCAGGGCAAAGCCTGGTTCTCTGGGATAGGATTAACTATGGATGATCGTCTTTTAAAAAAAGGCGATGATATTCCGGATCTTTAAGATGTTTCTTAAGAATCCGTGTCAGCAGAGAAAAAATTTCTTCCAGTTCTTCATGGGATAGTCTCGGGATCAATTCTTCCATGAGGGTGTCATCGGAGAATTTCTGAAGATAATAGATTATCGTATTTTCATCGGTTTCACGGTCGAAACCCAGCCCCACAAGACCGTTATATGTTTCAACAAGATTGTGTGTGTGGATCGTCATCTTTTACTCCCATTTGAAAGCATTCCCGCTTCAGATATAATTAAATTTTTGCTGAAAGATCACGCCAAAGGCGGATAAACCCGCCGGAGGCGGACAAGCCTCGTGAATAAGGGCTCGTTTAGTCTTCGCTTTCAGCTACGACTAACAAGAATGAAAGAACCTGCCCGGGTTATCAATAAAAGCTTTTACTTTAACCGGGAATTTCATCCATAACGATCAAATCGCCGAAGGTTCTTTCAAAACGATCCCTAATTCACTCAGACAGCTTCCAGCCAAAAATTTAATCATACCTGAAGCTTCTTTGAAGTTGCAGGTCGAAATAAATATATTTATAAATTTAAGTTTTATGATACCTAAGTTAAGCGATTGCCGAGTTTGCCGGAGATGCAAGGCATGAGACATGCAGCCGTAGCTCTGCTACTGCAAATGTCTCATAACGCCGCAGATTCGGTAAACTCGGCAATCGCTCAGCTTGGGTGATAATATTGTTGAATTACCTCACATAGTCCGGCAATGGTATAGGATTCGGCAACAATATGGACATCGAATCCAAGATTACGGGCGGTATCGGCAGTTATGGGACCGATGCAGGCAATGGTGACACCTTGAATCAGGTTGGTCAAACCCTTAGATGGAAGAAGGGCGCGAAAGTTTTTTACGGTGGACGAGCTTGTGAATGTGATCATATCTATGGTGTGGTTTTTAAGTCGTTTTAAAACGATATCAGCGTCGTCTTTTACCGCATGGTTACAGTATGCTGCAACATCATCAACAACAGCTCCCATTTTTGTCAACTCTAACGGCAATACCTCCCTTGCTTCTTTTGCACGTGGCAGCAATATCTTTTTTCCGATGATATCTTCTTTGGCAAATGCCTCAACAACGGATTCGGCCTTATAACTTTCGGGAAAAATATCGCTTTGGAATCCAAAATCGAAAAGTCTTTTGGCCGTAGCCGGCCCGATAACCGCTGTTCGGACATGATTCAGGGCTCGAACATCTTTGTTTTTTTCAAAAAGGCGATTAAAAAAGAAATTAACACCGTTGATGCTGGTAAACATCAGCCAGTCATAAGAAGAAAGATTTTCAATGGCCATATCCAGAGGTTTTAAGTCATCCGGTGGGACGACCGTTATCGTCGGGCATTCCAAACATTCTGCACCTAAATCACAAAGGCGATTCACCAGGTCACTGGCCTGTTCCCTGGCTCGGGTCACCACGATGCTTCGTCCCATCAGAGGTCTGGTTTCATACCATTTTATTTTTTCTCTTAACCCTACGACGTGACCGACAACAAGAATAGCAGGGGGTTTGATATTGTTGGCATTTTTGAGTTCAACAATCGTGTCGATTGTTCCTGTAACAGTGACTTGTTGGGCGGTGGTTCCCCATCGGATAAGGGCTGCAGGCGTATCGGGGTGCATACCGTGACTGATCAGACCTTCTCTGATATGATGCAAATTTTTGACCCCCATCAGAAAAACAAGGGTCCCTATTCCTTTGGCAAGTGCTTTCCAATCGATACTCGATTCTTTTTTTGTCGGATCTTCATGGCCGGTTACAAAAGCAAGTGTGGAAGTGAATTTTCTGTGAGTCAGTGGAATCCCGGCATAGGCCGGTACTGCAATCGCTGAAGTGACTCCAGGTACAATTTCAAATGGAATTTTTGCATGAATCAAAACCTCAGCTTCTTCGCCGCCGCGGCCGAATATAAAAGGATCCCCCCCCTTAAGTCGAGTAACAGTTAAACCGATTTTAGCTTTTTCAACGATAAGGGCATTAATATTTTCTTGTGAAAACGTATGATCACTTCCTTTTTTTCCCACATAGATAATCTCTGCATTTTTCGAAGCATGTTTTAAAAAAACTGAGGATGCAAGAAAATCATAAATGAGAACATCTGCCTTTTTGATACATTCCAATCCTTTTACAGTAATCAGTCCCGGATCACCCGGACCGGCACCGACCAGATAGACTTTACCTTTCATAGTGTTCATTCAGTTCATTTTTTAGGGTTTCGATTATTTCTTCAGCTCCCATGGAAATCAACCGTTCTGCAAGTTTTATCCCAATGCTTTCGGATGAATCTTCAGGGCCGGCAAGGGTTTTCTTAAACAGCGTTTTTCCGTCAACGGCGGCCACAAGACCGGCGAGGGTAAATATGTTTTTATCGATTTTTCCATAAGCGGCAATGGGCACCTGACAGCCGCCTTCAAGGCGGTTTAAAAATGCGCGTTCACCCAAAATTACCGTTCGTGTGTGCGGATGTTCAAGACTCGCGACAATCGGTTCAACCACCGGGTCATTTTCTCTGACCTCGATGCAAAGGGCGCCCTGACCGACTGCCGGGAGCATGATGTTTTCATCCAGGTATTCGGTAATCCTGCTTTCAAGTCCCAGGCGTTTGACACCCGCCGCCGCCAGGACGATGGCATCTAAGTTTTCAGTTTCAAGCTTTCTAAGACGCGTATCAAGATTCCCTCTCAGGGGCAAAACGACCAGATCCGGTCTGGCATGAAGAAGCTGTGCCTTTCGCCGAAGGCTGCTGGTGCCGATTTTGGCACCAGGCGCCAGTTCTAAAAGGGGCTTTTTATGTCTGGAAATCAGAACATCCTGAGGAATTTCTCGCTCAGGAATTGCGCCGATACATAACCCTTTCGGTATGTCACCCGGCATATCCTTCATGCTGTGCACGGCAAGGTCTATTCTACCGTCTATAAGAGCCTCTTCGATTTCTTTGACAAAAAGACCTTTGCCGCCGACTTTGGCCAGAGGCACATCGAGGATTTTATCCCCTTTTGTCTTTATGGTTTCAAGTTCGATTGAAAGAAAGGGGTGTTTAACTTCAAGGGACGATTTAACCCAGTTTGCCTGCCAGAGCGCGAGTTTGCTCCCCCTGGTCCCTATTTTAATTGTTTTGTCCATCAGTGATCACAGCTTGTGCAGCTCGTTGCCGCACATCCGGTGCATGATGATGTTCCGGCAGCACCTTTGACGGTTTGTCCATGCCCGCCCTTGCTGTAAAAGGTAGATGCAGACATCAGTTTTTTCACTTTTTTGCAATTGCATGACGGACACCCAGGTTGTTCATTCCCTAAAACCAGGCATTCAAAATCTTTATTGCATTTGTCGCAATGGTATTCATAAATCGGCATTATTCTTTGCTCCTTAATTTACCTAAACTGAGCGTTTCAAATTTTAAAAGGAAAAAAATATCTATTTATTTTTAATGAATTATTTTGATATTTATTTTTAAAATTTGAAACCCTTTGGGATTGCCGATCTTTATCCGCCTCAGGAGGATTACCGCATCTACTGCGTCAGATTCCGTTTCGCATGGTCGACTATAGCGTAACGACATCTTTCTTGTATCTGCGGCAACACTGCCAAAGGCGGGCAAGCCTCGACAATCGCTCAATTTAGCTTTATTTTTTGCTCGCATTCGAGCGGTAACATAATCATTGATTGGCTGAAATCAATTTTTTGAAGTCACCTTAAAAATAATTCCCGACCGGCACTTATTTATTGGCGTTTCTGAGAATTAAGAGTGCGGAACTGGAATATAATCTATTCGACTTCCTCGATAATCCCGGCAGCAATGAGGGGCAGCATAATTTCATGATGGCCCGTCAAGTGGAATCCTTGCCCCCCGTCGGCCGTGGGCCGATTCACCACATTGGTCATCGAACGGTATTGCCGGATAAAATCCATGTTCACGGTGGTGAAATCATTCAACCGGTGGCCTAAATTTCGTGCCAGTGTAACGGCTTTTAGAAAAACTTCCGGCAGTATGACGGCAGATCCGACGTTGAAATAAACGCCCTTTTCAAGAGTACTTACCACGGATGCGAAGGTTCGAAAATCTATGTGGGTGGTTTCACCGGTGGCTTTTGCATCAAATCCGGGATGCATATGAATAATATCGGTTCCAAATGCCACATGCACCGTAACGGGTATACTGAGCCGGCAGCCTGTGGCAAGGATGCTGTGTTCTAAAAAGGGCAGTTTTTTTTCGATCATTGTAGCCCCGATGGTTTCCCCGAGTCCTTTGGATGTTTTGCCGCCGCGACGGATGGCGTCACATAAAAAAGCACCGGTTTCATGGGCCATGCCAAAGGTGCCGTTTCCGATGGATGCGGATACATCCTCTGATGTCTGTCCTGCCATGGCCAGTTCAAGATCATGAATAATTCCGGCACCATTCATAGCGACAGCCGTGATAATCCCGCGCTCCATGAGATCGATAACAATGGGGTTCAGGCCCACTTTAATGACATGCGCGCCCATGGCAAAAACGATGGTTTTATTCTCCTTGAACGCCTTTACGGTGGATGAGATGACGGTTTTAAGATGATTCCCGGCAAGTATATCCGGAAGCCCGTCAAGAAAGTCCTTAAAATGAGATCCTTTTAGCCATTTCTTTGCAACGTCGGCTGTGGAGACTTTGCTTTTTCGTTTGGAAAGCGGGTATGTTTTTACCCCACTTAAATCTATGGGTTCAAATTTTTTTGCCATAATGTTTTTAAATAGATAACGTGTTATTATTCATGAAATTTTTCCGGAAACAAGATCCGGTCCACAAGGTCGCAAAAGATATGACCCAATAAGGAATGGGCTTCCTGTATCCTTGCAGTTACATCCGATTTTACTGAAAAAACATGATCTGCGCACTCGGCCAGTTCACCACCACGGCCGGTGAACCCAATGGTGAAGATCCCGATATCTTTTGCTGCGTGAACAGCTTTGATTACATTTTTTGAGTTGCCGCTGGTGCTGATCCCAATGGCAATATCGTCTTTTCTTCCGAGAGCTAAAACTTGTTTGAAGAATATGTCATCAAAATGGTAGTCGTTCCCGATGCTGGTGATGATGGATGTATCGGTGGTCAATGCCAGGGCTGCAAGGGGCGGCCGTTCGATTTGAAACCGGTTGACGAATTCAGCAGCGATATGCTGGGCATCTGCCGCACTTCCCCCGTTACCGAAAATCAGGATTTTGTGACCGGAGGTCATACACACGGCGAGGAGGTCCGCTGCCCTTTGAATGAGATCGATGTTCTCTTTGATGAACCGCTCTTTGACGTTGACGCTCTCTTCAAGTGTATTCAGAATAATGTTCTTCATTTCAAAACCATCATTTTCTTTAAGTTATTAATACCCTGACTTCTGCATCCTGACACCCGACCTCTGATTTATGCGTCCTTCATCAATTTTTTTATCTTTTTAATCATTTTTTTGGAGTCGTATCCTAAATCGTGCGCCTTTTGGAACTGTATTAAGGCGTCTTCAAGTTGGTTTCTTTTCAGGTAAAGGCTGCCAAGCCGGTATCGATAAAGGCCGTTTTCGGGTGCAATATCGATACTCTGTTGACAAAAGATCGTCGTAATTTCGGGATTTTCACCCAAAAGGTCAAAGAGGCAGCCTAAAGCTGATAACGATTCGGCATCATTCGGGTTTTGTCGGATGGCTTTTTTATAGGCTGAAATTGCTTCATCTGTCATATTCAAGGCCGTGCAGCACTCACCCAAAGAATGCAGAACAGACCATGACTCGGGATTCAGTTTTAGCGCTTTTTCAAGAAATTCTTTGGCCATCTCCGAATTTCCCATGTTCAGATAAACCCTTCCGATTTGAAAAGCAACTTCAAAGATATCCTCTTCTTTTTTCCGGTCGGCATCCAGAAAGCATTTTAGCGCGTCAGCGTTTTTGCCGGTCAACATGTTTACCAGACCGATGTTGTATAGGGCCATAACCTCATCAGGATCAAGCTTAAGGGTTGCTTTAAATTCTTTTAATGCTTTCTTGTAATCGCCTAAAATACCATAACATACACCCAAACTGTTACGAATGTTGATATCTGAAGGGTCGAGCAGGAGTGCTGTTTTGAATTCCTCAATGGCGCCGTGGATGTCTCCATTTTGATACAGGTTGTCTCCGCTGATATTTAAGCTCACGGCATCGAAGGGAACGATGCTGTCAGGGCCAAAGAATCCAGCATGATCAAGCGCTTTTCCGGCATTTTCTATGATCTGACTTCTGGTGAAGCCGAGTGTTGGATAGGAGGCAATTCCGATGGAAATGGTTTCATCTGTAGATTCTGAAAGGACTTTTTTTATTTTTTGGGCAAATTCCAGAGGAGGCGTTTGATTTGTCGGGAAAAAGAAACATCCGAACATTCCCTGGTCAAGCCGTCCCCACATTCCTTTTTCACGACTGCATATGGTATCAATAACGTTCGCCACATCAAGCCAGATGTCAATTTGATCGTTGTCGGCTGTTTCAGAGCCTTCATGATTTAGACGATCAATTTTGATGACCATGGATTCAAATTTTTCTGAAGTTTCGAATCGGGTCAGGGCCTTTTCGATAAAGGTTTTTCCGGACAGAATATCCGGGAATGCTTCTAAAATTCTGTTCGTCTCAACCGAAGAGAGAACTTGGGCCGTATCCTTTTTGGGTGTGGCCGCTGTTTTGTAAAAAAGAAATTCTTTAATGGAGGAGCGGTTGTGAAATAATTTCGTTTTTTGTTGCATCATACTCCGGCCTTTTTCAGTATATGTTTAAAAGCATTTTCAATGAGTTGCAGTTCATCATCAAGTATGGTTCTAAGATCCATGATAAAAAGATCTTCTTCGATTCTTCCAATAATGGGGCATTCATTGTTTCGCATCTGTTTTTCAACGGCACTGGTTGAAATTCCCTGTACTTTGACGCCCACCCCTTTACTGGGGAGTTTTAAAAGTGGAAGTGAACCGCCGCCGGGTCGCGAGAATATATCGAGAAGGCTTAAGGATAATCTGGGATCGTCGATGTTTTCAAGCATTTCAAAAAGCGTTTTAGCCTTTGATTCAATGTGATTAAAAGGAAGTGTCATCAGGCGCAAGGTCGGAATGGCATCCATCTCTTTTTCTATGTTTCTGTAATGTCGCAATGTACTTTCAAGTGCGGCAAGGGTGAGTTTGTCGATGCGAAGTGCTCTGTTGATGGGATTGTTTTTGATTTTTTCAATAAAATTATTTTTACCGACGATGATACCTGCCTGGGGGCCGCCAAGAAGTTTATCTCCACTAAAGGTTACAATGTCTGCGCCCGCTTTCACCGATTCCTGAACCGTGGGTTCTTTCAACAAACCGAATTGTGAAAAATCCACAAAGGTGCCGCTGCCAAGATCTTCCATCACCGGAATTTTGTACTTTGCACCGAGATCAACCAATGATTCAAGAGAAACATCGGCGGTAAATCCGACGACGCTGTAGTTGCTCGTATGGACCTTTAAAAGGAGGGCCGTGTCGTTCTCTATGGCGCTTTCATAGTCCTTAAGATGGGTACGGTTTGTGGCGCCGACCTCTTTCAAAATTCCGCCGCTCTTGGCCATTACATCAGGGATTCTGAAAGATCCGCCGATTTCCACGAGTTCACCCCTTGAAACAATCACTTTTTTGCCTTTAGCGATGGTTTCTAAAGAAAGAAAGACGGCGCCCGCATTGTTGTTGACCACCATTGCGGATTCGGCGCCGCTGATCTCACAGAGGATGTCTTCAACGATGCTGTACCTGGAGCCCCGTGCTCCCTTTGATAAATCGAACTCCAAATTCGAATATCTTCCTGCGATGGTTAAAAGATTTTCAATGGCATCATCTGCAAGCAACGAGCGCCCGAGGTTGGTATGGACAACGACGCCTGTGGCATTGATAATACGGGTAAGGTTCGGCGTCATCATTTTATGGACACGTTCTTTTATTTTGTTGAGGATTTCAGAGTTGGTGAGTTCTGCGTCCGTGATGTTTGGTTGGTTATCTAAAATGATGATTCTCAGGTTTTCAACAACAAGGCGGATCGAACGGACCAGCACAGATTTCGGGACATTGTCAAAAAAAGTATCTGCTTTTGCCATCTCAAGAAGAGAATCCACCCCGGGAATCATTCGTAAGAGCGTTTGTTGGTTTTCGGTAATGTTCATTTTTTCCCCAAAAGTTGTCTCTAATTTTAAAACCGGTCGTTTAGAATAGACTTCATAGCATTTTAAGACCCGTTATTTCAATAGATTTATTATGAATGTGAAATACTTATTGAGAATTTTCTTTAAGGATTGGAAATTATGCGCTATGTAAATCTGTAACCGTGAATAATGTGTATTTTTTAGCGATCAACTTTGGTATAAACAGCTAAATATTTGATGATAGATGGTTTACCGGTTGTCCGGTTTGCTCGTTTTGAGTTGTTGGTTGAATTGAAACGGGCAACGGGCCAACAGGCGAACAGGCATAACCGTGTTGATGGAGGCCATATATCGCTTTGTCGAAAACTGCTTTTATCGTCAACCCTCATGCCGGAAACGGCTCGACAGGGTCAACCTGGCCGTTTATTGAGGCACTTGCTAAAGATCGACTGGGACCTTTTGATACGTATATGACCCGGGGAGCTGGCGATGCGGTCATATTTGCAAAAAATACCGTTGCTGAAAAAACAAGTCGTCTCGTCTGTGTCGGCGGAGACGGTACGTTGAATGAGGTTGTTAACGGTATCATGATGACTGAAGCGTCCGTGAGATCGCAATTGAGATTGGGTTTTATCCCGAACGGCACCGGATGTGATTTTGTCAAAACCGTTTCAATACCCAAGGACATCGAACAGGCGATGGATCTGATTGCTTCAGACCACACGCACAGCATCGATTTGGGCGTCCTTTTTTTAAAAAATCACAAAGGCCGTGATCGCTGCCGATATTTCCATAATATCGCCAGTTTTGGCCTGGGAGGTGAGGTTTCCCGGCGGGTCAACCGAACATCCAAAGCACTGGGGCCGTTTGTTTCATTTATGTGGGCAACACTCATCTCCATTTTTTTGTATGGCAAGAAAAGAATACAGATCCGTGTCGATGACGATGATAAAAAAAAGATGGTTATCTGGAACGTGGCGGCGGCAAACGGCCAGTATCATGGTGGCGGTATGTGGGTCGCTCCGGATGCGTCGGTTTGTGATGGTCTGTTACACATTACAATCATTGGAGATTTGACAATCCCCGAAGTGTTTTTAAATCTGTCGAAACTGTATAACGGACGGATATACGACATTGACAAAGTCATGACCAAAACGTGCAAAAAAGTGGCAGCGATATCGGATGACCGGGTGCTTCTTGAAGTGGATGGAGAACAGCCCGGGATGCTGCCGATCGTCGTTAAAACCGTACCCGGCGCTCTGAATATTATTGCTAACTGATTCAAATTAAAGGCGAATGGTCAAAAGATGAAGCAAGCAAAAGATTATATTGTTTTTCCGCTGGATGTTCCGACAGAAAAGGCGGCCAAAGCGTATGTTGAACTGCTTTCAGGATCCGTGGGCATGTTCAAGGTGGGATTGGAACTGTTTATTCGATCCGGGCCGGGACTTATAGATTTCATTAAATCGTCAGGGAATTCGGATGTGTTTTTGGATCTCAAACTTCATGATATCCCGGAAACCGTGTTTCGTGCCATGGAAGGTATCGCAGATCTGGGCGTTACATTTGCGACGGTTCACTGCGGAGAGACGATGAGAATGCTTGAAGCTGCGGTTAGCGGTGCTAAGGGAAAGGTCGGTGTTCTCGGGGTCACGGTTTTAACCAGTGTTGCAAGTGAAGACATTAAAACTGCAGGCTTTAGGAAATCTTTTTCTGAGGACCTGACACGACTTGTCATCGAAAGGGCGGACATGGCAAAAGCTGCGGGGTGTACCGGTATTGTCTGCTCCGGACGGGAAGTGAAGATGATTAAAAAGACCTTGGGCCGCGATTTTATTGCCGTGACGCCGGGGATACGCCCTGTTTGGAATGACATAAAAACGCATGATCAACAGCGTGTTGTTACACCGGCCATTGCGGTTAAAAATGGATCGGATTATCTTGTGATCGGCCGTCCCATCAGAGATGCAAGCAATCCCAAAGAGGCCGTCCTTAGAATCGTCCAAGAGATCGAGGCTGTTTTGTAACAAGTCCATTTAAACACTCGACCCATTTGGCCTTATTACGACCCCATATAGTGCGCTCATATCTCATCGACAATTCAGATAAAGCATAACAGCCACATAAACATTCGACCCATTTGACCGCTTTACGACCCCATCTAATGCGCTCTTGTATTATGAGCAATGTTGCAAAAAGCCGAGACATTATTTTGAGAAATCCGTATTTATCATTTGACAAAATTTCTGGTACTTTATATTAAAAATCCTTTGGAATCCATGATTCAACAATCAAGGATCGAGGCCGTAACGATGTTTAAGACCATCTATCCCCTTTAAACCAAACTTTGGAGGTCTATTAAATGGTTTTTAATGTGCTTCTTTATATTTCCCTCGGTATTTTCACCCTGGGGCTGATCTACAAGGTCTATACCTGGTTTTCATTAAAAATAGGCATTTCAGCCCAAGACTACACGCCATCTCAGAGATTCTCGGCAGCCGTCAAAGGAACTGTCGGTGTTATATTCAGTTCAAAGATTTTGCTTCTTATCAAAACCTTTATTCTCGATGTTGTGTTGCAAAGAAAGATTTTGAAAGAAAGTTTTCTGCGCTGGTTGATGCATATGCTCCTTTATGGCGGATTTATGCTCCTTCTTTTGATGCATGCCCTGGAAAAATTCATCTCTGCAAAGCTCTTTTCCGATTATTATTCAACCGTCAATCCATTTATGTTCTTAAGAGATCTTTTTGGATTCATGGTGGTGATCGGTATCGGTATCGCGATATTGCGACGATTCATTATGAAAGTGCCGCGGCTTAAAACCAGCGGTATGGATGTCTACGCGATCTTCATTGTGGTGGTGATTATCTTTTCGGGTATTCTTTTGGAGGGCGTTAAAATTACGTCTCATACGGCATTTCAAGGAATGGTGACGGATTACGCCGGTCTCGATGAAGACAGTGACGCCGAAGAAATTGAAGCCCTTGAAAGCTACTGGGTCGAGAATTATGCAGTTGTTTCTCCAAATGTGCAAGGTCCATTTGACGAGGATATCCTGGAAGAGGGAATGGATAGTCACGAGGCCAATTGTGCGGAATGTCATTCCCGTCCGGGATGGGCGTTTACGGGTTATGCGGTTGCCAAAACCATAAAACCGATCGCTCTGGCACTGGATGATGTGGATACGGCAAACATCCTGTGGTATATTCATTTTTTGGCATGTTTTATCGGTCTGGCCTACCTTCCTTTTTCCAAGATGTTTCATATCATATCCACTCCGGTGAGTCTGCTCGCCAATGCGGTTATGGAAAAGGAAACATCGGACCCGGCGAATGTTGTCACACGACAGGCCATGGAACTGGATGCCTGTACTCATTGCGGTACCTGCAGCCTGCGGTGCTCTGCCTCGACGTCCTTTGATGTTCTGGGCAATGAATATATCCTGCCTTCGGAAAAGATGACGTTTCTCAAAACACTGGCCAAAGGAAAAGATCTCTCCGATGACAAACTTCATGCCATTCAGGAAGGCGTTTACCTTTGTACAAACTGTGATCGGTGCACGGTGGTCTGCCCGTCCGGGATCAATCTAAAGGAACTGTGGTTCAATGTCAGAGAGGATCTGATACAAAGAGAACTGCCGGAACTGCTGACGCTGTCTCCGTTTTCCTTTTATCGCGGGTTGAATCGAGATCATATTGCTGCGGATGAGTATCGCAAGCCCATTGAAACAGCGAATCGTGCGGTTGCCTGCAATTTTGAGCAGGCGATGGACAAATCTGTGCCGATTTCGCTTTCGGACAAGGAGAAAGATGTTTCGAGTCCATTGCCTGGCGCCGAAACATTTGTCCATTGTTTTGGATGTCAGACCTGCACCACGGTGTGTCCGGTGGTGATGAACTATGAAAATCCCCAGGAGGTCGTGGGGTTGCTGCCCCATCAAATCATGAACTGTCTCGGATTGGGTCTGACGGAAATGGCGACCGGTCCCCAAATGCTCTGGGATTGTTTGACCTGTTATCAATGTCAGGAGCACTGCCCGCAGAGTGTGAAGGTGACGGATGTGCTCTATCACTTAAAAAATCGTTCCATTAAAAATGCATGCATGCCGTCGGAAGAAGAGGCTATAGTTTCAGAATCGGCAAGCCTGCCTTTAGAAGAAGATGCTGCACCTTCAGAAGCAATTGAAGAATCCAACATGACATAATGAAAAGGATATCATTATGAAATACGCATTATTTTTAGGATGTAATATACCTGCCAGAGTTGTTCAGTATGAAACCGCCGCAAGGGCGGTGATGCGAAAGCTTGGTGTTCAACTGATCGATAACCGGGATTTTAAATGCTGCGGTTATCCTGTACGCAATTTGGACCGGAAAGCATTTCTTCTTAGTGCATCGGAGAATCTGGCAAGAGCTGAAAAATTGGGCTTAAACATCATGGCCTTGTGCAAGTGTTGTTTCGGCAGCCTGAAGGAAGCCGAGAGTTTCTTAAAAGAGGACGGAGATCTTCAAGAAGAGATCAAACATGACCTTGCGCAAAAAGGTTTGCAGTATGAAGGTAAATTTGAGGTCAAGCATTTTCTTTCCGTACTGTATCATGATGTCGGGCTCGATGAGATAAAAAGTAATATCTCCCAATCCTATAGAGGGCTCAAGATCGCAACCCATTATGGATGCCATGCATTGCGGCCGAGCAAGGTGACTGGGTTTGATGATCCGGTTGCCCCGTCTTTATTTGATAAACTGGTGGAGGTGACAGGTGCCCAAAGTATCGATTATAAAAGCAAACTGGAATGCTGCGGGGCGCCGGTCCTGGGTGTGAATGATGATCTTTCCATGGATATAACGGCAAAAAAACTGACAAACGGGAAGAAGGCCGGTGCCGATTACCTGTGTGCCGCCTGCCCATATTGTCAACTGCAATTTGACCATGTTCAGAAAATGATGATGTCTCGAAACGGCAGTGAGGCCCTTGCGTCAATTGTCTATCCGCAACTCCTCGGTCTGTGCATGGGGATTGATGAGAACACATTGGGAATCCACATGAATCAGCTCGATATTACTGAAATCACATCTTTTTTAAATCAGGAGTAGAAAATGTCAAAAGAAAAGACAGGCGCGGTAATGGTGGTCGGCGGCGGGATTACAGGGATGCAGGCAGCATTGGATCTGGCCAATGCCGGCTATTATGTCTACCTGGTTGAAAAGTCCGGTTCCATCGGCGGGATTATGTCGCAACTGGATAAGACCTTTCCCACCAATGATTGTGCCATGTGAATTATCTCGCCCAAACTGGTCGAGGTCGGCCGGCACATCAACATAGAACTGATTACCCTTGCAGATGTGGAAAACATTTCAGGGGAAGAGGGTAATTTTACGGTAAAAATCAACAAACGTGCACGAAGCATCAACATGGATCTATGCACCGGTTGCGGTAGTTGCGTGGAAAACTGTCCGGTGATGTATGAAGCTCAGGTGTGATTTGGCTGTTTAAGGTGTCGACAAGCATAGGAGTATGATATTTATGGAAAATTCAGAAACAATTGATTGGCCGAGGATCGATGAAATCGTTGAAAAATATAACGGGAACCGGGAAGCCCTGCTGATGATCATGCAGGATGTCAGCGATATGTATAATTATGTTCCGCCGGAAGTGGTCCCTTTTTTGGTTGAGAAACTGGGTGTACGAAAAAGTCTGATTTACAGTGTCGCTACCTTTTATAAGACCATCAGTTTAGAGCCCAGAGGTAAATACATCGTTAATGTTTGCACCGGAACTGCCTGTCACGTGCGGGGTGCCGACAAAATTATGGATGCATTGGAGGGTCATCTCCATATCAAAGAAGGTGAAACCACCGATGATCTTCTGTTTACCTTAGAGGGGGTTCGATGCATCGGATGCTGCGCATCAGGACCTGTTATTACGGTGAATCAGGAGACTCACGGCGGTCTTGACCGGGCCACCGCGGTTAAAGCCATTGACGGATACAATCAAAATGTCTCTTAAACGTACGGAGTAACGGATGCTAAACCAGATTACGACAAAATTAGAAAATAGAGAGGCTATTGAAGAACTGAGAAATTCACTGAAAGTTGCGCAAAAGGAAGATGGAAAGCGATTAATCTCTCTTTGTGCGGGTTCCGGTTGCGGCGCTTATGGAACGGCAAAAGTTTATGAAGCTCTGATGGCGGAACTGGCTCAGCACGACATGCAAGATGACGTGGAGGTTAAACTTTCAGGCTGTCACGGGTTTTGTGAAAAAGGTCCGATTCTTGTGATCCATCCTGAAGGCATATTTTATCCGCAGGTCAAAGAAGACCACGTTCCTAAAATTGTAGAAGAAACCCTTAAAAACGGCAATTTGGTCAAATCGCTGGTTTTTAAAGATCCGGTAAGCAAAAAACGGATTTCCCATGAGCATGATGTGCCGTTTTATAAACTCCAGCAACGGATTATTTTCGGAAACAACGGTTTGATCGATCCCACCAGCATCGAAGACTATATATCGGTGGACGGATATCAGGCCCTTGAAAAAGCGCTTTTTGATATGGCGCCGGAAGAGATCATCGATCAGGTGAAACAATCGGGTTTGAGGGGTCGCGGCGGCGGTGGCTTTTCCACAGGCATTAAGTGGGCGACTTGCGCCAGGCATGACGGTGATCGATACGTGATTTGCAATGCAGATGAAGGGGATCCGGGTGCTTACATGGACCGGAGCATATTGGAAGGAAATCCCCACAGTGTGCTGGAAGGGATGATTATCGGCGCCATTGCCGTGGGGTCTCATGAAGGATACGTTTATGTGCGTCACGAGTATCCTCTGGCCGTCAAAAACTTTTCATTTGCATTGGAAAATGCCAGGAGGCTGGGACTTTTGGGAGAAAATATTCTAGGTTCCGGTTTTGACTACGACGTTCATATCAGCAGGGGCGGCGGCGCCTTTGTGTGCGGTGAATCCACCGCTTTAATGGCGTCGCTCGAAGGCAATCCCGGCCGGCCCCGGGCAAAATATATTCATACCGTTGAAAAGGGTTTTCGAGAAAACCCCTCGTTGTTAAACAATGTGGAGACTTGGGCCAATATTCCGGTGATCATCAATAAAGGTGCCGAGTGGTTTGCTTCCATCGGGACGGAGAACAGCAAGGGGACCAAAATCTTTTCACTGGTAGGGAAAGTGGTCAACACCGGTTTGGTGGAAGTCCCCATGGGAACGAGTTTAAGAACCATTATTTTTGACATCGGCGGCGGAATACCCAAAAAGAAGAAGTTTAAAGCGGTCCAAACCGGCGGTCCTTCGGGCGGATGTATTCCTGAAAAATATCTGGATTTGGGCGTCGATTTCGATGAACTGACAAAAGTCGGTTCCATGATGGGGTCCGGCGGCATGATTGTCATGGACCAGGATACCTGCATGGTGGACGTGGCCCGATATTTTCTCGATTTTCTCAAAGAAGAATCGTGTGGTCAGTGCAATCCCTGTCGAGAAGGGATCAAACATATGCTGGAGATTTTAACGGACATTTGTGGCGGAAACGGGAAAGAAGGGGACATCGAGCTTTTGGAAGAGATCGGTGATATGGTGGCAAAAGCCTCCCTTTGCGGCCTGGGAACTTCGGCACCCAATCCGGTACTTACCACCATCCGTAATTTTCGTGATGAATATGAAGCCCACATAAGGGATAAAAAATGTCCTGCCGGTGTTTGCAAGCCGCTTTTTCATTATGAAATCGATGAAGAACAATGTACGGGTTGCACATTATGCGCGAAAAAATGCCCTGAAGTCGCCATCACCGGTGAAAAGAAAAAGGTTCATTATCTGGACCAGGATAAATGTATTAAGTGTGGCATTTGTTATGATGGGTGTAAGTTTAATGCGATCGTTATTAAGTAACCATGTTTGCAAAATATAACAGGACACAAGAAGGTTAACCCAATGATCAGTTTCACACTCAACGGAAAAACAGTCCAGGGAAAAGAAGGGGAATATCTCCTTAAAGTTGCTGAAGAACATGGGATAGAAATTCCGACCCTCTGCCATCACAAAGCCCTCGAACCAGCCGGGATGTGCCGTTTGTGTACCGTGGAGATGCACTACGGCGGACGCGTTAGACATGTCACTGCCTGTAATTACCCGATCTGGGAAGGCATGGAGATCAAAACCGATACGGAAGGGATTCACCAGATACGCAAGCTCATCGTGGAGATGTTGCTTGCCCGCTGTCCGAGTGTGCCTGTGATCAAAGAATTGGCGGATCAATACGGTATAAAAGAGCCGCGTTTTAAAACAGAGGACGACGATTGTATTCTCTGTGGCCTTTGCACGCGAATTTGCGATAAGATGGGGAGCGGCGCCATCAGCCTTACGGGCCGGGGTGTGGAATTTAAGGTGGACACACCTTTTCATGTTCAGACGGATGTTTGTATGGCATGTGGTGCTTGTGCATCTGTCTGTCCCACAGGACATATCAGTACCGATAAAATTAAAGAACTTATCACCGAACATACCCTTAAGCCGATCCCTTCTGAGTACGAAATGGGACTTGCTGGCCGCAAACCGGTTTATGTGCCGTACGCCCAGGCGGTTCCCAATACACCGGTAATCGATCGTACCAAATGCGTTCATTTTAAAACCGGCGGATGCCAGGTATGTGTCGAGTTTTGTGGGGTGAATGCCATTGATCATACCCAGCAGGACGAGAGCATAGAAGTAAATGTCGGTTCGATCATATTGACACCGGGAGCGGAGGTGTATGATCCCGGATTGCACGACACTTACAACTATGCGAATCATCCCAATGTGGTGACGTCCATGGAGTTCGAGCGGATTCTATCGGCATC
>Ga0210064_1000268_pt1 | contig 25059 bp, 18 predicted proteins | sample Muzzi_CordC_D2_FD_185531 | JGI IMG/M metagenome (GOLD analysis project Ga0210064, IMG submission 185531) | Wetland microbial communities from San Francisco Bay, California, USA, that impact long-term carbon sequestration - Muzzi_CordC_D2 (SPAdes) | ecosystem: Environmental > Aquatic > Marine >... | reverse complement strand
CCACCGCCGCCGAAACCCCCAAAGCCACCGCCGCCGAAACCGCCTCCAGATCCTCCCCAGGGACTCCTTCGCCCACCCATGGATGAAAGCAACATCAACGCCAGGAATGATCTGGGATTTCGGATAAATATAAAAAAGATGACCAGAAATATCAGCACCGACAGTAGTTTACCAAAAGGACCGGAAGATTTTTTTCCGTTTTTGGCCGGCTGGGGCTTTTTGATGGCCGGCAATCCGGAAATTGTCACTCCGGCGTCATTGGCAATTTGGTTGGCGATGACCAGGGCGGCGGCGTAAATGCCGCTGGAATAGTCGCCTTTCCTGAAGTCGGGCACCAGATATTGCCGGCCGATACCACCCACCAGGCTGTCCGGCAGAATTCCTTCCAGCCCGTAACCGACTTCGATTCTATATTTTTTATCATCCAGTGCGACCAACACCAGCACACCGTTATCTTTGCCCTTTTGGCCGAGTTTCCATTTGTCATGGGCAATGGTGATCGAAAAATCTTCAAGCGACTGCCCCTTGAGACTTTTAATGGTTAAAATTGCCACCTGGGCGGTGGTTTTTTGTTCAAGTTCTCTCAGATAGCGGTTAAGTTTGGTCTCAACAGAATCATCGATGATTCCGGCCAAATCGACGACGGGATCCGGCGGAGGCACCGGAATGTCGGCGGCAGCAGCCACGGATGCGGCACTGAACATCAATAACCAAAAAAGTAAAAAGGAGGTCAGCTTATTTTTCAAGAGCATCGATCATTTCTCCCAGTTGCGCGATAACCTCATAGTAATCTCTAAAGACGATGTTAAGTTTTTCGATGGTTGGTTTGGTTTTCCGGCTTTTTAAATCATACACCTGCTTAATCGCATCTGTGGGGATGCCGGTGATGTCGGTCAACACAGATAGAATTTCCTTGTTATTTTGTGGCGTTTCTTTGCCGGACAGGACGATGATCGCTTTAAAAAGCGGCATGCAGCTGGAAAAGGTATCGATCAGCCCTCTGGTCAAAATCTTTTGATCGCCCGCTGCCGAGATATATCCCTGTCTGAGACCGATGAGTTTAACTTTCAACTCGCGTTCACACTGATACCGCAAATCCGATTGATTAATATCCAAATCCTTAAAAATATCCGTACCGAATACGGTATGATGCAGCAGTTTAATATTTAAAAATTCTATCGGGAAGACATCCCTCGATTTATCAATGTAAGCCGGGGTCATGAACAGGGGCGCGGCGATGCCTTTCTTGCCGAATTTTTTACCCAGGGGAGCCAGCAGTTCCAGAAATTTGAGATCCATTTTATGCAGCACAACAACAGAATTTATGTCAGATATCCGCGGATCATAATCCTGCGTTAAGGCGCTTCCGACGATGTAAACCGAATGTAATTTATCCTGATGATTCTGCAAGAGAACCTCCTGAAACGGCTTATAGCGGTCTGCTATGTCTGTCCTCAGGTTAATCTCACTCATTGCTACCTCCCACGACGAGTTGGAACGTCCATAGATTACTGGCGTTGCTATTTTTTTACGGCTGGTTGATTTTGTAAACCATATTGGATCTGGGGCGACGCCCCAAATTTCATTTTAATTTGATCGTCAAAAAAAACTAAACTTTAGCTGAATTGTAACCGATATACCGAAGAGAAGCCAAAAGCAAGACCAGCGTCTACTGCGCACCGTTATTTTACTATTTGGCATCTCAAGATTAGCGAAATCGTGTGCATTTTTAATTTTTTCTGACACTTGTAGTTATTTTAGATGACAATTTTTTGACACCCCGCCTGACTATAATTGACATGATCCCTTTTGGTGATGCAGGCGGTAATTTAATATCTATCTGAAATATATTGATAATTTATTTAAGAAGCAATGTTGGCATGATAGTTGTATAGGTATATAGCAAAATTGTTGGGATATGGTCAATGTGCAGGGCAGCAAAATTGAGACCTGAAAAGGCCCTACCGCTATCATGACACCGAAACCAGCGTATATGAGGTGAAAAAAATGGAACAAAGACTGAGTGAAAACCATAATTTCGATTTTGAAATTGGTTATCTTGTCAAAAGTCCTTGTAGAGATTGCCTTACCAGAGATAATTTGCCGAATTGTATACAAGGATGTCAAATATTGGATCAGATCCAGTCTGTCCTGGCTGATTCAATTCCCAGTGAAACAAGTATTTCGCCGGCTGAAACTTATGATGTTCCCTCAGACGTGTTGGAACAAATTTAGTCAGGCCCGGGTCCGATAGCGTTTAGACCGGTTCACCCCGGGTGGTACCACTTGATTTGACAATCGCGCGTGGATTTTGAATCCGGCGTCAAGCAAGCCGCGCCGGGATTTCATCCAGCTTCAAATCAACCTGCCGGCCAATGCATGTTTAAGGCCTGGCCTGATTCTTTCAGGCCAGGCCAATGTGCACCCTCAATTGATCAACCAACCCCGCCATCCCTGAATTTTTCAGCAAAGACTTCATTTATCACCGGAGATATACATTCGCGAATAGCAGCGCTAATCCATGATCGACTTTTAAAAATTCAGATGTTTGTCAATTTTTTCTTTTTGCTTACCCGTTCTCAATGGATATCAGCGAGAAAGTTGAGTTCTGTGTCTTGACTTAGCCGTCCACATTTTTTATGTCTTGTTGCAAAACCAAATGAAGAGGATGAATAATAAACATGCAGCCTAAAGACAAGCCGGCCTTAATCGTTATTGACATGGTCAAGGATAACTTCGATGATTCCAGAAAACTGCCCATCACGCCGCTTGCCAAAAGGATCATTGCACCGTTGAATCATTTGAGCGAGCGCTTCCGTGAGCACGGGTGGCCGGTGGTATTCTCAACCGATGCCTTCCAGCCGGATGATTTTATCTTTCAAGGTCGCATGCATCCCCATTCGCTGGCCGGTACCCGGGGGGCCGAGCTAATTGATGAACTGAATCGAATGCCTGACGATTTGTGGCTTCCCAAGCCCAGATTTTCAGCTTTTTTTCAAACTGATTTAGCATTGCAGTTGCGCCAAATGGAGGTCACCCTTTGTGCGGTTGGTGGAATTTCCACTCACTTTTGTGTCCTGACGACCGTTATGGATGCTATCTGTCATGACTTTAAAGCCGTGTTGCTCGAGGATTGTTCGGCCGCCGCTTCCGCTGAAGTCCATGCGCAAACCCTGAAGCTTTATCGTCGCAACCCGCTCTATCCGTTATTGAAAGTTGCCACATCCTCGGAACTGCTAGAAACGCTGGAAATGAATAATGATTATTGAAGAATGACTAATGATGGTTCTTCATTCGAACTTCCGATTGTCCCATTCAAACTCCCGGGTGGTTACGATATGCTCCATGCGTTGGAGCCGGCGTTCCAGATTTTCAAATCTTCTTTTCAATCGCCGGGCCGCCATATGCCGGGAGTGTGTGTAGCTGTCATAGAATTCCCGTTCAGCCTCGGTTTCTATCGGGACGACCGGTGCAGGCTTCATCAGCAGGGTGGCGATTAAATACAGTCCAATCGCCGGCCAGAAACCTGAAACAAATAGAAAAATGATGGCAATCGCCCTGGCCCAGAACACCGAGAAGTTAAAATGTTCGGCTAATCCCCGGCACACCCCGAAAATAATACCGTTGCGGGAGCGGTATATTCCGTCGCGGGCTAACTTGTCATAATTTTTCATGGTGACGATCCCCTTTTTCACGATCCAGCAAAATGGTTTCCAGGGCCTCCACTCTTTCCTCCATGCGCGAAAGACCCTGATAAATTTCCTGGATAATTTTGGAGTCTTCGGCCTGATTTTTGCGCGATGCGCCGCCTTTTAAAAGCTTGATGGAGATCACAATCGTTACCCCGATGACGGCCGGTATCAGCACGAAACTTCCAAAAACGATGGCAACAATCAACGCTTCTTTCATAATTGGGTTCACCCCGGCTTGTTAAGATTAAACAGAGGACAAATATTAAAAAAGACCTTATACCACAAATCTTCAATCTTCAATCTTCAATAGTCATTCGTCTTTTTGCACAGGGGGCGATGTTTTTAAGGCCTGCAGTTCACTTTCAATTTCCTCATCAACAGACAGCCTTTCCAACTCTTCTTCCAACGAGGTTTTTTTGCCGTAATTTACCAGATCCGCTTCGGCTTCCATATGTTCGATGCGGTTTTCAAGTTCGTCAAATTTCATCAGGGTTTGGGTACTGTCAAAACGCTGAATTTCTTTCTGAGCCTGTATTTTGTTATGGGCGTGGATATGGCGCTGAACCAGCAAACGTTGTTTGTCACGGGCTGATTTTAACTTTTCTTCAAGTTGGCGAATATCATTTTGATACTGCTCGATTAGCAGGTCATGCTCGGATATAGCATTTTCAAGCGTTTCTGTTTGGCGGGTGAATTTTCGTTTTTCAACCAGCGCCTCCCGGGCCAGATCATCTCTGTCCATTTTGACGGCAAGTTCAGCTTTTTCTTCCCAGTAGCGTGCCCGGGTCCGCAATCCGTCGAGTTGGCGCGCGATCTTTTTGCGGCCGGCCATTACCCCGGCGCAAGCGGTTTTAATTTCAACCAGCGTGTCTTCCATTTCCCTGATCATCAGCCGAATCAATTTTTCCGGGTCCTCTGCCTTGTCGAGCATGGCATTGATATTGGAACTGATGATATCGCGGAATCGTGTGAATATCCCCATAGGACTACCTCCAAATTAACGGTGAAGTTTTGACTCATACCAGAGCATGAAGTGTGCCAATATCTTTTAATGGGATAAGCGCTTGAAACATAAAGACTTTTCTGTTGACACTCAATCCGGTCCATGGTAAAAAATACTATACAGTAGCGATAATGGCCACATATTGGTCGCTAACAAAATCCTTCATTTGGGTTACCTTGAACCCAGAACCCAGAACCCAGAACATTGAACCCGGAACCTAAGTCACATGAACCATAACCCTGAAAGACATTACCGGCGAAAAACTCCCGGCGGAGCCGCTGAAGCCCTGGGTCAATCCGAAGTATTTCTGGTGTTTCAGGAGCGTCTGTCCCAGGTGGCACCTGTCAATCGTCCGGTGCTTTTACTGGGTGAACGCGGCACGGGTAAAGAACTGGCGGCCAACCGTCTGCATTATCTTTCAAAAAGATGGCAGGGACCTTTTCTGACCCTGAATTGTTCGGCGCTGTCGTCCGCTCTGATCGAATCGGAACTGTTCGGATATGAAAAAGGGGCATTTACCGGTGCCGTCCAGCGACGTCTCGGTCGGTTTGAAGCCGCTGACGGCGGCACGCTGTTTTTGGATGAAATCGGCAATGTTCCCATGGAAGTCCAGGAAAAAATTTTGCGGGTAGTGGAATACAATACCTTTGAACGGGTTGGCAGTTCGGAGAGAATCGACGTGGATGTGCGCATTATTGCCGCCACCAATGCTGATGTCAAGGCCCTGCTTGCCAGGAAAATGTTCAAAGAAGATTTGCTGGACCGGCTATCCTTCGAGGTGCTGGTTGTGCCGCCCCTGCGGGAGCGGGGCGAGGATATTCTGTTGCTGGCCAACTATTTTGCCGGTCGTATGGCCGTCGAATTGGAGCGGGAGGAAATACCGCGATTCAGTCCGGAAGCCGTCCGGGCCCTGGAAGCACATCCTTGGCCCGGCAATGTGCGGGAACTCAAGAATGTAGTGGAACGGGCAGTATATCGATCAGATTCAATGACGATCAGCGACATTGTATTTGACCCCTTTTCTGCACCGTATCCGAGTAAGATGACGGAAATGAAAACCGATAATAATACCGGGCAGGAAAAATCTTCCGCTGGAACCGGCGGCCGGGCAGTCACACCGTTAAAACAGGCCGTATGGGATCTGAAAGTCCAAATGCTCGAAAATGCGCTGCACCAGGCGAAATTTAATCAAAAAAAAGCAGCCCGGCTGCTGGGATTGACCTATCATCAATTCAGGGGCCTGTACCGGCAATACCGTAATGGAATGGCGAATGTCGAATGACGAATGACGAATTATTGTTGTCGCTTCGCTCCGTCATTGGATAATTTTAAAACTGTTTGGGAAAAACTTTAACCCTTTGAAACTTATTTTAAACAAGGAGAATTCCTCAATTCGACCTTCGCCAATCGCCAATCGACATTTCTAAAAGTTTCCACGCCAGCATCCCCCAGGTTAAATTATATACTTTCCTGAATCCCTGTTTTTGCAAGCGGTAGGCTACCGGCGGCGAGCGATGGCCGGTCATGCAGATTACGATCAGCGGGTCTTGCTTGCTTGCAGCAGGCAGCGCAGCGAAATCAATAAGTAGTTCGGGATGATTTGTGGCGCCGGTAATATGAAACCAGTTATATTCCCAGGGTGTACGCACATCGATGAGACGGATCGGTTCTCTTTTGTCCTTTAGCAGTTTCTTCAGGTGCCAGGGAGACAGCGGTTTAACCCCGGCCAGATACCACCCGAAATCCCAACCGACCAGAAGGAGTAGTATGAGGATAATGGTCGTCATGTGATAAAGAAATAATCGTAAGGATTAAAATATTTGAAAAAAGCCACGAATTAACACGAATTTTCACGAAATTAATTTTTTTAATATTAGTCCTCTGTTTTTGACTTTTGCAATAATTCGTGGTTATTCGTGTCAATTCGTGGCTAAATAATTTTTAAAAAGCTAACATCAGACAAATATTCGAGTCCGGCAGATTTAGACATTAAAGTTAAAAATAAATCCGGCGGAATACCTTAAATATTCAATCAACAGTCTTCAATATTCATTTATATTCTTCTCCCCAAAACCGCACTTTGATAGATGGCTTCTTTCGCACTCCTGGGCTCCAGGCAATCGCCGACCTGGTAAATTTGGTAGCCAATGGATTTTATTTTTTCATAAAGCCGGGTGTCCGGGCGGGTGCCGATAGCAATGACGACTTTATCGGTTTCAATAAATTGCTCCGGCTGGTCTTTACCGGCGACGATCACCCCGTTTTCATCTATTTTTACCAATCTGGTGTCGGTTAATATGGTGACCCGATGTTTTTTGAGGTGGCTGAGGATAATTTTTTTGGTCATGGCTTCCAGACCGCTGCCGATTTTGGGCAGCATTTCAACAACCGTTACGGCACAACCATATTCGGCCAGATGAAGTGCCAGTTCCAGACCGGTAGGTCCGCCGCCGATCACCACCACGTTTTTATAGGATGGCGAATCACCGTTTAAAACATCCTCGTAGGTGAGCACGATTTCATTATCAATGCCTTCGATGGACGGGAGCAGGGGTAACGAACCGGTGGCCAGAACCACGACATCCGGTTGGTTGGCTTGAATGTCTTCGACACTAACTTCATGATTCAGGTGGCATTGGACACCAAACAATTCGGCCTGCTTTTTCTGGAAGCGAATCAGGGAGCGAAGTTCTGCTTTGTGGCCCGGGGTGCTGCCGGGGATCAGCTGCCCGCCGAGTTCGCTTCGCTTTTCGTAGACATGCACGAAATGACCGCGTTTGGCGGCTACCCAGGCAACGTTCAGGCCTCCCGGCCCACCACCGACGATCATAACTTTTTTTGGATTATCGGTCGGGATGAAGGCCATTTCTTTTTCCCGGCCCAGCATCGGGTTGACCAGGCACTCGATGCGGCCCCTTTTGAAAATCGATTGCATGCAGGTGTTGCAGGCGATACAGGTGCGGATTTCATCCAATCTGCCTTCCTGCGCCTTATTCGGCATTTCCGGATCCGCCAGCAACCCACGGCCGATACAAACCAAATCCGCCTTATCCTGCTCAATAATCTCGTTGGCGATGAGCGGATCATTGATGCGCCCGACCGCCATTACCGGAATATCCAGGGCCCTTTTGACCTGACTGGCAGATTGAACCAGGCAGGCTTTTTCCATGAACATGGGCTGGCAGATCCATTCCGGCGTTACATCGTTTCCGGCGGAAACCTGGACCACATCGATGCCGGCCAGCACCAGAATTTTCAAGATTTCAATGCTCTGCGTGGTTGTCAGTCCCCTGTCAACATATTCTTCGGCACTTATTTTAAAAGAAATGGGAAATTCAGGCCCCACCCGATGACGAACTGCTTCAACGATTTCCCTGGCAAAGCGGGTTCTGCCGACCACATTACCGCCGTATTCATCCTCGCGGATGTTGGAAAATTGTGACAAAAATTGATTGACGAGGTACCCGTGCGCACCGTGGATTTCGATCAATTCAAATCCTGCCTGATACGCCCTTTCAGCGGCATCACCAAATTTTTGCACCAGTTGCTGTATGCCCTCGATGGTTAACGGCTCCACCTCTCCGTGAATGGTAGGGCAAGGCAGCGGGGAGGGCGCTACGGGTTTGCGTTTGATGACCTTAACAGATGTTTGGCGGCCCCCATGGTGGATCTGGACGGCGGGGACAGCGCCTTCTTCCCGCATGGCCCGGGCGATTTTTGATAACCCGTCCACAAAACGGTCATCGTAAATCACGGCCTGGTGGCTGGCGACAACGCCTTCCGGCGCGACGGCGCAGGCTTCCATAATAACCATGGCCGGTCCGCCGGCTGCTCTGCGTCGATAATGCTCCACCGTCGCATCGGAGATGCTGCCGTCATTGCCAATCATAAAGGAAGCCAGAGCCGGCATCACGATACGATTTTTCAAAGTCATATTTTGTATTTTAAATGGGGAAAATAGCCTGTCCATAAATCTTTTCTCGAACCTAAATATCGTGCTGAGTTTTTAGGGCGACCTATAGCCTATTGCGGTATGAAGAGCAATGTCCCTTTGGCCAGATTTTCGATTTCTTGCCGATTCATCATCTGTTTGCGTAATTTTCCGTTGTTAAACAGGGCCGCCTGGTCATCATAATGGTCGCTTAAAAAAACACCGGACTGTCCGGTCGGATTAACACTCAGAGAGTTTTCTATATCTGCAAAATCAATGATGATTCGCATGGCCGGACCGAAACGAACCGGGTAACGGCCTTGGGAATTCAGATTGAATCCCAGGTTGGCGATCGTTTCATTGCCGCCCCTGGCCGCAAAAGGTCCGACATTAAAGAAATAATTCAGTGGTTTTTTCAGGCCCAGGGGATGGCTGTGCTCGAGGGTGTGAACCTTGCCCCAGTGCCATGTTGAAACATCCGGTCCAAATTTCTTAAGTAAGGCCTGGATGGCCTGGTCAAAGGATCGGCTGAAAATCATTTGCCGCGTTTCCTTAACCTCGCGGGTCTGGATATTGTCCCACCACAATGATGAATCGTTCTTGATAATAACGGGAATGGTGCGCTTCATCAGGTGGCTCGAATTAAGGGCTTTAAAATCGTCATCGCCCAATTCATCAGCCATGGTATTTTCCATGATATAAGATAAGAGCGTCATAAAAATAGTGGGGGCAACATCGGTGATTTGATGATCTCCGTTCCAACTTCGAAGGGTCTGAAAAACCTTTGCATGAGTTGATGACTTTTGGGTGATGCTGTCCGCTTTTAAAGTGTTCAATATTTCGGCGGTTACCTCGGTAAATACCGTTGAGATGCAATCCGTATTCATCTGCTTGGTTGATTCAACCGACCAGCTCGCTGCCGAATCCAGGTACTGCACAATACGTCGGGCACGATCCTCAGGGAGATAATAACCCGGATATAACTTACCGCTGAGGGTGTCGGGTTGATTATTGGCCGAATAGACATAGCCGGTTGGTGGGTTTTCAGATTGGGGATTTTGCGAAAATTCATAATATCCCAGGGGCTCATCCCGGCCGCTGGCGCCGTCCAGAAACAGTTTTGAATTGACGTGATCCGGTCGTTTGATGAGTTTGGCAGCCGCCCACCAGCCAATATTGCCTTTCCGGTCGCCGTACATGACATTTAGTCCGACCCCATCGATCATCGATGCGGCCCGACGGGCCGCTTTAATTGAACGGGAATGGGCCAGAACATATAGGGCCTGGATCGTTTGGATGGGAAATTTTTTAATTGCCCACCAGACTGCTACCGGATCGCTTCCCGTTTGGGCAACCTGCTCATCGACTTCATTTAGAATGGGTCCATGGCGCGAACTGCGTACTTGAAAACTGACGCTATGGCCCCCTTTGACGTTGATCGTTTCGGTCCGGATTTTCAAGTCTTCCCAGTGATCAATGAACCACACTTGATTCGGATTCTGTGGATTGGGTCGTTCCTGATAAAAATCGACATCATCGTTTTCAAACATTGTCAGACCCCAGGCCGCAAAACGGTTATGGCCGATGAGCGCAAAGGGAACACCGGCGGCATGATTTCCGTAAAAGCTGAATCCCGGATATTCAAAATGCGCCTCATACCAGACCGACGGCTGGGCATACATCATATGGGTGTCATTGGCTAAGATGACTTTGCCGGAGCTTGTCTTTTTTCCGGAAACCACCCAGCCATTGCTGCCGATCCAGGCCGGCACCGGCAGATCGGCCATAATCTCGTTGATAGACGTCGCCAGTGTCCCGGCGGCGGCCGAATAGTTGGCCGGATATACCGGGATTTTTTGGGCACCCGGCGGCCAGCCGAGGACCCAGTCTTTTAGGTAGTCCCAGCCCAGTTTATGGTAAGCTTCAGTTACCAGCGGATCCATTCGAAAACCTGAAGCAAATCCGAAGGCCATCAAGGCGCCGTTTAAGTAAATATCCCTTGGCGTAAATTTTTCTTTGGGTATGCCAAGGATCTGAAATTCCAGCGGAGTGTCGCCCTGCGCTATAAACTGATTGACGCCCGCCAGATAGGCCAAAGCCGCTTTTTGCCAGGGTGCGGATGGGTCTTTAAAATACCGGGCGGCATTCAGCTCGGCTGCCTGCACCATGCCGAGGGTTCGAAAGTATCTGTCGGTCTTAACGAACTTTTCCCCCAGTATTTCGGCCAGGCGTCCGGCCGCCACCCGACGCATCATTTCCATTTGAAAGAGGCGCTCCTGGGCATGCAGGTAGCCCAGCGCAAAATAAACATCCTCCTCATTTTGCCCGTAAATATGGGGGATTCCGTAAGGATCGAAAATTACCTCGACTTTTTCATGCAGGCCGGCAAGGGCCAGGCGTCCCGAATACTGGGGCTGCAGACTGTAAAGATACATGAGACCGCCCAGCAAAGCGGTCGGGAAAATAATGAGCAACGCCAGCAATATTTTGTAGACCGGATGGATACCATAGCCTGCTGAAGAATTTGGCTTCATATTGTCCGTCCTAAAATTTTTTATGTTGGTGCTGTCCCTTCCATCTCCGTTATGAATACTAAACTTGAATCTTAAGTATTCACTTTTAACTGCAGCGTGCTTTCAGTCCGTCATTTCGGCCCAGGCCGAATTCCGGTGGTTTTAAACCGGACGCCGGCCTGCGCATCAGAGACAACCATTTGGTAACTTATATGGAGGACACCACACTAGCATGACCGGCACGATCTGTCATTATTTTTTTTCGCAGCAATTCGCAATTCTATTTTTTCATTGGTGCTTGACGCTGGAAGCGCATTTTTCTATAATCCCTGAGCAGGAAAAAATAAAATATTTTTAGTATGTTATCGATAAGGAAAGAACACTATGGCCCAATTTATGGATGCAGTTGCGGTTTTTTTCAGCCGGTATGCCCTGGAACTGGCTGTGGGGTTTGCCGTCCTGCTGGTGCTTGCCGCCCTGATCCTGTTGATCGCACTCATCCGGCGCAAACCGGAAGATATTGTCGCAATATTGCACGATCGGTTTGTCGTCCTGGGAAGTAAGCAGGAACGCCTGGAAAATGTCGTCAAAGAGGAGATAACTCTTAACCGGCAGGAGACGGCTAACAGCGCCAGACAGGCCCGCCAGGAACTTGGCCATAGCCTGAAGCTGTCAAGTGACGCTATCCAACAGCGCTTGCTGGAAAATATCCGCATGCAAAAGGACCAGCTTGATTCATTTTCAAAACAACTGATTGCGATGGCCAAACTGAATGAAGAAAAAATAGAGGCCATGCGCAAGACGATGGAAACGCAACTGCGATCCCTGCAGGAAGATAACTCCCGAAAGCTTGAGCAAATGCGTGCCACGGTGGATGAAAAACTGCAAAGCACGCTGGAAAAACGACTGGGAGAGTCATTCAAGCAGGTCAGTGAGCGCCTGGAGCAGGTATATAAGGGGCTGGGTGAAATGCGGGCCCTGGCCAGCGGGGTGGGCGACTTAAAAAAAGTGCTGACCAATGTCAAAACCCGTGGAACCTGGGGCGAATTTCGCCTGAGCCACATTCTGGAGCAAATTTTAACCCCCGATCAATACGATGTCAACGTTGCCACCAAGAAGAACAGCAACGATCGGGTGGAGTTTGCCATCCGGCTGCCCGGCCAGGGTGCCGAGCAGGATAACGTCGTCTGGATGCCGATTGACTCCAAATTTCCCCAGGAAGACTATCAACGCCTGTTGGATGCTCAGGAAACGGCGGACAAGGAACTGGCGGATAAATTCACCCGCAGCCTGGAAATGCGCGTCAAAGCCGAGGCCAAAAATATTAAAGAAAAGTATCTTGATCCGCCCCACACCACCGATTTTGGTATTATGTTCCTGCCGGTGGAAGGGCTCTATGCCGAGGTCCTGCGGCGGCCGGGACTGTGTGATAACCTGCAGCGCGAACACCGCATCGTCGTTACCGGCCCCACGACCCTGGCAGCGTTGCTCAACAGCCTGCAGATGGGGTTTCGCACCCTGGCCATTGAAAAGCGCTCCAGCGAAGTCTGGGAAATATTGGGGGTGATTAAAGCCGAATTCGGTAAATTCGGCGACGTGCTGGCTAAAACCAAAAAGAAGCTGCGGGAGGCCAGCCACACCATTAATCAGGCAGAGGTGCGTACCCGGGCCATCGAGCGCAAATTACGTGATGTTCAGGAAATTCCCCAGGCTGTCGCAGCGGAGTTGATTGATGATTCTGAATTGCAGGAAGCTTTAGGTTCTAAGAACTCTGAAAATAATTCGTGAATATTCGTGTTAATTCGTGGCTTTTTTCGAAACGAGTTTACGGTGCAAAAAAAATCGCCAGCCGGTAAATGGCATCGGCTGGCGATATCTTTTCGAAACCAAGCGAACCTGCCCAAATTTCGTTTGGGTGTTGCGTTTATGCCTTGAGCGGGTATTTCGGTTGAATTGTGTTATAGTATGCCAATTCCGATACCGTTCCCCAGGTGCCGACCACCTTCTGGAATTTTTTAAAGGATTCATTGACTTTCTTGGCTATGGGGCTTTTGGCGGCCTCTTCCTCACGGACCTCTTCCGCCATCACCCGCAGCGCATTGAGCACTTCATCCGGGAATTTGATGACTTCAACTTTGTGCTTGTTGATCAAGGTTTGCAGGGATGCACCGTTGTTGGCGTCGAACTCCGGCAGAACCCAGGCTTCGCTTTCCATGCAGGCAGCGTCAAGGATGTGCTGCAAATCCTTGGGCAGTCCCTCATACGCTTTTTTATTAAAGAAATACTCCAGGTATGTCCCGGGTTCGTGCCAACCGGGATAGTAATAGTATTTGGCTGCCTGATAAAAGCCCATTCTCAGATCGTGGTAGGGGCCGACCCATTCGGTGGCGTCGATGACGCCGCGTTCGAGGTTGGTGAAAATTTCACCACCGGGTGTCAGCACAACGGTTCCGCCGGCTTTGGCAACGACTTTGCCGCCCAGGCCGGGAATCCGCATCTTTAAGCCTTTGTAGTCGTCAATCGTATTAATTTTTTTATTGAACCAGCCGCCCATCTGAACCCCGGTCGAGCCGCCGGGACGGGGCACCAGGTTGAACGGCGCATAGGTTTCTTCCCACAGCTTGAGACCTTCACCGTCACCACCGTGGAACCAGGCCGCCATTCCCTGGGCGTTCATACCAAAAGGCACCGCCGCAAACCACTGGGTGGCCGGTTCTTTTCCGGCCCAGTAATAGGAGGCGCCGCTGCCGACTTCGACTGTGCCGTCAGATACGGCCTGAAAACTTTCAAAAGCCGGTACGAGTTCGCCGGCGGCAAAGACCTGTATCTGGAGCCGCCCGTCGGTCATTTCGCCGACTCTTTTGGCCAGCCGCTCGCAGCCTTCCTGGAGCACCGGAAGTTTGGGCGGCCAGGTGGTGACCATTTTCCAGCGGTATTTCTTTTGCGCCAGGACCGCGGGGGCACTGACTGCCGTTGCTGCAACCGCCGCAGCACCAAGACCAGCTTTCTTTAGAAAATCACGTCGCTTCATAGAAATTCCTCCTTTTGATTTAATTTGAAATTGTCCGCGCGGACTTTGATCTCCGCAATCCACTGTCGGAGTACCTTGCTTTTCAATTCCTGCCTAACTCAATATCAGGGTTTCAAACAACAGCACGCTGATTTAATCTAACTTTTACAGGCTAATAGTCAAGCTCTTTTTCGTCCTGCATCCTGTTGTCAGGGCCCGAAAACGACACCGGGCAGCCAGGTCGCCAGCTTGGGAAAGAAAACAACGATGGCCAGTCCGATAAGCTGAAACAGTACAAACGGTATTATGCCCCGATAGATGTGGCCGGTCGTCACTTCGGGCGGTGTGACGGCTTTAAGATAGAACAACGAAAATCCAAAGGGCGGCGTTAAGAACGAAGTTTGCAAATTGACGGCCAGCAGAATGCAGAACCAGACCGGATCGTAACCGAAATCAATCATGATCGGCGCCAGGACCGGCACGTGGATGAACGTAATTTCGATGAAATCCAGAAAAAAGCCGACAAAAAAGATCAGGAGCATCACAATCGCCAGTACCGCGCTATGGCTGTATTTGTGGGCAATGCCCCCCAGAAACTCTCGCACGATGGTGTCTCCGCCAAGCCCCCGAAAAACCAGGCCGAATGCGGCGGCACCGCACAGAATGATAAAGACCATGCAGGTCAACCGGGTCGTGGTGTGCATGACCTCGCGCAAAATGGTCAGGCTGAATTTTTTATTGGCGACAGTTAAGATGGTCGCCCCCACCGCCCCCACGGCGGCCGCTTCGGTGGGTGATGCGATTCCCGCAAAAATCGAGCCCAACACCGCAACTATCAGAAACATCGGCGGGACCAGGGCCTTGCCGACGCGGGCGGCAAGCTGTTTGGGACTTATGGCCGCCAATTCTGCCTTTGAGATCGCCGGCGCAACCCCGGGGCGCAAATAAGCGGCGAGGAGAATGTAGACGATAAACAGACCCACCAGCAGCATCCCCGGCAGGACGGCTCCCATAAACAGGTCTCCCACGGACACCCCGACGATATCGCCGATGAGCACCAGGACAATGCTCGGGGGGATGATTTGTCCCAGGGTGCCGGAGGCCGATACGGTTCCGGTTGCGAGTTCTTTCTGGTAACCGCGCCTTAACATCGTGGGGACGGCCAGCAGTCCCATGGTAACGACGGTGGCACCCACAATGCCGGTCGACGCGCCCAGCAGGGCACCCACCACGACTACCGATATTGCCAGACCCCCTTTCAGACGGCCGAATAACAGGCCCATGGTATCCAGAAGCTCTTCGGCCAGTCCCGAGCGTTCCAGCATCACCCCCATAAATACGAACAGGGGCACGGCGGCCAGGGTGACATTGCCCATTCGGCCCCAGATGCGCAACGGCAGCAGATTAAAAAAATCCCAGCCGAAGCCGATCATACCGAAGGTCAGGGCCGTGCCCAGCAGCGTGAAGGTGACCGGAAAGCCGGCCATCAACAAAATAGTTAAAGCCAAAAACATCCAGGCCGCTAAATAATCCATCAGGACTGCTCCTCCTTGGCATCTTCAATTCCCAGAATCTGCAGCAAACTGTGCATGCCCAGGGAAAGTCCCTGCAAAAGAAGGAGGGTGAAGCCGGCCGGGATGCAGCCCTTCATTATAAACCGGAAGGGGATGCCGCCCGGATCCGGTGAGCCTTCGAGGATGGCAAATGAATTCATCGTAAACTTCCAGGAGGTTGTTATCACCATGACACAGCCGGGGATGAGAAAAAGAATGACGCCGCCTAAATTAATCCAGGCCCGGCCCTTTAATCCCAGACGCTGGTAGATGATATCCACCCGCACATGACCGTCATGCAGCAGGGTGTAACCGGCACCGATCAGGAAGATAAAGCCGAATATATGCCACTCCAGTTCCTGGGTAAAAACGAAACTGGTATTGAATAGATAGCGCATGACGACATCGGAAAATACCACCAGCACCAGGCCCAGAGTTACCCAGGCCACACCGCGGCCGACCCATTCGTTGATTTTGTCAATAAAACGACTCAACCCTTTAATTGCATTCATATATTTAGTCCGTATCCAGTCTTTGAAACAATTTTTTAAAATAAACGACTATAGAAAAAAGATTTTTATGAGTCAAGCAATAATGATCATGCAGGTTCCTCTTGCCAAGCCGGCATGGATGAGCTAATTTGGGCTCCTATGTTCGGAAGCTTACCGGAAGAATTGAAGATTGAATAATAAATAATTAAGGTAAGCTGTTTTTTTTATGAATACAAAAGACAGAGCGCAGCGATTCCACAAATCTTCAATTTTCAATCTTCAATATTCATTTGATCAGGGGAGAAACGAATGGCCGCTACCAGTTACTGGGCCGATAAATACGTTGAAAACAGACGCAGTGCCAGAAATGCCCTGAATCTCATCAAACCGGGACAGCGGGTGTTTATCGGGTCCTCCTGCGGTGAACCCCAACATCTGGTTCGCGAACTCTCCGAGATGTCGCATTATCTAAAGGACATAGAGATCAACCGCTTGATGACCCTCGAAACCACGCCGCTGACCTTGATCGCCGATAAAACCAAAGACCAGAGCCTGAACATTCGCTCTTTTTATCTGGGGTCGGCCAAATCCAAAGGGATCGCCCGCAACAAGCGCTTTATCACACCCATCAATATGTCGGCCATCCCACGGCTGTTTAAAAGTCGGCTTTTGCCGATCCATGTGGCCCTGATTCAGGTTTCGCCGCCCGATGATTTCGGCTGGATGAGTCTGGGCGTCTCAGTGGATATTACGATGGCGGCCGCTCAATCCGCCGACCTGGTAATCGCCCAGGTCAACTCCCAAATGCCCAGGGTGCTGGGACGCAGCTTTATTCATGTCAACGACGTTGACTGCTTCGTGGAATTCGATGAGCCGCTGTTGACCATCGGAGCAAATCCTGCACTGGCAGCCGCCAATGATATCGGCCGCCTGATTGCCAGGCGGCTGATTGATAATGGTTCAACGATCGCCATCGGGTTGGGAACCACGTCGGAAGCCATCATGCTGGCGCTGTCGGAGAAAAATGATCTTGGCATCCACACCATGTACCTGACCGATGACATCATGCGTTTATTTTCCAAAGGGGTGATCACCAACCGTAAAAAAGGCTTTAACGACGGCAAAATGGTTGCCCAAAGCGCCATCGGTTCGGAAGACCTCTATGAATTTTTAAATGACAATCCGGCGGTGGAGTTTCATCCTTCCGATTATGTCTGCGATCCGGCCATTATTGCCCGCCACAATAAGATGGTCGCGATGAGTGTGGCTATGGCCATTGACCTGACCGGGCAGGTGGCGGCCGATGCCATGCCGCAAACTCATTTTTCCGGGATTACGGGTATTTCCGATTTTATGCGCGGTGCGGTCCAGTCGCCGGGCGGCAAGTCCATTCTGATGCTGCCTTCCACCGCAATGCAGGGCAAGAAGAGCCGTATCGTGCCGATGCTCGAAGACACGGCGGTTGCAGCTCCCAGAGGTGATGTTCATCATGTGGTCACCGAGTATGGCGCGGTCAATTTATTCGGTAAAAGCCTCCAGGAGCGTGCCGTGGCCATGATCAGCATCGCCCATCCCGATTTTCGGGATGAACTCTTCCATGCGGCTAAAAAGATGGGCCTGCTGAGCGCCGAACGCACCTTGAGTGAATCGATCCACGGTGTCTATCCTATCCATCTGGAAGAAACACTTGAAATCAAAGGGGAACCGCTGACGGTGCGCCCCGCCAAACCGGTGGATGAAAGAAGAATTCAAGAGCATTTCTACAATCTTGACAAGGACGATGTGGTCGCCAGGTTTTTCCACGAAAAAACCAGTTTTGTCAAAGAAGAGGTTGAAGGGGTTTCCCAGATCGACTATGTAAAGGATTTAACCGTTGTGGCGATTGTCGGTGAATTCGGATTCGGCCGGGTGGTGGGGATCGGGGAATACCTGATCGACCCGGCCTCCAATATTGCCGAAATCGCTTTTTCCATCAGCAAGGACTATCAAAAAAAGGGGTTGGGCAAAATCCTGCTGAAGAAGCTGGCTGCGGCCGCCCGGGCCAATGATATCGCCGGTCTGGTTGCTTACACGTCTCCCCACAACCGGGGCATGATCAAATTATTCAAACAGCTGCCCTATAGGGTGGATACCTTTTTTGACGGTGATATGTTGACGTTGAAATGCAAATTTAGTGAGCCGGTGTGAATCTGGTTGACTGGTTGATTGAGTTGATTGGTTAATGGTTTGAGAATCTCATAGAATGAATGGTTTCAGGTGTCAGGTGTCAGGAAAATCCTGTTAAAAATGCATGTGGCAACAATTGTGGCGAAGTATAATTAAAGACGGGCGCCCGGTGAAATATTGTTTCACCGCATCCTACAAACTGGCCGGTACAATGGCCGACAATTCTGACACCTGACACCCGAAACCTGAAACCTTTTTATCTTTCATCAACATCCTGGTCATTTATATTGTGGATATCAACTATGGAAATACAAAAGGTGCATGAAAATGCCAACACATACAGTGAAATTTTTGCCCTATAACATGCAAATAGAAGTTGCAGACGGCGATACGGTTATTCGAGCAGCACTGGAGGCCGGCGTTCATGTGAATGCTTCCTGCGGTGGGGAAGGGGTTTGCGGCAAGTGTCGGGTTCTGATCGAGGACGGTACTGTAGCGGGCGGCGTTTCAGAAAAACTGAGCGCCGCTGACCGGGAAAAAGGTTATCGCCTGGCCTGTCAGGCAATTGTTAAAAACGACCTGGTCGTGCGCATTCCAGTTGAATCGACCATCGACTCCAGTGTGCTTAAAATGCAGGCCTCACCGCGCCGAACAGCCCATATACGGGAGATGAATTTTGAAGAGCTGAAAGAAAAGGGACTGTTCGTCGCGCCCGTTGAAAAAAAATACCTGCAGCTTCCCCCGCCTACCGCTCAAGACAACCTGCCGGATATCACCCGTTTGATCAGCCACCTGCAGCTCAATCATGACGAGCATCGTTTGGATGTCACTCTGGCGATGATTCGAAAAATACCCCAGGTGATCCGCGAAGATGATTTCAGGGTTACGGCAACCCTGGTGCGACCTGTGCGGGATGTCGGCAAAACGCGTATTATTAATATTCAGTCCGGCGATACGTCCAATCAAAGTTATGCGATTGCCATGGATATTGGAACGACCACAATTTATGGCCAGGTAATCGACCTGATCAGCGGCGAAGTCCTGGCCGAGCACGGAGAATTTAACGGGCAGATCAGTTATGGCGAAGATGTCATTTCGCGAATCGTGTATGCGGAAAAACCCGGCGGTCTGGCAAAAATAAACGAGGTCGTCATTAAAACCATCAATCAGATTTTAGCCAAAATAATCAGACGATCCGGCGTTAACCAGGAGAACATCTCGACCATTACGCTGGCCGGCAACACGACCATGACGCAGTTGATGCTGGCTGTGGATCCGCGGTCCATCCGGCGTGCGCCTTATGTGCCGGCCGCCACGCTTTACCCTCCCATCAAGGCCGCCGACCTGGGTTTGGAATTAGGCGACCATGTGGCCGCACTGGTATATCCGGCGGTTTCCAGCTATGTGGGGGGAGATATTGTGGCCGGTGTGATGGGATCGGGTATATATCGGTCCGAGGCCCTGACCCTCTATCTGGATATCGGTACCAATGCCGAAATCGTGATCGGCAACCAGGACTGGCTGGCATGTGCTGCCTGTTCCGCCGGTCCGGCCTTTGAAGGCGGCGGGCTGAAATTCGGGATGCGTGCGGCCAAAGGCGCAATTGAAGATTTCTCAATTGATCCGGTTACCCTCGAACCCATGCTGATCACCATCGGCAATGTCCGGCCCAAAGGCATTTGCGGGTCCGGTTTGATTATTATGGTCGCCGTCATGTTCGAAATGGGGATTATTAACAATCTGGGAAAATTTGACCGCGACCTGGATACCCCCCGCATTCGCGAGGACAACGGCGTCTATGAGTACGTGCTGGCCTGGCAGGATGAAACCCAGATTGACCGCGATATTGCCCTGACGGAAATCGACATTGAGAATCTCATCCGGGCCAAGGGCGCCATCTATAGCGGCTGCATGACCCTGTTAACCGAGGTGGGAATGAGCCTTGCCGACATTGAACACATTTTTCTGGCCGGCGGATTCGGCAGTTATGTGGATTTGGGAAAGGCCATGACGATCGGTTTGCTGCCGGAATTGGATCCTGAAAAGGTTACCTATATCGGCAATGGTTCGTTGATGGGTGCCAGGATGAGTTCCTTGACCAACCGTATCCGCAAGGATGTCGTGGAAGTGACTAAAAAAATGACCAATTTTGAGCTGTCGGATACAAATTCTTACATGGATAATTATGTGGCAGCCCTGTTTTTGCCCCACACGGACATGAATCAGTTCCCCAAGTTAAAATCCCGCCTTGAAGCCCGCAAGAAAATGACGAATGAAAATTGAAGATTGACGAATGATGGGACCGTGAAAAAGCAAGTTGCAGAACCTCAGAAAATCAAACCACGGAATCCACTAGAGGCGGACAAGTTTAGAATGGTGGAATCGCTTCGATCGCAAGCGGTGGCGCTGAATTCCGAATCGCAAAACTTCTGGACCCAGAACCCACATCGATAATGAATCTGATTTAATTAGAAATTTAGGTTCATCCAGGCTATGCTCTTGACAAACCTATCCACTCCATATAAATGGTAATATTCTTTATAATGCGAAGGACCGGTGGGTCTTCGTGCACGTGTTGTTGCAGACTTTTATAGTATGAATTAATTCCCAGAAATCAAGAACTATATCTACCGATTGTAGATTGATTAATAGAAAAAAATTGAAAGGGGGGATATAAAATCAGGCAGATTTGCCAGCAACAAAGTCGCATTTGGGGTTAACTCCTTGCAATGTTTCATTTCCGGACACTGCATTAACTAACCGAAGTAGACAACGTAATGAGGAGGTAACATTGGCTTTTGAATTTTTCAAAGAATCATATAGCGGCAATATTAAGGCAATCACCCTGGGGAAGGGCGACAACGCCGTAACTGTCGGCGGAGAGGCATGCTATCCCTTCTACCAGTTCGAAGGTGCGATGCCCAACAAACCTAAAATTGCCATGGAAATCTGGGATATGGTACCGGAAGAGTGGCCGGAAGCGGCCCTCAGTCCGTTCAAGGATGTCCTTTCCGATCCCGCGGCCTGGGCCAAGAAATGCGTTGAGGAATACGGTGCCGAAATAATTGTTTTGCAGCTTAAGAGCACCGATCCCAACGGTGAGAACGCATCGGCCGATGATGCAGTCGCCAGCGTTAAAAAAGTCCTGGGAGCCGTGAATGTTCCCCTGATTATCTGGGGGACCGCCAGCGTCGAAAAAGATGAGGAAGTCCTCAAAAAAATTGCCGAAGCATGTCAGGGAGAAAACCTGATTATGGGACCGGTGGAGGACAAAAATCACAAGGGTATCGGTGCGGCGGCTATGGGTTTCGGGCATACCATTATTTCATCTTCGCCCATTGATGTTAACCTTGCCAAGCAATGCAACATCCTGCTTGAAAACCTGGGAATGCCCATGGACCGGATGATTATCGACCCCACCACGGGCGGGCTGGGCTACGGCCTGGAATATTCGTATTCCGTAATGGAACGGATCCGCATGGCGGCCCTGGCCCAGGGCGATGACAAACTGCAGCTTCCGCTGATCAACAACCTCGGCAACGAGGTCTGGAAATGCAAGGAAGCCAAACTGTCGGCCGATGAGGCACCGCTGCTGGGCGATCCGGAAAAGCGCCCCATTCTGATGGAAGCCGTGGGGGCGGTAGCCTACCTGATGAGTGGTTCGAATGTGCTGATCATGCGCCATCCCGAATCGATTCGACTGGTGAAAGCTTACATTGATCTGATTGCCGAAGGCGGCATGGCCCTTGAGGTGGCACCGATCAATAAGCGATTGGCGGACGTTGACCTGGACCTTTTAGCCTTATCTCCCGATCCGGATTTGACCATCGCTGAAGAAAAGGCGAAAAAACCGGCACCGGCCAAAAAAGAAGCCGCACCCGCCCCTGCCAAGGAAAAGGCACCGGCTGCAGCTCCGGCTGCGCCTGCGGAAAAGGCGACACCGGCTCCTGAGCCTGCAGCGGCAGCACCCAAAGTCGAGGCGGTCGCAGACGAGAAGGCCAAGGCTGAAGCGGCAGCCAAAGCCAAAGCCGAGGCAGAAGCCAGGGCGAAAATAGATGCCGCGGCCCAGGCCAAAGCCGATGAAGAGGCGCGGCTCAAGGTCGAGGCCGAGGCTAAAGCCAAGGCCGCAGCGGATGCCAAAGCCAAAGCTGAGGAAGAAGCACGCCAGGCTGCTGAAAAAAAGGCTAAAGCCGAGGCGGAGCTTGATAGTATTCGTCAAAAGCGCGCCAAGGAGCGTGAAGCTCTGGCTGCTAAACGTGAATCCGCCGCTGAAGAGGAAGTCACGAAGACGCCAGCTGCGATCCAGAAGACGATGACCGAAAAGATGGTCGATAACCTAAACTGGATCCACCGAAGGCTATAATCGATCTGATCAATCGGTGAAGACCGCCAGGGCCAAGCCTGACGATTCACCTAAAAAAACTATGGGGAGGAACCTCGTATGGCAGAACCAACTGATAAAAAATCACTAAAAGCGGAGGCACCTAAAAAAGTTGCTGATCCGATTGCCGCGACGATTGATGTCGCCACCCAGCAAATGATTCGGCGTGCCCAGCAACTGGGTGTGGAGACCATTTTTGACCGGGCCGTAACCATGAAGCCCTGTAACATCGGCATTCAGGGAACCTGCTGTAAAAATTGCGCCATGGGACCCTGTCGCCTGCCGCTGCCCAAGGGCGGTATCGAAGGCGAAGACGAACGCAAGGGCCTATGCGGTGCAACGGCCAACACCATTGCCGCCCGCAACTTTGCCCGCATGGTGGCTGCCGGTTGTGCGGCTCACTCCGATCATGGACGCGGGGTAGCGGAGGTCTTTATGTCGGTTGCCAACAAAGAGACCGAAGATTACAAAATTAAAGATTACAATAAGCTGCTGGCCATCGCTCCCCACTTCGGGGTGGATGTCAAGGTTGAAGTCGACGGCCGGGAAGTCGACCGGGATCTGGATGAAATTGCTCAGGAAGTGGCCAAAAAAGCACTGGCCGAATGGGGCAAGCCCGAGGGTGAACTGCGATACCTGAAGCGGGCGCCGCAACCCCTCTATGAACGCTGGAAAAAATTGGGTGTATTGCCGCGCAACATCGACCGGGAGGTCGTGGAAATCATGCATCGCACTCACATGGGGGTGGACCAGGACTATAAAAACATTCTCAAACAGTGCACCCGGGCATCGCTGGCCGACGGCTGGGGCGGTTCCATGATCGCCACCGATCTGCAGGACGTCATGTTCGGCACACCTTTTCCGGTGCAGTCGGAAGCGAACCTGGGAATTATGAAAGAAGATCATGTCAACATCATCATTCATGGTCACGAACCGATACTTTCCGAAATGATTGTCGCATGCGCCCAGTCAAAAGAAATGGTTGAATACGCCCAGAAAAAAGGCGCCAAGGGAATTCAGCTGGGGGGTATTTGCTGCACGGGTAACGAAATTTTGCAGCGTCATGGCGTTCCTCCGGCAGGGACCTTCCTGCAGCAGGAACTGGCAATCGTAACCGGTGCCTGTGACGCCATGGTGGTTGATGTGCAGTGTGTTTTCCAGAATCTGGCCAATGTGGCCAAATGTTTTCACACCAAACTGATCACCACCCATCCCATCGCACGGATGGAACAGGAAAACGTGATCCACATCGAATTTGACGAACACCATGCCATGGAAGACGCCAAGCGCATTGTCACGATGGCCATCGATAATTTTGAAAACCGCGGGGCCGAGGTCATGATTCCCGCCCAGAAAGCATCGCAAATTGCCGGGTTCGGTGTTGAGTCCATCGAGTACCATCTGGGCGGAACATTTCGCGGGTCTTACTACACCCTGAATGACAATATCATTAACGGCCGTATCCGCGGCATTGCCGGGGTGGTGGGCTGCAACAACGCCAGGGGACGGCACAATGAAGCCCATATCCGGCTGGTCAAAGAACTGATCAAAAACGATGTAATTGTTCTGACCACCGGTTGTAACGGCATTGCCTGCGCCATGGAAGGTCTGCTGACACCGGAATCCGCCAAAGTATTCTGTGGGCCGGGTCTGGCTGAGGTCTGTGAGACCGTCGGAATTCCGCCGGTATTGCACCTGGGATCCTGTGTGGACAACAGCCGGATTTTGCTGGCCGCCACCGAAGTGGTCAAGGCCGGCGGATTGGGCAATGACATCCAGGACCTGCCGGCCGCCGGTGCGGCACCGGAGTGGATGAGCGAGAAAGCGATCAGCATCGGCCAGTATTTTGTCGCCTCCGGGGTATACACCCTGTTCGGCGTGACCCTGCCGGTTACCGGCGCCCCGGTATTCGAAAAACACCTCTTTGAAGAGTTGGAAAAGATATACGGCGGCAAGTGGGACCTGGCTCCTGATCCGATCGAAATGGCCCGCAAGATGATTGACCATATCGATAAGAAACGCAAGGCGCTGGGCATTGACAAGGCCCGGGAGCGGGTGTTGATGGATATGGCCAGCCGTCAGGCGCTTGAGGTGTAGTTAAAAAATGAAGAATGAAGATTGAAAATTGATCCGCCGGCTTCCGGCTCGTAGAGCCTACAGCCCGGAGAGAGGCGAACCTTAAATATTCAATATTCAATCTAAAATATTCAATCTTTAATCAATCTCCACGAAGGAGGAACTTATGTCAAAGTTAGTTGCATTTGCTGCCATCCAAGGCGGCTACAATATTGTTTCACAGGTGGAAGGGGAGTACAAAAG
>Ga0210064_1000266_pt1 | contig 25114 bp, 26 predicted proteins | sample Muzzi_CordC_D2_FD_185531 | JGI IMG/M metagenome (GOLD analysis project Ga0210064, IMG submission 185531) | Wetland microbial communities from San Francisco Bay, California, USA, that impact long-term carbon sequestration - Muzzi_CordC_D2 (SPAdes) | ecosystem: Environmental > Aquatic > Marine >... | reverse complement strand
CCCCGGCCCGCTGCGGGAGTTGCGTGACGAGCTCAAGATTGGCCATATCATGAGCGACATGAATTCGCTCATCGAAGGTACGCTCGAGGGCGCGGAGCGTGTCCGGGACATCGTCCAGGACCTGCGCCGCTATTCGACCAGTCAGAAGGACTCCGCCTCGGACTTCGATCTGCCGGAACTTGTCCGCACCGCCACCCAGTGGGTGATCAGGGCCTGCCGGGTAAAGCCGGACATTGGCTATCACATGCCGGAGACACTGCAGGTGACGTGCCGCAAGGGGCATGTGCACCAGATCCTGGTCAATCTTCTGCAGAATGCCGTGGATGTGATGGAGGGCCAGGATCAGCCACGAATGACCATCACCTGCCGGGCAAGCGGAGCGTTTGCAATGGTTGACGTGCAGGACTCCGGTCCGGGCATTTCGCCGGCGGCGGCCACCAAACTGTTCGATCCTTTCTATACCACCAAGCCGGTCGGGAAGGGTACGGGCCTGGGCCTGTCCATCAGTTACGGTCTGGCCATGGACCTGGGTGGTACGTTACAGGCGGTGAACCACCCGCAGGGTGGCGCCGTGTTTACCCTGTCTTTGCCGATCAAGGGCAACGGGCATGACTGAGCATCGGAAGCGGGACCTGAATCTGTTGTGGCTGCAATCCGGTGGCTGCGGTGGCTGCACACTGTCACTGCTGTGCGCCGAGTCACCCGACGTGCTCACCGCACTGGAGGCAGCGGGTATTCGTCTGCTCTGGCATCCATCGATCAGTGAAGCATCCGGCGATGAATTCCGCAGCCTGCTCGAACAGGTCAGTACCGGTGAAATTGCGCTGGATATTTTGTGCCTTGAGGGCGCAGTCGTCAGGGGGCCGGGCGGCACCGGCCGGTTCCATATGCTGGCCGGTACCGGCCAGCCCATGATGGAATGGATCGGCAAGCTCGCCCGCCAGGCGGAATACGTGGTCGCCGTTGGCAGTTGCGCGGCGTACGGGGGCATCACCGCGGGCGGCAGCAATCCCAGTGATGCCTGCGGACTGCAATATGTCGGCACCGGGAAGACCGGTTTGCTGGGAGAGGCGTTTCGGGCTCGCAGCACCATGCCGGTGGTCAATATCGCCGGCTGTCCCACTCACCCGAACTGGGTCACCGAGACGCTGATGCAGCTTGCCTCGGGACAGCTGGCCGAAAAGGACCTCGATCCCCTGGGAAGGCCGCGCAGTTATGCGGACCATCTGGTCCATCACGGCTGTCCGCGCAATGAGTTCTACGAATTCAAGGCCAGCGCCGAAAAGCCCTCCGACCTGGGCTGCATGATGGAACATATGGGGTGCCTGGGTACCCAGGCGCATGCCGACTGCAATACCCGTCTCTGGAACGGCGAGGGCTCCTGCCTGCGCGGCGGTTATGCCTGCATCAACTGCACCGCGCCCGGTTTCGAGGAGCCCGGACACAGCTTCAGCGAGACGCCGACGATTGCCGGTATTCCGATCGGGCTGCCGACGGATATGCCAAAGGCCTGGTTCGTGGCACTGGCATCCCTGTCGAAGGCAGCGACGCCGAAGCGTCTGAAGGAAAATGCCGTCTCCGACCATATCCGGGTGTCACCGGGAAATCGCCCCCGGAAGCGTTCATGAGCCGGCGTATCGTCGGGCCGTTTAACCGGGTTGAGGGCGATCTGGAGGTGCATCTCGATATCAGCGATGCCCGGGTGCAGGACGCCTGGGTGGTGTCGCCGCTGTACCGGGGGTTCGAGCAGATACTGCACGGCAAGGATCCGCGGGATGCCATGGTCTACACGCCACGTATCTGCGGCATCTGCTCGGTATCCCAATCCGTCGCGGCAGCAATGGCACTGGCCGATGCCCAGGGCCTGGCCATGCCGGCCAACGGTGAGCTGGCCGTCAACCTGATACTGGCCAATGAGAACGTGGCGGATCACCTGACCCATTTTTACCTGTTTTTCATGCCGGATTTTGCCCGTGGCGTGTATGCAGACGAACCCTGGCACTCGCAGGTCACCGGGCGTTTCAGGGCCGTCTCGGGGACGGCGGCCAGGCAGGTCCTGCCGGCAAGGGCGGACTTCATGCACCTGATGGGACTGCTGGCGGGCAAGTGGCCACACAGCCTGGCAATCCAGCCCGGTGGCACGACCCGCTCGATAGAGGTTCAGGAGCAGATGCGAATCAGCGGCATTCTGTTTGCTTTCCGCCGCTTTCTTGAATCCACCCTGTTCGGCGATACCCTGGAAGCCGTGCTGGCGCTGGATTCCTTTGAAGCACTGCATGCCTGGGCTGCACGGTATCCCTGGGAACACAGTGATTTTTGCCGGTTTTTGCATCTTGCAGACGCGCTGAATCTGGATCAGCTCGGGCGGGGAAGCGACACCTTCATGAGCTATGGCGTCTATTCCGGCCGCGATGGTCATCTGTTCGGGCAGGGTGTGTGGCAGGCCGATGCACGCTCGGTGCTGGATCCGGGGTTGATCCGGGAAGACCTCAGCCACAGCTGGATGGCGCACCGCAAGGACCCGAAACATCCCTACGACGGTGTGACCGTGCCGGATGCCGACGCATGCAACGGCTACACCTGGTGCAAGGCACCACGCCTCGATGGTCGGGTGGTGGAGGTTGGCGCACTGGCGCGGCAGGTGGTGGACGGGCAGCCGTTGATAAGGGATCTTGTCAGGCGCAGTGGCGGGAATGTGCGCAACCGGGTGGTTGCCCGGTTACTTGAAATCGCCCGTGTGGTGGTTGCCATGGAAGGCTGGGGCAGGGAACTGACGCCCGGGGAGCCTTGCTGCAATCATGCATCGATACCGGAGGAGGCCACAGGCTGCGGGATGATCGAGGCGGCGCGTGGCAGCCTCGGGCACTGGCTAAAGATCAGGAACGGCCGCATTCTGAACTATCAGATTATCGCCCCCACCACCTGGAACTTTTCACCACGCGATGCCCGGGGCACGCCGGGCTCGCTGGAGCAGGCGCTGATAGGGGCGCCGGTGCGCAATGGCGAGAAAGACCCGGTCGCGGTGCAGCACATCGTGCGTTCCTTCGATCCCTGCATGGTCTGCACGGTTCATTGATAACGGGTGAGAGCATCCGGGTAACCGGTATTGTGCAGGGCGTGGGCTTTCGCCCGACTGTGTGGCGACTGGCCAATGAGTGTGGTGTGGTCGGGCAGGTCTGGAACGACGCTGAGGGTGTGCTGATTCATGCGTGGGGAAGCCGGGAGTCGCTGGAGGAGCTTGTTCGGCGTCTTCAGGCCGAGCAGCCGCCTCTGTCGCAGATCGAGACGATCGTCCGTGCATCACTGGATGACGCCGCAAGAGTGCCAAAGAAGTTTCAGATTGTCAGCAGCCGGGAGGGTGAGGTCCGCACCGGTGTGGCGGCGGATGCCGCAACCTGCCGCGCGTGTCTGGCCGAGGTGCTGGATCCCGCCAATCGCCGCTATCGTTATCCCTTCACCAACTGCACCCACTGCGGGCCGAGGCTGTCGATCGTCAGGGCGATACCCTATGACCGCGCGAACACCAGCATGGCGTCGTTCGCGATGTGTCCGCAGTGCCAGTCCGAATACGAGGACCCCGCCGATCGCCGCTTCCATGCCCAGCCGAATGCCTGCGGCGACTGTGGTCCCCGGGTCTGGCTGGAGGATGCCGCTGGCAACAGGCTGACCCCGGAAGCGGGCGGTGATGTGATTCACACTGCCGCGCGGCTCATCCGCCAGGGCAGCATTGTCGCGATCAAGGGTATCGGTGGTTTTCACCTGGCATGCGATGCGGGCAATGCCATGGCCGTCGACGAGTTGCGTCGCCGCAAGTTCCGTTATCACAAGGCCCTCGCACTGATGGCGCGCGACATCGACATGGTCAGGCGCTTTGCGGCGGTGAATAAGACTGAGGCGGCACTGTTGCGCGACCGCGCGGCGCCTGTGGTGGTGCTGGACGCGGCCGGTGAACCCCTGGCCGCCGGTATCGCGCCCGCACAGTATACCTTGGGTTTCATGCTGCCTTATACGCCGCTGCACCATTTGCTGATGCTGGATATGACTCGCCCGATCGTGCTGACCTCGGGTAACCGCAGCGACGAACCGCAGACGATTGACAACCGGGATGCGCACCAGCGTCTTGAACGGATCGCCGATTATTACTTGCTGCACAACCGGGATATCGTCAACCGGCTGGATGACTCGGTGCTGCGTGTCGCCGCTGGCGAGCCCCGCTTTCTGCGCCGCGCGCGTGGCTATGCGCCGCAGCCGATCACGTTACCGGAAGATTTTTTCGAAGCCGGAAACATTCTGGCCATGGGCGGCGAACTGAAGAATACCTTCTGTCTGTTCATGGATGGCAAGGCCATACTCTCCCAGCACATCGGCGACCTGGAAGATGCTGCTACCCAGATAGACTATCGCTACAATCTGCAACTCTATCGACAGCTGTTTGACTATAAGCCATCCATGATCGTGGTGGATAAACATCCCGATTATCTATCGACCCGGCTGGGCCATGTTCTCGCCGAACAAGAGGGGGTAAAACTGGTAGAGGTGCAGCATCATCATGCCCACATTGCCGCCTGTATGGCTGAACATGGGTTGCCCCTGGATGCCGGCAAGGTCCTGGGTGTGGCCCTGGATGGCCTGGGTTTTGGTGGGGACGGAACAATCTGGGGCGGCGAGTTCCTGCTGGCCGATTATCAAGACTTCGAACGCCTCGCGCATTTCCAGCCGGTTCCGTTGCTGGGCGGCGCGCAGGCTACGCGCGAGCCCTGGCGAAATACCTTTGCCCAGTTACATGGTACGTTGGGGTGGACGCAAGTCAGTTCGGACTATGCCGACCTGGCTATTGTTCGCTATCTGAACGGCAAGCCACTGGCCATCCTTCAGACCATGGCCGGGAAAGGAATCAACAGCCCGATGACATCATCCTGCGGACGCCTGTTCGATGCCGTTGCCGCTGCGATCGGGGTGTGCCGTGATGTGGTGTCTCATGAAGGGCAAGCAGCAATGGAGCTGGAGTCACTGGCGACAGCTGAATTTCACAGGGAAGCACGCCGCGGCTACCCCTGTGATTTCAGTGGGGAGGGGATCAGGACCCTGGGATGGCGTCGCCTCTGGGAGGCGCTGCTGGAAGATATCCGCCAGGGAACAGCATCCGCTACGATCGCGGCACGTTTCCATCAGGGGCTGGTGACGGCCGTTGCGGAATCTGCCGAGGAATTATGTCTTCAGAATAGTCTGGATACCGTTGCGCTCGGTGGTGGCGTATTCCAGAACCGGATAATACTGGAGGGTGTCACTGAAAGGCTGAAGGTGGCGGGTGTTCGCGTTCTGTCCCCTGTAAAAGTGCCCGCCAATGATGGTGGTCTTGCGCTTGGGCAGGCGGCAATCGCCGCTGCCGGATTGATCGGTCCCTTCCGTGGGCCGGAATTTCCCGGTCGATCGCGGTAAAAGAAAGAGCCCTTTAGCCAGGAAAGTCCAGGGAACCTCATACCTCTGATTAATTCGTCATAGCGAGGACTACAGGGATGTGGGCGGTAGATAATGCACGCAGCAATTATCGAGGAACGCAGTGACGAAGCAATCTGTACAGGACTCTTCCGGTACCGGGTGGCGCAAGGTTATGCACTTATTGGGTTGGCAATGCGCGTGGTCGCACGCCCAGAACATTCGGTATGGGCCAGGCTACCGAGATATCATCGTTGTCACTGAACGATGTCCCGTGGCTGCCGTTAAACTCTAACTTCACCTCCCCGGTATGTATATAAAGCTGGGCCTGCGGCCCGCCTTCCAGATGCTGTGCGGCTACCAGGCCTATGCCGAGGCCTAACAGTTCGTTGTTCAAGTCATGCATCGAGTAGGGGGAACGACAAAAGATGAACAGAATCCGGCCGGACTCGTCCTCTCCCAGGGCCGCCTCGCTCCACCTCTTCTCCTGCTGGCGCCAGCGGTTCTGCCCTGGGCGCTTGATCAGCCTCAGATTCTGCACCACCGAGGCATAATCCCGAAGAATCGTTTTCATGCTGACATCAGGGCTGTCCAGGTCAAAGATCCTGAAGCGCGGTAGTCCGTCACGACGGGGATCGAAAGCTGCAACAGACTGGTAGGCATTCACATTATCGTTGTTCAGATGTTCACGGAAGCGGAGATATCCGATATGCGTCCTGTAGTCCGTTGCGTACATCCCGGCATTGATGGCAGCCGTAAGATGCTGTGACTTGCTCCACTTTCTGGCTGTCTGCCTGCTCGATTCTCCGTTCAGGCCAAGTCCAACCAGCTCCAGTGACCAGAGGTCCGGGTCGATGCGCAGGACGGTGATACGTGAGTCACCTGACTTGCCGGGCTGGCTTGCCGTAAATGTTCCAAGATCCATTCCGGATGCAAGAGTTTGCCACGCGCCATACGCCATGCCCGGGGATGTGAGCAACAGGGAAACGAAAAACAAGAGGGTTCGCATGCCTGTGATATCGCCTTTCCGGGTTGATGGCATGAGAGGTATCAGGTAAATGACGCGATATCCCGGAAGCACTTCGGGATTATTTCTCGATCCAGTTATGCATTGTTATGCAATCTGAATACCTGAAGCCCATTCAATTGCAATTTAATACAATAAGGTACACGCCCGCAATGCCAATTGCCATGCTCGTATGGTGGGGTCAATCCCATCCGTAGCCACCATTAACGCAATGATTTACGTGCATTTTGATGTTGCACCAAACTTCCGTTCGGGACTTTCGGGTCTTTGCCCGTCCACGTTACCCGAACACATTTAACCTTTGCAGTATGACCCTGAGGGCCGGCGTCGTGGGGTGTGCCATTCGGTACTACCATGCGCCACGGGTAGCGGATGCCGGCCAACAATCAAAAGACGCTGAAGCCGGCATGGCAGAAGATCGGCACCTGGTTTGCCGGACTGATATTGCTGTCAGGCCTGGCGTGGCTGGGTATAGTGGTCGAAGAAAATTCGCACCAGGTCTGACCGGGTGACCATGCCGAGCACCCGGTGCTGCTGGTCACAGACGACGACACGTTTGACACTGTTGCGCTTCATTACCTCGATAACATCATGCAGTTCCTGCTCAGGGTGCACGCAGACCACGTTTTTCACCATATGTTCGGTGACGGGGTCGTCCGGCGCTTCCAGTTCGCCGTGGCGGGTCAGGTGGCTGAACAGGGATTCCAGGGTCTGCCAAAGGTTGTGGTGCGGCTGATGCGCCGGTACTCCGAGGGCGCGCAGGAAATCTGCCTCGGTAATGATCCCAACCAGGTGACCGGCATCGTCGACAACCGGCAGGCCGCTGATGCGTTCGCTGACCATCAGATGCGCGGCTTCGCTCAATGGTGTATGGGGCTGCACGGTGCGCACCGGCTGGCTCATCACCCGGGCAACACCTGTCGCCTCGGTCGCTCGCCGGCTGGCGAGTTGCTCGGCCCGCTGTGTCAGTGCCATCAGATCATCCACCGTGATATCGATAAAGGTGTCCATGCTCTGCAGCGCCAGCTGAAAGTCAGCGCGGCGGGGGCGTTTGGTGTGATCGTGTGGATTGTTCATACGGCTCTCCGGTTGCTGCGGTTGCAGGTGAGGTTATCCGGTACGGCGCGGCAGGACGCGGGGTCGACACGCAGCCAGGAATTTTCGTTCAGATACACCTCGTAGCGGGCCCAGCCCGCGAAGGCCTCCCGGCTGGCGCTACCCTTCTGGTGGCGTTTGCTGCCGGCCACCACGCGGTAGGACACGATCTCCCCATCACCTGAATGCTGACAAGCGATTATCCGGCGTACCTGCCAGTCCGGGCCGAATGTGCCGTTGCAGTAGTCTCTGCCACCGCGAATGTCTGCAGGGTGCAGGCTGCCGGATTCGGCTGTACCGGCTGCTGTGGTTATGCTGGCGGCCATGGTTCGGTCTTCAGGTACCGGTGTCCCGGGGGATTGCACGTGCCCGGGCGGAGAGAGTGGCCGGTTGCGGTGCTGTGCCCATATCGCCGGGTAGCGACGCCACGGGAACGGGATGTTGAACAGCATGGCGATCAGCAGGATGACCAGTACGTTCAGCAGCACCGGTGTCAGCACGAACTGAAAGCCCATTGCGTGGACCGATTCACCGCCCGCGACAGCGGTCAGGGCGGTGGCACCACCCGGTGGATGGATACAGCGCAGGTAGTGCATGGCGCTGATTGCCAGCGCCACCGCCAGGGCCGAGGTGATGAGCGGATCCGCATGCAGGCTGGCACAGCCTACACCGATGGTCGCGGATACCAGATGCCCGCCGAATACGGCCCAGGGCTGGGACAGCGGTCCATGCGGAACGGCAAACAACAGCACCGCCGATGCCCCCATCGAGGCGACCAGGCTGGCGCTGCCACTCAGGCCAAGGTAGGCCTGACTGATCAGCAGCACGCCCAGTATGCCGCTGAGACCGCCGGCACCCGATATCCACTTCTCGAGGTGGCTGCTGCTGTTCGCGCCGAAGCCGGCGAACCGGCGCAGGGAGCCAGACAGGGACTGCATGAATAACAGCTATCAGACGTCAAGCATCAGCTTGCGGGGTTTGCGCATGCCGGCGATCTTGCAGGCCTGCTGGCCATAGCCGCGCGGGAACAGCTGATAGAGGTAGCGGCGGGTGGCCTTGTCCTTGCCCCAGGCGGCATGCAGGTGCTTCAGCAGAACCCGTGCTTCCGGGACGCTCAGGTTCTTCTCGAAATAAGCGCGGATGTAGTCGACGACTTCGCAGCGTTCCGGTGTCATCACCAGGCCGTCTTCGGCGGCAAAGGCTTCGATCAGGTCCGGGTGCCAGTCCCGGGCGTCGAGCAGGAAGCCTTCCTCGTCGCGGTCGAGCTGGTCAAGAGTCGGCCCCTCGGGGGGGTGAGTCATTGCGGTGCGGGTCATGGCTGTCTCCTGTTAACCAAGCATGATGCATCATATTAGGGCGAGACAATGTTAGACAAACGATATTTATTGCATGCTAGTATCGCAACTGTCGATATTAATCCAGGAGCTGTCTTGTTATGGACATTGATCAGGCTCGCACCTTTCTCGCGATTGCCGCCCATGGCAGCTTTCTGGAAGCCGCCGGCCGGCTGCATGTAACCCAGTCCACGGTCAGTGCCCGGATCCAGCATCTGGAGGCCGACCTTGGCGCCAGGCTGTTTGTGCGCAACCGCGCCGGTGCCAGCCTGACTCCGGCAGGGCGGCGCTTTCTGCAGCACGCCAAGACGCTGGTGCTCACCGTGGAACAGGCGCGGCACGATGTCGGTCTGCCGAGTCGGTATCGCGCCAGCATTCGCATTGGAGGCCGCATCGCGCTGTGGGAGGGCTTTCTGCCCCGCTGGGTCGGCTGGATGCGCAACGCCGCCAGCGATGTCTCCATCCGCAGCGAGATCGGCTTCGAGGAGGACCTGATGCGGCGCCTGATCGAAGGCACTCTCGACATCGCACTGATGTATACACCCAGCCATGCCCCTGGCCTGGTGGTCGAGCAGCTGTTCGACGAGACGCTGGTGCTGGTCAGTTCACTGCAGGATACCCGCTGGCCCGACGAGGACTACATCTATGTCGATTGGGGCCCCGGTTTTTATGCCAAGCACCGGGAAAGCTACCCGGACCTGGAGCGACCGCCGCAAGTGGTCAACATCGGCTGGCTCGGGGTGCAGCTGATCCTGGCCAACGGCGGCTGTTGTTTCCTGCCGATACGCATGGCACAGGCGTTCATCGACGCCGGCCGCCTGTTCCAGGTGCGTGGTGGTCCCGAATTCACACATCCAGCCTACATGGTGTTTCCCCGCGAGGCAGACAGCGAGGTGCTGCGTCTGGCTCTGCATGGTCTGCGCGAACTGGCTGCAGAGATCAACGAGGCGGTAGCAGATTGAGCAATGTCCGGTAGTTTTACCCCGGCAGCCCGTCCACGCGAGGCCGAATCAGGATCCGGGCATAGGAGATCAGGAACAGGGTAAATGCCGCGCTCCAGAACAGTCCTGCCAGGACAATCCACTCGCGGTAGCCTGCGGGAGCGACGACGGGTAGAAATACCCGTGCAAGGCCTGCCAGGTTGGCCAGGATGAAGGCCCAGGTCATCGCGGGTGCAGCGCTCAACGTGCGGCCCGTATGACCCAGCGCGACGCGCGCCATCATGCCGAGCGTGATCGTGCCGATGCCGCCGGTGGTGAATGCGTGGATGGCCAGCATCGGGTTGATCAATCCGGCCGCGGACAGCGCCTTCAGCGCGAATCCCGTCACCAGCCAGGCGTAGCCCAGGTGCAGCACCCAGAGTAACGGGACGGACCAGACGCCCCGCTGGTACCAGCCGAGCAGCCGGATCGCGTGAGCTGTCGCCGCGAGTACCGCGAAAATGATCACCGCCAGCGGTGTTGCATCCAGCAGGTCGAGTACTACCAGGGCAAGCAATGCGCCCAGTGACAGGTATTCAACCGGTTTCCATTGCCGGGTTGTGGCCCCGGTAATACCTTTTTCGGTGAAGAAGGGAATAACCCGCCCACCGAGAATCGCGATCAGGAGCACAATCAGGTAAATGGCGAAAGACGTGCCACGGCTTGCTGTTGCCCGGGTAAAATCGAGAAGCTGCAAATGCACCAGCACATTCGCCGCTGTCAGGGCCGCGAGGATAAGCAGAAAGACAAGGTTGTGTTTCTGCCTGCGCCGCAGCAGCGGAATGGACAGGGTAACTGCAAGTACCGGCAGGAACGCTGTATCCACGATGGCGATGATCCAGTGTGACACTGTACCGGAGAAGAACGGCAGCACCCGGCCAGCCAGCCATAGCATAACCAGGCCAGCCAGAGCTGTTCCGCCGGGCGTCCGGATGCCGGTCCAGTTGCGTACCGCCGTCAGCAGGAATCCTGCGATTACCGCTACCGCGTAGCCAAATATCATTTCGTGGCTGTGCCAGGAGGCCATGACAGGATAGTAGCGAAATTCGATGCCACCCAGGCTATAGGCATAGATCCATAGCGATACCAGCAGCAGCGCACTGATGCCTGCGAGCAGGAAGAAAGGTCTGAAGCCAAGGTCGAAAAGCGCGATCCGGGTGGCCTCCCTGGAATCAGGATCGAAAATGTTCATTAATGGCGTTGTCATTGTGTCTAGTGTGACTGCATCGGGAAACCTGACTGTCAGCACTGGTGAAATTCACGTGCACCACCTAAAAGAGGTATATTATATACTATATATAAAACGATGGTGTTGAAAACCAGCAGGAAAGCATGTTTATTGCGGGTAACCTTGCTGCGCTTCAAGGGGGCTTGACCCGGGCGGGACAAATTATGCTGTGTCCAGGAATTCATCAATGCGATTGACGACATTTACAGACTATTCGCTCCGCGTCCTGATTTATCTTGGTACGTGCAGCGACCGGCGGGCGGCGGTCGGCGAGATTGCAGGCTCCTACGGGATTTCCAAGAACCACCTGATGAAGGTCATTCTGTTTCTGGTGGATGAAGGTTACGTGGTAACTGCGCGCGGTAAGGGGGGCGGTGTGCAGCTGAAGCTCGACCCGGGGCGAATCCGCATTGGTGATGTCGTGCGCAAATCCGAGGCAGGCAGCGTGCTGGTGGAGTGTTTTGCACAAGCGACTTCGGAGTGCCGTATCGAGAGCGCCTGCAAGCTTCGCAGCGCCTTTCACAAGGCGGCGCAGGCTTTCTATGCCGTACTGGATACCTACACGCTGGCTGATCTGATAGAAAACCGCGCGGCCATGACGCGGCTGTTGCACATCGCCTAGGAGTGGGCCAGCAGGGCGCGGGTGATGGCTAGTGTTCACCCTTGGTCCGCAGCAGTCCCGCCAGCCGGTTGCCCTGTTTTTGCGGTCCGCCACGCGGAAAGATAGCGTGCAGGTGACGATTGCTGCCGCGTTCCGGCCCCCAGGTCTTGCGAAAATGCTTGATGATTTCGCGGACATTGGCCTGGACCCGGTGTCGCTCGTAAAAGTCCCGCAGGAAGCGGATCACCTCCCAGACTTCATTTGTAAGCGCAAGACCTTCGTATTCCGCCTCGGCACGCACAAAGGCTTCCGACCAGTCACCGAGATCGACAAGGTATCCCTCGCTGTCAGTCTGCACCTCGCGCCCATCGACACTGAGTGTACGGATCTGCATGCCGGGGTAGGCGATGCTGCCACTCGAATCACCACCGGGTGTGCCGGACTCGGCAACGACGCCGGCGTCATTGGGTGACCAGAGACTGATCTCCACATCACCCTCCAGGCGGCCGTGGTAGCGAGCAGCCCCGTTCACAATGACCTTGCCGCTTGCGGGTGGTATGTCGAATGCGGCCGTACCGGTGCGGTCGGTCGTGCCCTGGATCGGCTGTTCAGGACTTGTGTCGAGGTAGAGGATCACCGGTGTTCGCTTCACCGGCTGGTTGGTGAATTTCATCGCTACATGGATGCGAAGCATGGTCCTGTCTCCCGCCGTCAATCCGGAATGCTGCGCGGGCTGTCACATGTGATGCCTGGCAACGATTAATAACAAGTATATGATATACCTGTTAAGTGCCGGGATATATATCCCGGTTGACATAACATGACATCAATGCCCGGGTTTTGATGGCCCATGAATAACGCAGCCACCGGCACAATGAAGGCAGACCCGCGCAGCAGGCAGTCAGGCAGCAGTCAAACGCATGCGCCGAATGGGTGAAAAGGCAACCCTGGTGGCAACGGCCTGGTCACCCCAAGGCCGGGTGCCCGCCTTCCAGCCGGGAGAAAACTCGCGAATGGAGAATTCCAGCGGAGTTGCATTGTCATTGATGTCGTGCAGGTCGAGTTCCCGTTGCTGCATTAATGTCTGGGTAGTGCCACAGGCGGCGCGGTTGAACCGCAGTGGCAGGCCATCGTCTTCCACTATGATCTGGAGAGGGGCGGACTCGGTATTTGCTGCAACCCGTTCCCAGGCTGCGATATGAGAAAGGCTGCAGCCGACTGCAGATTTGGGAAGGGCTCCAGCATCTGCCAATCCAAGGATTCGCTCTTCCTGGGCCAGAAACTTTCCGCCCAAGCCTACCTTTTGCTTGAATTCGGCCCGGTCGTAGTCGAGATTGAAGACATTCGCCTGTGCATTTCCTGCTGTAAAGGCACCTCGGCTCAACAGGCATATTTCGTCATTGCGAGCGTAGCGCGGCAATCTCATAATTGGTAATCGGCGGCTTACAGATTGCTTCGTCACTTTGTTCCTCGCAATGACGAATTAATCAGAGTTCCCTTAGCCGTATCACAGGGTTGCTCCTGTCTTTATCCTGGTAACCAGCGGGAATCCATCATATGCAAATTAGTCACTACATTCCCCGTGCATTGCCAAAGCCTCTGGAGGCGCTGGCTTCTCTGGCACTGGACCTGCGCTGGAGCTGGCATCACGGCGCAGACGCGCTGTGGCAGGCGGTTGCCCCCGGGATGTGGGAGGCAACCCGGAACCCCTGGCTGATACTCGAATCCGTTTCTGACCAGCGGCTCACCGAGCTGGCGGGCGATGCACAGTTTCTCCGGGTGCTGCAGCAACAGCTCGCCGCACGTGAGGAACATTACCGGATGGAGACCTGGTTCGGGACCGAGTACGGCCATGCCTTCAGCGGTCACATTGCCTATTTCAGTATGGAGTTCGCGCTCAGCGAGGCGCTGCCGATTTACTCGGGGGGGCTGGGGGTGCTGGCCGGCGATTGTCTGAAGACGGCGTGTGATCTGGACGTGCCGATGATTGGCATCGGATTGCTGTATGAACAGGGCTATTTTCGCCAGGCGCTGGATGCACACGGCGAACAGCTGGAGTTCTATCCCTTCAACGATCCAACCCAGCTGCCCGTGGTCCCGCTGCGGGATGACAATGGTGAATGGGTGCGCATTACGGTTGACCTTCCCGGAAGGTCACTGCGCCTGCGTGCCTGGCAGGTACAGGTGGGACGCCGGTCCCTGTTGCTGCTCGACAGCAACGATCTGCTCAACAATCCGGGTGATCGCGGCATCACCAGCGAACTCTATGGCGGCGGACCGGAACTGCGCCTGCAGCAGGAGCTGATCCTGGGCATCGGAGGCTGGCGCCTGCTGGAGAGACTCAATCTCGATTGTCCGGTGTGTCACCTGAACGAAGGGCACGCGGCCTTTGCAGTCCTGGAACGGGCCCGGCACGTTATGCAGCGCACCGGTCAGCCCTTCGATGTGGCGCTGCGGGCGACGCGCGCGGGCAACCTGTTCACCACCCATACCCCGGTTGAGGCGGGCTTCGACCGCTTTGATCCGGAGTTGTTCACCTTGTATTTCGGCGATTATGCACGCGAGCTGGGTGTGACACCGGAGGCGCTGCTGGCACTCGGGCGGAGCAATGCCGGCGATCGCAGCGAGCCATTCAATATGGCCTGTCTGGCGGTGCGCACTGCCGCCGCCGTCAACGGTGTGAGTCGTCTGCACGGTGAGGTCAGTCGCCGTATCTTTCAGCCGCTGTTTCCCCGCTGGCCGCAGTGCGAAGTGCCCGTGGGCCATGTGACCAACGGGGTTCACGTGCCATCCTGGGACTCGTTTGCCGCCGATATACTGTGGACCGGATCCTGCGGCAAGGACCGCTGGCGTGGCGCGCTGGAAACCGTGGCGGCGGACCTGCGCCAGGTCGCGGACGAGGCATTGTGGCACTTGCGCAGTGACAGCCGCCGCCGGCTGGTGGAGTTCCTGAGAAAACGCCTGCTGCGCCAGTATCGCGGGGCCGGTGCCGCCGGCGACTTCACCCAGGAACACTGCGAGCTGCTCGAACCCGATGTGCTGACACTGGGTTTTGCACGCCGCTTCGCGGAATACAAGCGCACCAACCTGCTGTTGCAGGACCCCGAGCGCCTGCGGCGCCTGCTCTGTGACCGCGACCGGCCGGTTCAGCTGGTGATCGCGGGCAAGGCGCATCCGCATGACATGCAAGGCAAGCAGCTGCTGCACCAGTGGCAGTTGTTCCTCGCCGGTCCCGAGGTCCGCGGGCGGGTGGTGTTCATCGAAGACTACGACCTGGATGTGGCCGAACAGCTCGTCCAGGGGGTGGATGTATGGATCAACACGCCGCGCCGCCCCTGGGAGGCCAGCGGCACCAGCGGCATGAAGGTGCTGGTGAACGGTGGTATCAATCTCTCGGAGCTCGATGGCTGGTGGGCGGAGGCGTACAAGCCCGATGTGGGCTGGGCGCTGGGCGATGGGCGTGAGCACGCGGAGATCACGGCATGGGACAGGGCGGAGGCGGAGCAGCTCTATGAAATACTCGAGAATGAAGTGGTGCCCTGTTTCTACCGCCGCGATGAAACCGGACTGCCACGGGAGTGGGTCGGCCGCATGCGTGAGAGCATGGGGCATCTGACCACGCGCTTCTCCAGCAACCGGATGTTGCGGGAATATGTCGAGCGTTATTATCTGCCACTGGCGACTGCCCGCCGCCGGCGCAGCCCTGAGGCTGCAGCTGCTTTGCAGGACTGGTACGGGCAGCTGACACAACACTGGCAGCGTCTGCACTTCGGCAATGTCACCTCGACCCGGATGGAAGGCGGTTATCGTTTTGAGGTCCAGGTCTATCTGGATGCATTGCCGGCGGAAACGGTGTGCGTGGAGTTATACGCAGATCCGGTCGGGGAGGGGGAGCCGCTGCGGCAGCCACTGCAGCGCGGGGCGTTGCTTGCCGGCGCAGCCAATGCCTATGCCTATCACGGCTCGGTGCCGGCCAGCCGGCCTGCAAGCGACTACACAGCGCGCATTGTCGCTGCGCATGCCGGTGCGAATGTACCGCTCGAGGCCAACTTTATCCTCTGGCACCGGTGAACAGCCGAAGTCTGCACTGCTGGCAAGCAGCACGTACCGCAGTGGCTGGCAAGGCCGCCGTTCCGGCCGTCAGGCATCAACAACGGCGGCAATACAGGTCAATTGTGCCAACCAATCGGTATACCCGGTATCGCTCGTGCCGGTAAAAGTCGTCACAAACCGTTGACCAATGGTCGTGGACTTAAGGTAAGCCGGCCTTTATTCTTGCTCTACCCACGAGAATTCCCCGGAGAACCGGACGAGAACCGGGTCGCATGAACAAGTCGCAGAATATGAACGCCGCTTTGTGGCAGAAGCTCCAGCATGCCATCAATCAGCTTTACAACGGCGCCAGCCGGCGTTCGCGATACTTTCGCTGGTCCCTGCTGGCGTTCGACAGCATCACCATCCTGTATTTCATCGTCGCCTCTTTTTTCCATCACGTCGATGACCTGCATGTGGTGGAAGAAGTGATCGGCATTGTCTACCTGCTGGAATACATGGCGCGCCTGTTCATCAGCAAGCGGCGCCTGCACGACATATTCAGCCCGGTAGGACTGGCGGACCTGATCGTGATCGCCTCGCTGCTGGCGCCTTCGCTGGCCGAGAACTTCGTCTTCCTGCGTGTGCTGCGCGCACTGCGCCTGTTGCGCTCGTATCACATGATCAACAACCTGCGCAGGCAGTCGAAATATGTGCGTCTCCATGAGGATGTGATTTTCAGTGTCGTCAATCTGGTGGTCTTCATTTTCGTTATTACGGCTGTGGTATACGTTACCCAGGTGAGTGACAATCCCGAGATCGGCAACTATTTCGACGCGCTGTATTTCACGGTCGCGACCCTGACGACCACGGGTTTCGGCGACATCACCCTGGTGGGTACCGGCGGGCACATACTGGCGGTGCTGATCATGATATTCGGTATTTCCCTGTTTCTGCGCCTGATTCAGACCATATTCCGCCCGGGCAAGGTGCGCTATGAATGTCCGGCATGCGGACTCAGCCGTCACGATGCCGATGCCGTGCACTGCAAGCACTGTGGTAGCGTGCTGCATATCACGACCGAAGGGGCTGTCTAGCCGACGACCAGTGTCAGCGTGACCACCGCAGGATATTCACAGGCTGACAAGCCGGCCTGTTAAACAGCAGGACTGACTTGCATGGCCGGTTTTAGTTCGCACTACACGCTGCTGCCACCCGTGGTCAAGGCGCTGCTGGTCGCCAACGGCCTGATGTTCGTGCTCGAAATGGCCTATGGCCAGCCACTGATTACCGCCCTGGCGCTGTGGCCGCTGGTTCAGCCCGGTGGTCTGGCGGGTGCAGCAGGGCAGGCACATTTCCAGCTGCTGCAGCTGGTATCGTACAGCTTTCTGCATGGCAGCCTGATGCACCTGTTCCTGAACATGTATGCCCTGTGGCTGTTCGGTTCGAGCATGGAAAACGTATGGGGCTCCAGTGCATTCACCGTTTATTATTTTGTGTGTGTCATTGGCGCCGGACTGGTACAACTACTGGTGTCCACGCTCAGTGGCAGTTACTACCCTACCGTCGGTGCCTCCGGTGGCGTATTCGGGCTGTTACTTGCATTTGGAATGCGGTTTCCGAATGTTGTGTTGATGCTGCTTTTCCCGCCGGTCGCCTTGCCGGCAAAGTGGTTCGTCACGATTTATGCAGGCATCGAACTACTGGCAGGGGTTACCGGAACCGCTGCAGGCGTGGCACATTTTGCCCACCTCGGCGGCATGTTGTTTGGTTATCTCCTGATCCGATACTGGGGCAGGCCGGGCAGGTCCTGAACAGATCAGGAATCATCGGCTGATGCCGACCCGGGGTTCAGGCTGCTGCGTAACTGCATCCAGGATGGCAGGTATTTTACAGGCTGTGCGTTACACGCTCATGCAGACCACCATGGGCGCTGCAAACAAAGCGCATGAATTCCCGCGGCTGGCGAAACCACAGTTGTGTTGGCGCATTGCGAATTATCAATGACCACCCGGCCCGGTAATGGAGTATGGTTGATGTGCAACGGTTGCTCGCATCACTGCATACACTGGAAATTCAGGGCAGTGCGGCAAAAGGCGCATGATAAGTGCTGATCAGGCAGGGCCAGTACCCGGTTTTGCTGATACAGCCGGGCCCGCGGCAACACCATGAGTAAACAAGCCAGGCTGCATGAGATGAAGTGCTACCGCTGCCTGGACGCGGAATTTTCGTGCGCACGCCATGCACAATAGGTTCCGCGCAATACCAGGAGAAACCGGATGACAGTCTTGCTGCGTAAAGTGCCAGTTTTTGTCCTGCTGGTGTTCCAGGCTGCCGCCGCGCAGGCGGAGGAGCGCGTCCCCTGGGAACGCGCCACCCTGGAGGATATCGACTATGCCCCGCACAAGGTGCTTTACGATGTCTCGGCTGCCGATGTCGAGGCGTTTACCCGTGTGCTTGATCGGGTGAGCTACCTGAATAATATCTATCATGCCGACCCGTTTGCGGCATCGATCGTGCTGGTGCTTCACGGTGACGAAATTCCGTTCTTTGCGATCGACAACTTTGCCAGGTACCGTGAACTCATGCACCGGGCCCAGAGCCTGACGCTTGCCGGGCCCGTGGAATTCAGGATGTGCCGCGTGGCGGCGAGTGGGTTTGGACTTGAACCGGGTGATATCCAGGGGTTTGTAAAAGTGGTTCCGATGGCCGATGCGGAAATCGTGCGCCTGCAACAGGAAGAAGGCTATGCCTACATGCGCTAGGCGATGGCTGCTGTTGCTGCTCGCACAACTGCTGCCGGTCGCAGTGCTGGCAGCGGAAGCCGTGGTCACGCCCTATGGCCCCGTCAGCCTGCCTTTCGAACTGCACCAGGTTGCCGGTACGCCGGTCTACTACGTGATTGGACAATCCGGCGTCCCGGGCGCGGATAACGAGGGGCATACCTCGAATGCGGGATTCGTGGTTACGGACGGCGGTGTGGTGGTGTTCGATGCACTGGGGACCCCCGCGCTGGGCTATCGACTGCTGCAGCGAATCCGCGAGGTGACCGACCAGCCCGTAGAACGCATCGTCATCAGCCATTACCATGCAGACCACATCTATGGCCTGCAGGCGTTCAAGGAACATGCCGGGAATCCCCCGGTATGGGCGCAGGAACTGGCGCTCGGATATGCCGGTGGTTCCGCTGCCAGCCAGGGCGAGGATGCACAGCGGCGCCTGGCGCAAAGACGCGAGGCGCTGTTTCCCTGGGTGGATGAGAACACCTACATCGTGCCTCCGGACCTCACCTTTGACGATCAAACAAGCTTCGAGGTCGGCGACATTAGCTTCGTACTGAAGCACCTGGGGCCGGCGCATGCTCCGGGTGACAGCATCATGCTGGTAAAGGATTACAACGTGCTGTTCAGCGGTGACGTGATCTACAAGGGCAGGGTGCCCTTCCTGGACAGCCCCCAGACCGACATCAACCACTGGCTTGAGGGTCTCGATTATCTGGTCGGGTTGCAACCGCAGCCGGACTATGTCATCCCCGGACACGGGACGCCGTCGGCGGATGTCAGTGAGGCAGTAGCGGCGACCCGGGACTACATCGTTTATGTGCGCAAGGCGATGCGCCAGGCGGTGGCCGACTTTGTACCGTTTGACAAGGCCTACAATGCCGCTGACTGGTCTGCCTATGCCGGTATGCCGGCGTTCGATGCCAGCAACCGCGGCAATGCCTATCGCATTTATCTCGACCTGGAGGCGGAATCGTTCGAATAGTCAGGGGACGATCCGTGCCGCCACCGCACTGCAGCCATTGCCGGAGCTCAGGAACGTGCCGCCGGTTTGGACAGGGTTGCGCTGATCACGGCTTCGGCATGCTGCTTGGTCCTGCCGGCATTGCGAATCCGCATTGACATGGTGCACGTGAAAAGCCAGTGTGACGGCATCGCTGACAGGCGCCGGCGCCACAATCCTTGCGTCAAAGTCACGCCGCGGTTCACGGCCCATGGGCGGAGGCCGCGTGCGGGGAGACCCTGCCGGGCATATCAGGCATACTGGTCCGGCAGCGCGCCATACCGCCCGCAGCCGTTACTTCAGTTGCCATCAATACAGGACCGGATGTCTACGCTAATCCCGATCGGGCTCGTCGTCTCGGCACTGCTTGTGCTTGGCTATATCGTCGGCACTGAACTCTGTTTGCCGTCGGCCCGCCATGCACTGCGCACCGGAGACATGGAATTCTGGCGACTTGCCTGCAGGCTCGTTGCGGGGGGAGAGTGGGCAGTCATCACGGTCTGTGCAAGCTTCCTGGCGCAGGTGGAACAGGCCTGGCACCTGTTTACGGTCATGCAGGCAGGCAAATTATCCGGACTGGCGGCAGCGGGACTGTTTGCGGGCGTGGTTCTCTGGGAGATTGCAGGACGTTCCCGCAGACACCTTGCCAGGATCATGAGCACCTCGCTTGGCCTGGCCCTGCCGGCAGGCGGCAGGCAGCGGGAACTCTATGAACGCCTGCAGCAACAGCTCGAGACCGGCTCAGTTGCCGAGCAAAACCGGGTTCTGCAGGCGCTGGTTGCGCAGCGCAGTACCCCGGCCCATGACTGAATCCTGAAGGCGGGCGCGCCCCGAAAGGCCGGACCTGCAACCGCGGTCGAAGGCTGTGCATCAAGCGGCTTGTTGCGGCACGGTCCGTTCGCAGTGCGCGAGCGGGATCGACGCTCCGGCTGTCGCGGCAGTCAGACAGGCCTCCGGCTGGGTCCGCTGCCCGGGCGTCATGGCACAAGCAGGCCTGGGTGCCGATTGCGAAATCTCATTGTCCCGCACACTTGACCCCGCTAAAGTCGAGTGCCAGGCATACCGGCCTGTCTGCCGCCGCTGCGACAAACCGGGCAGACTCACCCGCAGGAGGATGCCATATGAATGTCAACGAGATCATGAGCAAGTGCTTTGCGGTTATTTCCGATCAGGCCAGTATCCGCGAGGCAGCCCAGATGATGCACGACTTCGATGTTGGTGTGCTGCCGATAACCCGTTCGGGCAAACTGGTCGGCATCCTGACTGACCGCGACATCGTGGTTCGCGGCATTGCCGCCGGCTACGATCCGAAGCTGACCCGGGTTGCGGAATTCATGTCACCGGGCGTCATCAGCTGCCATGCGGGGGACAGCATCGACCATGCGATCGATACCATGTCCGAGCATCGCGTGCGCCGGCTGGTGGTGCTGAACCTGGAGCAGGAGATCGCCGGCATCTTGTCGGTTGATGACCTGGCCCACGCACTGGTCGGTGAGCACAAGCTGAGCGAATTGATGCGCGCGCTGCCGGAGGCCGGTCCCGCATCGGTCTGAGCCCGCGCCTTGCCGGGATGATCCGCCGGGGGTTTTCACCGGCGCCGGCGGCAGCGGCTTCTCTGCAGTCTCCGGATGTTCCCGGGAGGAAACCCCTGCCAACCGGTTTCAGCAGGCCGCTACGGGCCGGGCAGGACTGTGGCAACCGCGCAACTGGGGCAGGTCAGTGTTCACCCGGCGCCTTCCAGATGTGGTAGGGATGCTGCACGAGGCTGGCGTTGTAGTAGCGGGGATCGCTGGTCACTTCCTCACCCAGCCAGGCCGGCCTGTCGAAGGGCTGATCCTCGCTCTCGAGTTCAACTTCCGCCACGACCAGCCCCGCATTGTCGCCGAAGAACTCGTCGATTTCCCAGTCCAGACCGCCATGCCTGAGCCGGTAGCGGCATTTCTCGATGAGGGGCCGGCGGCACAGCGTTGTGAGCATCTCGTCCGCGTCATGCGGCGGTATCGGGTATTCGAATTCCTGGCGTGTGGCGCCTTCGGTTTTACCCTTCACGGTAATGTAGGCGCTGTCTCCTGCCACACGTACCCGTACAGTGCGCTCCTTGTCCAGGTTCAGGTAACCCTGACGGTAGGTGGTGGCATCGCCGCTGCGCCAGTCCTGGCCCGTTACCAGGAATTTGCGTTCAATTTCACTGCCCATGGGTATGGTCCCGTGTCGGCTGTTCAGATGCTGTCATGTTGCACTCCTCATGGATAACTGTTCCGGCACTGCCCCGGGATGGTGTCGCACCTGTTCGGGCAACTCCCAATCATTCAAGTATCGTCGCTGCGAGTCTGGCGAAGCCGTCTCCTGACGGGCGCATCAGGGGTTTGCAGTTTGCTTCGCCCCGTGTTCCTAGGTAATCGCCCTGTCTTTGCGGCAACTACAACCATGCAGGTGTGCGCCTCCTCCAGGCTGCAATACTGTCATTCATGCATACCAGGCTCAATAATCAGCGCTTACCTGGCATTATTCCATTGTCCCGGGTGACTTGTCGCGGGGTTCCCGGTTTTCTGCACTGACTCCCGCGGTGATGGCCAGACGCAGCGCCTCTTCACGCCCCAGATCGGGCTTTTCCACGGAACTGCGCGGGAGATAGACGGTAAATCCGCCCACCTGATAGCTCCAGGGCGGAAACACGGCAACCAGTGGCTCGTCGGCGTCCTGTGGCCCGTAGTTCACGTCGCTGCGGGTTAGCAGACCCAGCAGACGCATCGGCGGTCACCCATTCCGGGAACATAGTTGTTTTCCGGAAGCAGCCGTGTGAGCAGTGGCATGGACAGCGATTCAAACATCGTGACCAGCCAGAGAATCAGATAGATGGTCACCGCCGGGGCCGCAAGTTCCTCTGCCGGGCATCAATACCACGCCGCCACCGGGACAGCGGCTTTCAACCGGGCATTCCATCATGCGCCCGACCTGCGTCCCGGCTTCCGGCAGCGAGTCCACAGAGTCCCCTAAACCTCCCGTGATCCGGCTGTGGCCGGGAGGCTGATCCGGAACGCTAATGCGGCGCGGGCGTCACGCCTGTCCGGCCGGGAGCCGGTTTGTATGTGTGGCACGCTTCATGGCCGGGGGGTCGGCGGGTTTTGAGGGTTCGCCCGTATCGGGGGGCTCCACCGCGGGTTTGTCCGGGCCTGGCGGTATGACCGGGGGTTTGTCGGGGCCGGGCGGGTTCGGCAGCGGCCGTTTCGGATCCGGTATCGACAGCGCAGGCCCGTTCGCCGTGCTGCCATAGGTCTGATTCGTCCTGCCGCTCATGCAGATTTGCCTCGTATTCCAGAACCCGTGGACCTCGTTGCCGTGCGCGGGCATTCCTGACGGATGCACCGATACTAGTGAACCCGCCGGCGTACGACATTGATGTATTTCAATGCCCTGTGCTTTCTTCCCCGGGAACGCGGCCTGCCGGCAGACGCCATACTACCGGGTGGCTTTTCATGCCGGCCAGGCGCCCGGTCGGAAGCGGGGTGGCACAGGGCGCCTTGCGGAATGTCAATGCAGGAATCCACGCTATCGTGCTTACGTGTTACAGGAATCGACATGCCGGCGGCTGCCCCGGGGCTGGGCTGCAAATTGCATCAGCGTGCAGGGCATGGTCCGGTGCTACAGGCGCAGGAAACAACGGTTGGCATCGGAGGAAAGAGCGTTATGAGTTACCGGCTGCATTTCAACGAATCCCTTGCAGACGGCATGCCGCGTGTCGTGCAGGAACAGCTGGATCGCGCCATCGGGGAACCGACCGGGGACGATACGGATCTTCCCGAGGGCGTACACCGGGTGCGCAAGCGCTGCAAGAAGATCCGCGGTCTGTTGCGACTGTTTCGCGGCTCGTTTCCGCTTCCTACTCGGAGGAGAATGCCTGGTTTCGTGACCTGGTGCGACAGCTGTCCGCCGCGCGCGATGCGGAGGCCATGCTGGAGAGCCTGGCTGGCGTCTCGACGGGGAGGGTTTTGCCGCCGTTGAAAAAGGGTTTTCCCGAACCTACCGGCGCGCCCGCAAGGCGCTGGACGCCAGCTACAAGGACCCGACAGCCGAGCGCTTTCACGAATGGCGCAAGCGCGTCAAGTATCACTGGCATCACGTGCGCCTGCTGCGTGAGGTCTGGCCTGGCCCGATGAAGGCGCTGGCGGCAGAGACCAGGCAGCTGGCGTATCTGCTGGGAGACGATCACGACCTGGCGGTGCTGCGCGAAACGCTCGTGCAGGAGAGCGATGATCTGGGTGACCGGGATGTGATCGACGCGCTCGCGGCGCTTGCAGGAAGAAGGCAGGACCAGCTCAGGGCGGAAGCGCAGACGCTTGGCTGGCGCCTGTTTGCCGAGACGCCGGCGGACTACTGCCGCCGTCTGCATGCCAGCTGGCATGCAGCGGAATGTGAGTCCGCCCGTGGTGCAGGGCTCGCCGGAGCGGGCGGGACGGACTGCTGAGCCCCGGGCATGGCTTTTGCTCTTGCAATGGAAAGCATCGATGCCGGCCACTGCCGGCGCAGGCGGGCTGTGCACCGCGATGCAGCGGCAGCCGCGGTTGCCGGCAGGAAATCGAAAGGAGGTGGATGTGTGTGGTCAAGTGGTTCTCCTGTGCTTGCCGTTGCTGCCGGTTGCGGCTGTCGCGCATGCCGGTTCGCTTGCCGGGGTGAACGGTTCCGGCCGGCTTGTGCATCCGTTTGTCCGGCACGCGCCGCCGGGGCTGGCAACGGCACTCATGCGCGTGCTGCTGCCGGCCGGTGATTTCGTGCTGTGCCGGGACGGCTGTAATACTGGGGAGCACGAGGGATGATTTTCAAACAATTTTACGAACCCAGCCTGGGACACGCTTCCTATCTCGTGGGTTCCGAGGAGACGGGTGAGACGCTAGTGCTCGATGTGCGCCGCGACGTGGACGACTACTACGACTTTGCACGCGGGGAGGGACTGCGCATTGCCTGCGCCGCGGATACACACCAGCACAACGACTATCTGACCGGCATTACCCGGCTTGAATCCCGTGGGCCGCGGGAACTGCTGTCTGGCGCCCGCGCCGAGCTGGGCTACCGGACGCGCCCGCTGCAGGACGGTGAGCGTCTGACCGTGGGCGAGGTCGAGTTCGAGACCCTGCATACGCCGGGTCACACGCCGGAACATATCAGCCTGTTAGTGCGCGACAGGAGAAGATCCTGACGCTGCCGGATCACGTGCTGGTGTTTCCGACCCATGTGGCGGGTTCGCTGTGCGGCTGCAACATCGGCAGCATGCTGGTAACCACCATCGGCTACGAGCGCCGGCTCAACACCATGCTGGCTTGCATCGACAGCGAGGCGGACTTTGAACAACACTGTCTCGATCTCGGGCACCTGCCCAGCGTGCCACCGTACTGGCGGCGCATGCGCAGGCAGAACCAGGAGGGTCCGGCGCTGCTGGGCACGCTGCCGGAACCTCGGGCGCTGCAGCCGAATGCGTTTGCACGGCTTGTCACCGAGGGTGCACTGGTGGTCGACTGTCGTGCGCCGGAGGCCTTTGCCGGTGCGCACATCCCCGGCTCGCTCAATGTGGGTGCCGGCACCTCTTTTCCCGTCTGGGCCGGC
>Ga0210064_1000265_pt1 | contig 25154 bp, 22 predicted proteins | sample Muzzi_CordC_D2_FD_185531 | JGI IMG/M metagenome (GOLD analysis project Ga0210064, IMG submission 185531) | Wetland microbial communities from San Francisco Bay, California, USA, that impact long-term carbon sequestration - Muzzi_CordC_D2 (SPAdes) | ecosystem: Environmental > Aquatic > Marine >... | reverse complement strand
GGCAGCGCCGGTCATCGGTGGTGATGCACAAATACATGGTTCGCTCTTCGCTCCCGGCCCCTTGTCGACTCGAATTTTACCCGGGCGCCAGGGAAAAACAATCCAAGGCTGGACCGGGCGGGCAAAGCCGGGGAAGGTCGCGGCGCAAATCTTCTCACTTCGCTCTGCTCGTCCTGTCATTGTCTCAACTAGTCTCGCGCCGCTGGCGCGGCCCGCGGCGATGGCCGTAATCTACGCAGGCGGCCGGACGATTGACGGCCGGGCCGCATAGAACCCCGGGTAGCGACGGGTCATTCCGCACCTGTATCGAGGATTCGACATGATTTCATTCACGGTCAACGGCACACGCGCAAGCTTCGATGGCGACGCATCGACACCGCTGCTGTGGGTGCTGAGGGACCACCTGCATTTGCTGGGCACCAAGTACGGTTGCGGCATCGGGCAGTGCGGCGCCTGTTCGGTGCATATCGACGGCGAACTGAAGCGTTCCTGCATCAAGCCCGTCTCCGCGGTCGCCGGGAAATCCATCACGACGATAGAAGGCCTCGCCGCGGGGCCTGATAAGCTGCACCCGGTGCAGCAGGCCTGGCTGGAGAACGACGTGCCCCAGTGCGGTTACTGCCAGGCGGGACAGCTGATGGCGGCCGCCGACCTGTTGCGCCGCATAGCGCAACCCAGTGATGACGATATCGACAAGCACATGACGAATATCTGCCGTTGCGGCACCTATGTGCGCATCCGCAAGGCGATCCACCACGCGGCGCAACTCAAAGCCGCGGGGGCGTAACATCGCCGGGAGAGTCAACGCTTGCATCGACCCGGGGCGGCGCCGCTTCCTCGTCGCCGGGCTGAGCGCGGGCGGTGCGCTGCTGGTCGGCGTACCGGCTGTCGAACTGTTCGCTGACGGCCCCCGGCCGGCGTCCTCCGAGGCCGGCCGGATCGGCCATTTCGTCACACTGCATCCGGACGGCGACGTCGTGATCGGTGTGGCCCAGCCGGAGATAGGGCAGGGTGTGCGCACCTCGTTGCCGATGCTCGTCGCCGAGGAACTGGATGTGCCGTGGTCCGCCGTCCGCATCGAGCAGATGCCTCTCGGGATTGTGCGTACCGCGAACGGCTATACCTGGAAATACGGCGGCCAGGGTGCCGGCGGCAGCACCAGCATCACCGACAACTGGCAGTATCTGCGCGAAGCCGGCGCCCGTGCCCGGCAGTTGCTGATCGCCGCGGCGGCCGCGCGCTGGCAAGTAAAACCCGGGCAATGCCGCACCGAGGCGGGCATCGTCGTTTGCGCCGCTTCGGGGCGCCGCCTGGCGTACGCGGATCTGGTGGAAGAGGCGGCACGCCTGCCGGTGCCCGATGCCGCGCCGGTGCTCAAGAACCCGGACGAGTTTCAGATTATCGGTAAATCAAAGAACGTCATCGATGGCCGCGATATCGTGACCGGCGGGGTGCGTTACGGCCTGGACACCTTCGTACCCGGTATGCGCTACGCATCTATCGAGCGCTGTCCGTACCTCGACGGCGGTATCCGGTCATTCGATGACGCCACGGCACGCGCCGTGCCGGGCGTGCTGGACGTGTTCGTCGTCGAAGGGCCAAAGACCGGTGAGCCCTATTTTATCCTCGCGACCGGCGTGGCGGTCGTGGCGACCTCCACCTGGGCGGCGCTCAGGGGCCGCAAGGCCCTCGAGGTGGAGTGGAGCCGCGGGCCGCACGCCACGGAGAGCACCGGTTCCTTTTTCGCGCAATGCAAAGCGCTGCTTGGCGGACGTGGCCAGGTCGTGCGGGACGACGGTGATTTCGAACGGGCCCTGGGCCGGGCCGCAAAGACCGTCACGGCACGTTACCAGGAGCCGTTCGTCAACCACGCGCCGATGGAACCGCAGAACTGTTTCGCCCACGTGCGCGAACACGACGCTCATATCGTCTCACCGACACAGATGCCTGCCGGGGCCAGCCGTGCCGTCGCCGCCGTGACTGGTATCGAGCGCGCCGCCATCCGGGTCGATATGACACGGGTCGGCGGCGGCTTCGGCCGCAGGCTGAACAATGACTACGTGGCGGAGGCGGCGATCGTCTCGAAGAAGACCGGCTGGCCGATCCAATTGGTCTGGACGCGCGAGGACGACGTGCGGCACGACTTCTACCGTCCCTCGGGTGTGCACGAAATGACGGCCGGGATCGACGCCAACGGCAAGATTACGGCCTGGACACAGCGCCTGGCCAGCGCCAGCAAGCTGTACCGGCGGGCCGGTGTAACCGATGACGAGATGTTCGAGTCGGAACTCTACGTGGACGACTTCCCGGCCGCCATCGTCGAGAACCTCCGGCTCGAATGGCTCGCGGTCAAGTCCGGGGTGCCGCGCGGTTCCTGGCGCGCGCCGGCGCACACGGCCAATGCCTTCGTGGTCCAGTCCTTTCTCGACGAAATCGCCCACGCCAGCGGCCAGGATCCGTTGCGATTGCGGCTCGACCTGTATGGCGCCGACCGCGAACTGCCCTACGGCGGCCATGGCGGGCCGACGTTCAATCCCTACCGCTTGTCGCGACTGCTCAAATTCGTCGCCGACCGCATCGGTTATGGCATTGCCCGCCCGCGGGGGCGCGGTGTGGGCCTCGCCTCGCACTTTACTTTCGGCGGCTACGCCGCACACGCGGTCGAGGCCAGTGTCGGCCCAAAGGGCGAACTGGCCATCGAAAGGATCGTTGCAGCGGTGGATTGTGGTTTCGCGGTCAATCCGCGCGGCGTCGAAGCGCAGTTGCAGGGCGGCACGATCGATGCGCTCAGCACCGCGCTGAAACTCGAGATCACGTTCAGTGACGGCCGCGTCGAGCAGAGCAATTTTAACAACTACCCGTTAATACGCATTGCCGATGTGCCGAGGCGCATCGAATGCCACGTGCTGCCGCGCGGCGGTAACCCCACCGGCATGGGCGAGATGGGTGTGCCGACGCTGGCGCCCGCGCTGTGCAATGCGATCTTCCGCGCCTCGGGCGTGCGCATCCGCAAACTGCCGATCCTCACGCAACTCAGGGAGGCATTGGCCGGCTAATAGGGCGGGCTATGCGCCGGCCGCAAATGCGTATCAGCCTGGCCACCGGGTTCTCGTGGCAATTCGCAGGGATAGGCAGTATGCTTTCGCGCTGATAATTCCGTGATTGCGAGAGGAGTGACGCCGGTGAGTGGAATGGTCCGGTATTTCGAAGATTACATCGCCGGCACGGTGCATGAACTGGGGACGTTCAGCCTGAGTGAGGCCGAAATCGTCGAATTCGCCAGCAGATACGACCCCCAGGATATACACGTTGACCCCGAAAAGGCGGCAAACGGCCCTTTCGGCGGGCTGATCGCGAGCGGCTGGCAGACGGCGGCCTCCGTCATGCGGCTTTACGCCGACAACTACCTGAGCAATGAATCCAGCCTGGGATCACCCGGTCTCGACGAATTGCGCTGGCTGGCGCCGGTGCGACCGGCCGAGGCTTACAGTGTGCGCGCCTCGGTGCTTTCGACCCGCCGCTCGGGCAGCAAGCCCGACCGCGGGCTGGTGCGAACCCGGACGCAAGTCTTTGACCGGCAAGGCACCGTGGTTTTGCGCATGGAGGCGGTCAACTTCATCGCCTGCCGGGAACAACCTGCAGCCGTCGGCGCACGATGACTTTGTCCGTCATCATCCCCTGCTACAACGAGGCGGGTTCGATCGAGCAGGTGGTGAATGCCGTCTTGGACGCGGCGGGTCCGGAGCGGGAAATCATCATTGTGGATGACGGTTCTTCAGACGGAACCCGGGAACTGCTCGAGGACAGGATCGAGGGCAAACTGGCGCGCGTGATCTACTTGCCGCGCAACCAGGGTAAGGGTGCCGCGCTGAGGGCCGGAATCAAAGAGGCGCAAAACGATATCGTCATCGTCCAGGACGCGGATTTGGAATATGAGCCCTGTGACTACGCACACCTGATCCAGCCCATCATCGACGGTCAGGCCGATGTTGTCTACGGATCGCGCTTCAGCGGTGACCGGCCGCACCGGGTGCTTTTTTTCTGGCACCGCCTGGGCAATGGTCTGCTGACGTTCCTGTCCAACATGCTGACCAATTTGAATCTGACGGACATGGAGACCGGCTACAAGGCCTTTCGCCGCGAAGTCATACAATCCATCCGTATCGAGGAAAACCGTTTCGGCTTTGAACCGGAGATTACGGCCAAAGTTGCCAGGGGCCGCTACCGCGTATACGAGGTTGGCATCGGCTACCATGGGCGGACTTACGCGGAAGGCAAGAAAATCGGCTGGAAAGATGGTTTTTGGGCCATCTGGTGTATTCTCAAGTACAACCTGCGGGCCTGACCCGCCATGCCCAAGCGTGCGCAGCCGCCCGTTCTCCGGGCGGTGAAGGTCACGGCCGTTCCGCTTCGTACCTGATTAACATGCCGTGGCGGAACGTCAAACCCTCGTAGCGCCCATTCTCTATTTGTTCAAAGCGTCTCGAGAAATTGAACACACGGTAGTTGAAATACCTGAAACGCGCATCGGCGTAAAGGCCCCGGTTGAAGTCGAGAACCGACGCGGCCGGCGCAACCCGGCGCGTTGCCTGGGTTGCCGCCGCCGGAAATTCCGCCTGGCGACTCTCGATCATCAGGTAGAGATAAGTGCCAACGGTCAGCAGGCTGAACAGCGCGACGGGCCACGACAACAGGGTCACGTAACGGCGCACCGCGTCTGCGTTCAGCATGAAAGCGAGCAACAGCAGCGGCAGCAACACCCGTCCTCCCGGATTGACCAGGCCGAAAAAGTGATAGGGCGCGAACAGGTAGAACACAACCATCGCCAGCATCGACAGGGCACATGTGGGTCGCAGTGACGGGTCATCGCGGTCTTTGGGCCTGTGGCTTTTGAGGTATTGCAACAGCACTGCCGCCAGCAGCGCGCCCAGTGCGGCGGCGACGGCAAAATTGGTCGTCAGCCCCAGCCAGTACAGCCACGCATGGTTATCCAGCGGGCCGGACCCATCGGGCAGCAGGAAATTCTTGAATGGACCCAGCATCGCGGGGTAACCGGCCTTGTAGACCAGGGCCTCGCGCAGACCGCTCCACTCGGCATCGATTCTTTGCGGTGCGACGTTTGCCAGGTCGCGGCCCGCCAGGAACCAAAGCGAACAAGCCGTGGACGGCAGCAGACCCATGATTATCGCGCGGTTTCGCTTGAGCAGAAAACCGATGCCGAGGAACAGGCCGAAAACCAGGAACACCATCGCGTGCGCGAAAAATATCGCCAGGCTGAAGAGGGCAATGACCTTCGCGGACGTGTCTGCACGGTAGACGGCGAGAAACCAGGTCAAGAAAAGCAGGGCCAGTTGATAACTGACGAAGCCATACCAGAAAAAGGTGGACAGCGCGATCGTGGCCCATAGCACCAGCGTCGCCGCCGGCCGCCACGGAGCAGGCACATGGCGAGCGGTAAAGAGCCTGATGACGCCAAGCCATGCCAGCAGCATGGCCACCAGGAAAAGCTTTCCGGCCACAATGGGCTCGAACACCAGGCTCAGCAAGGCGAGTACGGCCGTGACCAGGGAGTTCGGCACCGGGTAAGACGCCAGCGTGAACCCGGTTGCGCCGGCAGGGTCCACGGCGAATTGCCTGACGATCTGGGCCTGGTACAACCACTCGGCAAAATCGTGCAGGTACGGCGCTCTGGATACAACGACAGCCAGCACCATGACCGCGGTCAAAACACCCAGAACGATGGTCAGGACTGATGCAGGCAAGCGTTTTGGCGTCATCTTCTCGATTCCCCGGTTCGGACCTGAATGATAGCGTCTGCCGGGACGCACCGTTCAGAGATATTGCGTCAGTACGCTGCGGAGATGCTCGAGTGAAAGCGGTTTGGAGAGAAAATCATTCATGCCGGCCTCGAGGCAGCGCTCGCGGTCCTGTTCAAAAACGTGCGCCGTCAGGGCGATGATCGGCAGGTCGGTCTTGCTGAAGCCCCGCGCTCGGATGCGCCGCGTCGCCTCGATGCCGTCGAGTTCCGGCATCTGGCAATCCATGAGCACCAATGCGTAGTCGTTGTTTTCAACGGCCGTGACCGCCTCGTTGCCGTTGGCCACCACGTCGACTTCGTTGCCCAATGTTTCCAGTTGCTTGACTGCGACCGTCTGGTTGATCTCGTTGTCCTCCGCCAGCAAAATCCGCTTGTGCGGGTCCAGCGTAAACTTCTCCGCAGACTGGCTGACCTGCTCTTCCGTGACGCCGGTGCCCCGCTCGAACGGGATTTCAAACCAGAACGTCGACCCGCGGTTGCGTTCGCTGCTGAAGCCGATCCTGCCCGACTGTGCTTCGACGATTTGCTTGGAAATTGTCAGACCGAGTCCGCTGCCCCCGTATTTGCGCGACTCGCTCTCGTCCTCCTGTGAGAACGGCAGGAAGATCCGGTCCGCGGTCTGGGGGTCGATACCGATCCCGCTGTCGGTGATTTCACAGCGGACGAGCACTTTCGAATCCGTCGCGGGGCCCGCTGAGAACTTGATCCGAACTTCGCCTTCGTGCGTGAATTTGAGCGCATTGCCGACCAGGTTGACCAGCACCTGGCGCAGCCGCGCGGGGTCGCCTTCCAGGTCGAGCGGCATGCCGTCCTCGAATTCGAGATACAGGCCGATATCTTTTTCTTCGGGTACGACACGGAAGAGATCGATGACTTCCGCGCCGATTGTTTGCAAATTGAACGGCCGGCGCATGAACGGCAGTTCATCGGCCTCGATGCTGGAATGAACGAGGATATCGTCGATGACGCGGAGTAACCCCTGTGCCGACGCGCGTATCAGGGCGACCTGGTCACGCTGCTCGCGGTCGAGTTCGCCGCGCAGTATGATTTCAGACATGCCGAGGATGCCGTTCATCGGCGTGCGGATTTCATGGCTGATGTTGGCGAGAAACTGGTCCTTGGCGCGTCCCGATGCCTCCGCGATCCTTTTTTCCAGGAGCAGACGCTCGTTTTCGAGGGCCTTGACCCTGGCCTGGCGGGTGGTCTCGCGCAAGGAGCGGTTTTCGAGCAGCGCCAGCACCCAGAAGACACCCAGGCTGCTGAGCACCACGACGCCCTGTGCCGCCTCCATTGATTCATTTATCAAGCCCATTTGGTCCAGACCGATATGCAGCACGGGCAATATGAAGGACAGCATGATGATCGGGCTGATGGGCGCGATTGGTTGTCCGGGTTCCCCGGCTTTCGTTTCGACTTCCCGGGCCGTTGTCGTGAACTTGAAATAACGGACGCGGGCAACCAGAACCGAGGCACAGAACGGGACGGTCCAGAGGATATCGCTCCAATAAGGCAGCGCCCATTGGCCCCGGCCCGAGGCGCTCATCGCTTCCAGCAGATCAACCAACACAAAGGCGAAAGCGTTGATCGCCAGAATTCCGTACAGGACCTTCCACCGGTACGACCATACCTTCAACATCAGGCGTGCCAGGAAAAGTGTCAGGACCACGTCCAGGAAGCAAAAGAAAAGAAGTGACGGCGCCCATGTCGCATATTTGGCCGGCGTATACCAGCCGGGTACGAGGAAGAAGTAAAAATACAGGAAAAAAGACAAGGTAATCGCACCCGCACCCAGCAACCAGCGATCCGAGCGTTCGAATTCGTGTGGGTGCCTGGAATGAGGTTCCAAACTCAGGGCCATAAACCAGCAAACGTAGAAGCCGAGATAAATGCCGTCGATGGTCTCGTCGACGGGCTCAGCCCACGCGCCGGACAACCACAGACCGGACTTCCCCTGGCCGATTATCCTGAGCAAATTGATCAGGCTCACGACCCACCACAACACAAAAGAGAAGGACAGAAACTTCCAGAAGTTACGCTCCTTATCCGTCAAGACGTAGCCGGCACGGGGCCAGAGGATGATGAAAACGAACGGCAGCAGGACCAGGCTGGACAACAGCCACACGTAAATGTCGTGTTGCTCCTCGCTGACGCCGGGTAAAAAGTAGGGAATTTGCAGAAAGATGAATAACGCCAGAAAAACCCGTATGACAGGGTCCTTCCAGAGCTGGCGGAAAAACGTTTCCTGCGCAGTTTGGATACTATAAACCTCTATTAAAACCAGAAACTTTCAACGTGCGGCCGGTAATTCCGATTTTTTTCCAGTCAGATAGAACCCGCGGGCACTCCGCTTTCCAGTGTCCGCTCACCCTTCACGCCAAGGCGACAAATTGGCAGGTGAGAGAACACTACCGATACTAAGCGCAGGCACCCTCAAAGTCCACTACTTGCGCCGGTTTTAGGGCGAACCCCCCAATAATTTCGAAATCGCCGCCATGCCGTTCCGCGGCGGATCGCGCTTTCCTCCCTTGCAGGCTCGATGGCTTCCGCCCGGCAGTGCTCAGCGGGGCAAGGGATGTTAAAATACGGGCGCCTGTTGACACCATGCGGACCCCCGGCATCGACACTCCAAAGCGGCCAGGCAAGGCGCGCGGAGCACGGTTTGGTTATCCAAATTGAGCGAGGCGCAGTACCGCATGGCCGCTTTGAAAGGCCAACCTATCGGAACAGGGCCGATCATTCGTGTGACAGCGTTGCGATTGCGTTCGAGTACGCAGGGCGTTCCGCACCACGTGTGCCTCGTGCCGCAGAAAGATGCTCGTTCGTGACGGGCATTCGCAGGGTGTCGACAGGCTCCAGGTTCGGCACGCACACAACATTAACGGAAAACGTCATGTCTCAGCTCAGCGCTTTTGCAACGATCGATCCCACCGCGGGAATGACCCCGGACGAGCCGGGCATGGCCCGCAATCTCATTGGCGGCCAATGGCAGGAAACCGGCGCATGGCGCGACGATATCCCCGACCCGATGACCGGCGGCGAATTCCTCAAAGTTCCGGACACCAGTGACATCGGCCCTTTTGTTCAGAGCCTGAAAAACTGCCCCCGAGCGGGTCTGCACAACCCTTTCAAAAACCAGCAGCGTTACCTGATGCTCGGCGATGTCTGCGCGCGCACCGCCGCGCTGCTGGCCCGGGCGGAAATCCGTGACTTCTTCACGCGGCTTATCCAGCGGGTCATGCCCAAGAGTTGGCAGCAATGCCTGAACGAGGTCGTGGTCACGCGCATTTTCCTGGAGAACTTCGCCGGTGACGGTGTGCGTTTCCTCGCGCGCGGCTTTTCCAACCCCGGCAATCACCCCGGGCAGGAATCGCGCGGCTACCGCTGGCCGTACGGGCCGGTGGCGGTCGTGGCGCCATTCAACTTTCCGCTGGAAATCCCGGCCTTGCAACTGATGGGTGCGTTGTTCATGGGCAACAAGCCGCTGATCAAGGTGGACTCGAAAGTCAGCATCGTGTTCGAGCAATTCCTGCGGCTGCTTATCCACGCCGGTTTGCCGGCCGCGGACGTCGACCTGATCCATTGCCGCGGCCGGCAGATGGGCCGCCTGCTCGAGGCCGCCCGTGACGAGCTGCGGCTGGTGCAGTTCACCGGTTCCAGCAACGTGGCGGAATGGGTTTCGTCTGTCGTCAATGGCCGGGTGCGCATCGAGGACGCGGGTTTCGACTGGAAAATTATCGGCCCGGACTTCCAACCCGCCTGGCTGGACTATGTCGCCTGGCAATGTGACGAGGACGCCTACAACGCTTCGGGTCAGAAATGCTCGGCGCAAAGCATACTGTTCGTGCACGACAACTGGATGCAGGCCCTGTTGCCGAAGCTCGCAGGCCTGGCAGCGCGGCGCGGGCTGGAAAACCTGTCGCTGGGCCCGGTGCTCACGTGGACCAATGCGCGCATCCAGCAGCACGTCGATGCGTTGCGGTCCATTCCGGGCGCGAGCCTGCTTTTTGGCGGCCGTGCACTGGAAAACCATTCCATTCCAGACTGTTACGGCGCTTACGAGGCAACGGCCGTGCAGGTGCCGCTCGACGCCGTCGCCGGCGAGCACTTCGAACGGGTGACCAGGGAACTGTTCGGTCCCTTCCAGGTAGTCGTACCCTATGGGGATGACGATTTGCCCACCGTGCTCGGGATCATCGAATCCGTTCCGCAGCATTTGACCGCGGCGGTCGTGAGCGCCGACACCCTTTTCCAGAACCGTGTGCTGGCTGCGACGCTCAACGGAACGACCTACTGCGGGATGCGCGCACGCACCACCGGTGCGCCGCAGAACCACTGGTTCGGACCTTGCGGTGACCCGCGGGCTGCCGGTATCGGTACCGCGGAGGCAATCGTTTCGACGTGGAGCGGCCACCGGGAAATCATCATGGACCAGGGGCCGCTGCCGGACGGATGGTCTCTGCCCGAATCCGCCTGAGCACCAACCCGAACCACCGGCATGGGGCCATGCACCGGCATCCGGGAAATTGGTGCAGGACGGGTGCGATGTGGGGGCTACTTGTCCGGGAGCCACCTTTGCAGGATTTGCAGCAGGTCCGGCTTTGAAAACGGTTTTGGCAGGTAATCGTCCATACCCACGTTCAGACAGCGTTCGCGCACACCTTCGAGGACATTGGCCGTCAAGGCGATGATCGGCGTGTGCCGGCCGAGTGTCCTTTCACTTTCCCGGATGCGCCGGGTGGCCTCGAAGCCGTCCATACCGGGCATGGAGCAGTCCATCAGGACCAGGTCGAAGCGCTGTCTGCTCATCAGCAGTACGGCGTCGGCGCCATTGTCGCAGATGGACACGTCGCAACCGCAAGCCTCCAGCATGAAACGGGCCACATCCTGGTTGACGACATTGTCTTCCACCAACAGCACCTTCTTGTCGCTCGGCAGTGGTTGTTCGACGGCCGGCTCAGGGGCTTTTGCGGGGGGCTTTGTGCTGGTCGGTTCCAAACACAGGCGCCGCAGGCATTCGCTGAGCTTGGCGCCGTGTACCGGCTTGCTCAGAAACGCGTCGATGCCGAGTCTGGCGGCAATGGCTGCCTCGTCATTGTCCATCGCGGAACCCATGATGATGACGCGGGGCCGGCAGATGCGCTTCTCGGCCTCGATGCAGCGCACCAACTCCGGTCCGTCCATTCCGGGCATGTGCCAGTCCAGCAACAGCAGTGCGTAGGGCTCGCCGTTCGTCGACGCCTGCTCGAGCATCGCCAGGGCCGTCTTGCCGTCGGCGGCGATTTCGGGGTGAAGTTTCCAGTCCTCGAGCTGTCGTTTGACAATATCACGGCAGGTCCCGTTGTCATCGACGACCAGGATCCTGAGCTCCTGTAGCCCCGCCGCCAGTTCCGGCGCCCGCACAATATTGCCCGACATGCGCAGCGGCAGGGTGAACCGGAAAACCGAGCCCTTGCCGGCCTTGCTTTCAAGACCGATTTTCCCGTCCATCAGGTTGACGAGTTGCCGGCAGATTGACAGACCCAGCCCGGTGCCGCCATATCTGCGCGCCAGGCTGGTGTCCGCTTGCGAGAACGCGTCAAAAATGTTCTCCTGGTTGGCTTGCTCGATACCAATGCCGGTATCGGACACTTCGAAACGAACCTGCACCGTCCCGTCTTCGCGCTGCCCGACGCTGACGCTCAGCAGCACCTGCCCCTTGTGGGTGAATTTGATCGCATTGCCCACCAGGTTGATCAGTATCTGGCGCAACCGGTTGGCGTCCCCGATGAATTCATGGTCGATTCCCGAAGGCATCGACAGCAGCAGTTCCAGTCCCTTGGAGTGTGCCTGCAGGGCCATCAGGTCCAGCGTATTCTCGAGCAGTTCGGTCAGGTTGAACGAGGTTGCCTCGAGCTGCAGCTTGCCGGACTCCATCCTCGAGAAGTCCAGGATATCGTTGATCACCGACAACAGCAGCTCACCCGAATTGCGGATACCGCGCACGAATTCCTGTTGCCGCGGATCCAGCTTCGTGGCTTGCAGCAGTTCGGCCATACCGAGCACGCCATTCATCGGTGTGCGGATCTCATGACTCATTGCCGCCAGGAACTCGCCTTTGACGTTGGCCAACTGCAGAGCCTCGTCACGGCTTTTTTCGAGGTCCCTCCAGGCTTGTCCGAGCGCCTTCACGAGGTGGTTGAACTCCGCCGCCAGCGAGCCGATCTCGTCTTCTCTCTTGCTTTTCACGACGGTCAGCTTGCGGCTCTCGCGCATACCGGCGATGTGGTTTTGCAAATCCAGCAACGGTGCCAGCATCCAGCGTCTGAACAGGAACCAGCCGGTCACGATGAACAACACGGTAATCGCCGTCAGGAACCGCAGCGCCGTAACCTCGGCATTGAGCCCGAAAGCCCCCAGTCTCCGTGGCGTCGCGACTTCGAGAACACCGACCGGTAGCCCGGTTACGTCCCTGAGCAATTTTCGCACGTATGTGTGCTTCCTGGTCTGCGCGGTCACCGTCGGCGCCGGCGTGGCAAGTAGCGTCGCGGCGGCTTGACGCACGGACGCGGACAAGGCTGGTCCGGCTAGCGGATAAACCGCGATATTGTCCAGGTCGGCATGACCAAGACCCAGGATCAGATTGGACGTGACAAAGCGGCCGACGACGACACTGCCCGCGATCGGCCCGGTCAGGTCGTTTCTGAGAACCGGAAACGCCGCCGCCAGCATCAGCCCTGCCGGCAACCGTATGAATCCCAGCGCGCCGCTGCGCTCGTCCTGTTGCGTGACCAGCGGGTGCCCCGGTCTGGCCCAGGGTTGCAGGTTCTTGGCCAAAGGCAGTTGGTGGCCGTCGCGGGGGTCGATGAGGTCGCCCCAGACGAGTCCGCCGTTGCGGTCGAAGAACAGCATCATCTGTACGTCGATCAGGTTCCAGTACCGCGAATTGAGGCCGTTGTTCTTGACAAACCCGGGGTGGCTTTCGGGATCCCTGACAAATTCATAGCTGCCGTCCCACCAGGCATACTCGAGGTCGATTGCCCTGAGGCTTTGCAATTGGCCCTGTATGGCCTGTTCGACCCGGGCGAGGTCCGCCTGGCTCTGCTCGAACTCCAGATCCTGGAACGCCGGCAGGATAAACTGGTGCAGAACCGCATAGCTGCCCGTCACCAGGGCCACAGCCATCAGCAGGAAGATCGTAAAGACCTTCACCTGCAACGAATGTTTGATGCTGTACACGGCCAATATCCCCGGGCCGCCCACAATGAAGCGGCCGAACGCCAATTGAATCTCGTCAGCTCAACTCATCGAACAATGAAAGAAAAGATGAATTGCAAGCCAGGCGACACCTAACTTCTTGCGCGTCCATTCGGAGGGTGTTTGTTGTAATTCGTGGTGCTGCGGTCCAGCGTCGCTTCCCCCAGAAGCCCGCTGCGACATTACCGCGCAGCAGCGGAAATGTCCACTGTCAGTTGTAACAGTTGCCGGCAGCGGTCGCGGGGAGGTGTTCCTAAAAGTCCGTGAACTGGGCCGTGCCGATGCCGCGTTCTTCGAGCAGGATCGGGATCGAGTCCTCGACCGGGTAGATGACTTTCATATCCGTGGTGACCAGGGCCTCTTCGAGTGGTTTTTGCACCTGGCTGCCGTCCACGTACAGGGCCTCGCCCGCATTGACCGCGGTGTTCAGCTTCTCCAGCCTGTCCGTCCCGAGCCGTTGCAGGGGTGTTCTGCTAACGGGGCAGCACAGAATTTCAAGTAGCTCTCCGGCGATGGGCATTGTTGCGGTTTCCGCTGATGAGTGTGGCGGCTATTGTAGCAGCCGTCCACTGTTTGCTGAACCGCCACGCTGTTACAATACCCCCCTTTTTTTCTGGTGCAGGAGATAACAGATGTCATCCAAGGAGCGAGCCCTGGTCGGACTCATCATGGGTTCAAAATCCGATTGGGAAACCATGAAGAATACCGCGGAAACCCTGGACAAGCTGGGGATACCGTATGAGACCCGCGTGGTTTCCGCTCACCGTACGCCTGATATGGCGTTTGAGTATGCCGCCACGGCCGCGGACCGTGGCCTGGAAGTGATCATCGCCGGTGCCGGCGGCGCGGCTCACCTGGCTGGCGTGATGGCGGCGAAAACGGCCTTGCCCGTGCTCGGCGTGCCTATACAGTCCAAGGCGCTCAATGGCATGGACTCCCTCTTGTCGATCGTACAGATGCCGGCGGGCATTCCGGTTGCGACACTCGCCATCGGCAACGCCGGCGCCACCAACGCCGGGCTGCTGGCCGCTGCGATACTCGCCGGCAAATACCCGCAGATACGCCGATCACTGGAGGAATATCGCCAGGCGCGCACGCAGGCGGTATTGGACAACCCCGATCCGCGGCCCGACGCCTGAAAACCTCAGTGGGTGAATAAGACCCTCGGTTTGCTGGGAGCCGGCCGGACGGCCAGGTTGCTGGCCGTGGCCGGGCGCCGCCGCGGTTTGGATTGCATATTCCTGGATCCTGAGGCCGATGCCGGCACGGCGGAACTGGGGCGTCATATCCTCGCGGACTGGAACGATGCGGCAGCACTGCAGGAACTGGGGCGGCGTGCGGACCTCGTCAATGTCGATGCCGAAAGGGTGCCCGGCGATGCGGCCAACCGGCTGCAATCCGTGTGCCGCGTATACCCGCCCGCAAAAACGCTGACGGTCAGCCAGGACAGGTGGCAGGCCAGGCGGCTGATGCAAAGCCTGCGGATACCATCGGTACCCTGTCGCCCGGTCGCCTCGCGGCCGCAACTGTTGGACGCGGTGGAGCAATTCGGGTTTCCCTGCGTCCTGAAAACGCGCCGGCCTGTGACTGACGGTAAGCGGCAGGCGATCCTGAGGTTCCGCGAAGACCTCGAGCGGGCATGGCAGCAGCTGGGTGATTGTGAATTGATCTGTGAGCCTTATTTTCGCTGCGACGCCGAATACGCGGTCATCGTCGTCCGCGGCAGCGACGGCCAATACGCCTGCTGGCCGCTGACTCGCACACTGCATCGCAACGGCGCGCTGGCAGTGACGATGGCGCCGGTCCTCGAGCCCGGCGTGCAGGCCCGGGCCGAGGCGTTGGCGGGCCGGCTGTTCGCGCACCTGGAACAAGTCGGTGTCGGCGTGCTGGAATTTTTCTCCGCGGGCGGCGCTCTCATCGCGAACGAATACGTCCCCGGTCCGCACGATTCCGCCAACTGGACCATCGACGGTGCATCGGTGTCGCAGTTCGACAATCACCTGCACGCCCTGTGCGGTACGCCCCTGGCGGACACCGGCCTGGAACAACGGGCGCTGACCTTCAACCTGGCGGCGCCGCTGCCGGGTGAAACCGTGCGCCGTGACTCACCGGCGCAGGTGTATTGGCACGATTTTCACATGGGCGCACGGGCCGGGTGTAAACTCGGACACGTGACGGTCGTGGCGAAGAGCGAGGCCGGGCTCAGGGCCAGGGCCGCGCAATTGGCGGGGCTGTTGGGCGTCGGCGCCGAACTCGATCTCGAAGCGATACTGGACTGAGCCGGTGCCTGGGAAAAACCATTGAATAACAGAACACGCCGTAACAAGCAGATCAAAAGCGTGGAGTTGGGCCTGTTTTCCAGCCGGGTGGCTGCGATCTGCGAGGAAATGGGCGCGCTCCTGGGGCGCGTGGCGTTTTCGCCGAACATACGCGACCGTCTCGACTATTCTTGTGCGCTGTTCAACCGCCGGGGTCAATTGCTGGGGCAGGCCACGCACATCCCGGTGCATCTCGGCAGCATGGCCAGTGCAATGGCGGACCTGGTCTCCGCGAGACGTTGGCGCGCCGGTGACATGCTGATCCTGAACGATCCGTTCCAGGGCGGCACGCACCTGCCGGACGTGACGTTGGTGGCGCCGGTTTTCGTCAACGGCGACCTGATGGGTTTTTGCGCCAACCGGGCCCACCACGCCGACATCGGCTGCAGTGCGCCGGGTTCGATGCCGCTGAGCCGCACGTTGGCGGAGGAAGGGATGCTGATCCCGCCGTCGTGGCTGATACGTGGCGGTGCGACCGACGAGGACCTGCTGCAATCGATCCTGCGCCCAATGAACAGCCCGGAAACATCAAGGGGCGACATCAACGCCCAGGTGGCGGCCAACCTGCTGGGGGTCAAGCGTCTGCAGGCGCTGATCGAGTCCATGGGAACAGGGCCTTTCGCGGTGCTCGAAGACGCGCTGCAGCAGTGGGCAAGGGAGCTGGTGCAGACCAGCCTGGCGCGTCTTCCCGCGGGGCGATACCGCTTTGCCGACTGCCTCGACGGCGATGGGTTCGGTAACGATGACATCCCGATTGTGGTCACCATCGAGACCGGAAAGGCGGGTGTCACGGTGGATTTTTCGGGCACCTCCAAACAGGTCGCCGGTAATCTGAATTGTCCATGGCCGGTAACAGCCGCGGCTGTTTTCTACGTGTTCCGCTGCCTGCTGCCGGCGCATACGCCCGCCTGTCACGGAGCCATGCTGGGCATCACCATCGAAGCGGCCGAAGGCAGTTTGCTCAACGCCCGCCCCCCCGCCGCGGTCGCGGCAGGAAACGTGGAAACCAGCAGCAGGATCGTCGATGCGGTGTGCGGCGCGCTGGCGCAGGCACTGCCCGCCGGCGGCCCCGGACCGTCCATACCGGCGGCCAGCCAGGGCACCATGAACAACCTGGCGATGGGCAGTCGCGGGCAGTCGGGCTGGGACTACTACGAGACATTGGCAGGGGGCATGGGAGCCGCGCACGGCTGCGACGGCCGTTCGGCGCGGCACAGCCACATGACCAATACGCTGAACACACCGGTGGAGGTGCTGGAGTTGAATTATCCGCTGAGGGTCGTGCGTTACGCGCTCAGACGCGGGTCCGGCGGGGCGGGGCGCTACCGCGGCGGTGACGGCGTGGTCAGGGCTTACCGCCTGCTCGAAGACACCGTGGTTTCCCTGCTGGGTGAGCGGCGCAGGCACGCGCCCTGGGGTCTTGACGGAGGAGATCCCGGTCAGTGCGGGCGAGACGATCTGGATGGCACGGGGCTGCCGGGGAAGGTGCAGTTCCAGGCCAGGGCGGGCCAGGTCCTGACGATCCGCACACCCGGCGGCGGTGGTTACGGCCGGTCCGGGCGGACCGCGGCGACGGCAGGGTGCTGAGCCCCGGCCGTCAGAATCCGCTCAGGATTTTCCAGCGGTTGACGATGTTGCAGAACAGTTCGGCCGTTTTGATGGCATCGTAGCGGGCAGAGTGCGCCTCGGCCTCGTTCCAATCGATGCCGGCGGCCTGCACGGCCCTGGCCAGCACGGTTTGACCGTAGGCCAGGCCGCCCAGGGTCGCAGTGTCGAAGGAACTGAATGGATGAAACGGGTTGCGTTTGTAATCGGTGCGCTCAATGGCGGCGTTCAAGAACGCCAGGTCGAACGCGGGATTGTGACCGACCAGCACCGCCCTTTTGCATTCGGTCTTGCGCAACTCCTTCCTGACCGGAAGGAAGATTTTGCGCAGGGCCTCTTTCTCGTTGATCGGGCATCGCTCGGGGTCATCGAGGTCGATGCCGGTGAATTCCAGTGAGCGCGGCTCGACCCGGGAGCCTTTGAATGGCTCGACCTGGGCGTCGATGGTTTCTTCGATCTTGAGACGGCCAAAGTGGTCCATGTGCAGTATGCACGCGGCGATTTCCAGCAAGGCGTCCGTTTTCGGGTTGAACCCGCCGGTTTCGACATCGACGACGATGGGTAGAAAGCCTCTGAAGCGATCAGAGATCCTGGGCATATTGGATTCCATTGACAAAGGCAGCGAGAATAAGTGAATGCGCATCAAATTACCACGTAATAGTACCTGGCGGCGAGCGGCGGCGGTCATGGGGCTGTTCTTGCTGCTGCCGGGCGGAAACCCGGCGTGGGGGCGAGAAGCCGCCGCTGCGGACCGCGCTGTTTTCTGGGCCATCGAAAAAGCGGGGCGGCCGGCGGGGTACCTGCTTGGCACGATACACAGCGAAGACCCTCGCGTCCTGGATTTCTCTGCGGACCTGATCGCCCGTCTACAGGAAAACCAGGTCTTCGCCATGGAGTTGGTGCCCGATACGCCAACGCTGACGCGTCTCCGGCAGTATATGAGCTTGCCGCCCGACCGCACGCTGGAGTCGATGATCGGCGCCGAGCGCTATGCGGCCGCCGCCGCGGCGCTTGCCAGGTACCGCGTGGCCCCGGAGGCGATCGGGCGTTTGAAGCCGTGGGCGGTGATGATGACACTGAGCACGCCGCCCCCGGTGACGGGTTTTTTCATGGACATGTCGCTGTCGTTGCGAGCGTCCGGCATGGGGCTGAAGCTGGTGGGGCTGGAGACACTCGAGCAGCAGTTGTCATTCCTGGACAGGATGCCGCTCAAGATGCAATTGTCCTTGCTGGATCAGGCCATCGCAGATGCCGGGCAAGTCACCGCTGCGCACGAGCGTATGGTGGAAGCCTACCTGCAGAATGACCTGCAACGATTGCAGGCGCTTTCCGAACAGGAGTTCGAGACCGCCGGCTCCTGTGCGAGTGAATATTTCAAGCGCCGGGGCATCACGGCCCGGAATCACCGTATGCTGGAGTCCCTGTTGCCGCAGTTGGCAGAGGCGCGTGTATTTATCGCGGTGGGGGCGTTGCATCTGCCCGGCGACGAGGGCTTGCTGAACCTGCTGCGCCGGGCAGGCTTCGAGCTACAGCCGCAGGCCATGCCATTTGCGGTTCCCGCCGCGGCGTCTGTCCCGGCGGCTCGCTGAGCAAGCCAGGACCGGGATGGGCACAGAGCCGGGAACAAACCGCAGGTTCGATAAGTTCGTCGAAACAGCCTGATTCGTACTGGTACTCGAAGGCGTGGCTAGGTCTTGCCGGTCAGCCCGGAGGTTACCAGGGCCAGCGCACCCGCAGCCAGCAGCGGCAGGCCCCACACGGGTTCCAGCCAGATGAGCGTCAGCGCCAGCACAAAAAAGGCCAGCGCCGCGGCCTGCAGACCACCGGCCTGCTCGGCGAGGCGGTCTCTGCGGCCGCTCAAGGCAAGCAACAGGTGGTCGGTGGAGATTTTGCCGGCGCCGTGGAAAACCAGCGGCAGCAGCATGACGACGAACAACAGCGGCAGCTTGAAGTTGCCCGCCCCGTCCGGTGTGATCGCGTAACCGTCCCACAACTGGCCGAGGCCGTTCCAGTGTGCCGGCCAGTGCACCGCCGCGGTCGCGACAGCGGTGACGACGATCAAGGAGACGGCGGCAAAACGCGTGAAAAGACCCAGCAGCAGCATCACGGCGAACACGAGTTCGCTCCACGTGGCCAGCGTCCAGTTCAGGTCGACCGGCAGCCGGTCGAAGGGAAAGGGAAACCCTTTTTGCCAGTCGGCCCAAGGGATTTCCGCGAACCAGTTCTCGCCGCGCAGTTTGGTGACACCGGATTCCCAGAATTCCCAGGCCAGGATGAGCCTCAGGAACAGCGGCCAGACGTAGTCGCCGGACGCACGCAGGCGGGCCGTCAGGTTATCGTAAAGGCGGATGGCGGTCATTGTACTTATCTCCCGTCTGGTGTTGGTTGAAATCGATCATGGCCGGGTACCGAGGATGACCTGTTTGTCGCGCAGGTCCCGCAACAGGTCCGCCCCGCCCCTGATCACCACCTCCGGATCGGGGTGATTGATCATGCCGGCGATGGTCGTCAGCAATTCTAGACCCGTGCGGTCCGGTTCTTCTTTCATCTGCTGCATGGCAAGACGGGCGACCGCGTTCAACTGCATGAAGCTGATCGTGTAGTCCCGCTGTCGCCAGACAAGGAGGTGGGTGGCCTCCGCGGGCGGGTCGCCGGGTTGGAAATCCGGGCTGATGCGGTGGACGGGGTATTGGTAGCTGAGCGGCCAGGCGAGCGGGGACAGGACCGGCACACCGCCGAGCAGGTCGCCGCCGGGGTCCGCATCGACATCGCCAGGCTCCGTTTCGTCGAGGGCCAGCGCCAGTTCCACCCACTCGTAATGCGCCAGCTCCAGCATGAACGGCGGGTCGCCGGCCCGCTGTTCGCGGTGCTCCTGCAGGTACTGCAGGAATTCGCGAGGCAATTCCGGGAACAGCGGCGTGCGGCAATGGTACTCGCTGTAAAACTCGCGGCACAGTTGTATCCATGCCGCCTCGTCGTAAAGGGACCTGAGCACCGGGAAGTTGCCGGACAGGAAACTCTTGATATTGTTCAGGAACAGGTTGCGGTAGACCCCCATGCGGCGGTCTTCGACGTCTTCCGGCGCCGCCACGTTCAGCGGGTCACGGATATGGCCCGCAAACCGGGTCTGCGCCCTGGCGAGCGCTTCAGGCGCGCTGTCGCTGCCGGTCCGGTGCTTGGTCATCCCTTGTCCACCTGGCCTGGATTGACTTGATCCGGCGCAGTTCCTCCAAGAGGTCCGCCACCGGCGGTATGTTGAAATCCCGCTCGAGCAACGTGGGAAAAACGCCGAACGCGGCGTAGGCTTGGTCGAGCAAATCCCAGACGCCGGGGATTACGCTGGCGCCGTGGGTGTCGATCAGCAGGTCCCGCGCCTCTTCATAATGGCCGGCGATGTGCCCGTAGGCGATGCGCTCGCCGGGCAGGCCCCGCAGAAACTCCAGCGCGTCGTATTTGTGGTTGATGCTGTTGACGTAGATGTTGTTGACGTCGAGGAGCAGGTCGCAGTCAGCCTCGGACAGCACCGCGTTGATGAATTCGATTTCGCTGAGGTCCGCGCCCGGCGCCGCGTAGTAGGAAACGTTTTCGACCGCGATGCGCCGCCCCAGCATGTCCTGCACACGGCGGATACGGCCGGCGACATGGTGCACCGCTTCCTCGGTGAACGGGATCGGCATCAGATCGTAGAGGTGACCGTCATCGCTGCAATAGCTGAGATGTTCGCTGTAGATGCGCACCTCGTGGTCGTCGATAAATTGCCGCAACTTGCGGATAAAGGTCATGTCCAGCGGGGCCGGACCGCCAATGGACAGCGACAGTCCGTGGCAGACGAAGGGCACACGTTCGGTGAAGTACTCGAATTCGTGTTTGCGCCGGCCGCCGACATTGATCCAATTTTCAGGCGCGACCTCCATGAAGTCGATGCCTTCGAGGCCCGAATCCTGAAGCGGACCCAAAAGGGTCCGCCTCAAGCCAAGACCGGCACCCGTCACCGGGTGCGTCCTGTCACTCATGGGTTCGGATTTCAGGCATTACCGCCGCAAGAACCTTCTTCACCCTTGTCGCCTTCGGCCTTGTTGCCGCCACAAGAGCCTTCTTCGCCCTTGCTGGCGCCGCAGGAGCCTTCTTCGCCCTTGCTGGCGCCGCAGGAGCCTTCTTCGCCCTTGCTCGCGCCGCAGGAACCTTCTTCAGCGGCTGCTTTCTTGTCTCCGCCGCATTTACCTTCGCCGCATTTGCCTTCCTTGTCCTTGTCGCCCGCGAGCATGTAGCCGGCGCTCAGGTCAGCGGTCGCAAACGGGTTGTCATTGGCAACCGCCGCGGAAGAGACGAACATGGAAGACACAAACGCCACGCCAATGGCGGCAGCGACAGGTTTGATGATCATTGATTTAGCCATTTAAATAGAACCTCCACAGTTAAAAAATCCCGGCACGATGGCGCGGGGTCATTACAAACAGCGCCTTCAGCGCCTCCTCAACAACCCGTTCAAGAGTTATCTACGTAGTCCTTCGGCAGTGCCTCAGGGCGCGTTTTACATCGGGTTCGATCTTACAGACTATCAATAAGATCACCCAAAGCCAAGAAAAATCACGCACTTGGGCCAATAGACCGAAACTCTCGGCAGATTATTACAATTGTTTTTTGTTATTGTTTTTCAAAAGGATAAAGCGCTCCCTTTTTCCGCTCAAAAGAAAAAAGTTCATGGTTATTTTAAAGAATGTCTTATTCTTGCGCCGCTGCTTGCGACCGACTGGCTAGAATCCCTTGTTTTTTCCGGTCCTGCACAGGTCACGCACGATGCATTCGGCGCAGAGCGGGTTGCGGGCCTTGCAAACGTAGCGCCCGTGCAGGATCAGCCAGTGGTGCGCATTTTGCAGGAACTCTTCCGGTACGCTCTTGAGCAGCTTGCGCTCGACCGCTAACGGCGTTTTGCCCAGGGCCAGGCCGGTGCGGTTGGCGACGCGGAATATGTGCGTGTCGACCGCCAGGGTCGGTTGTCCGAATGCCGTGTTCAGGATGACATTGGCCGTCTTGCGCCCGACCCCGGGCAGTGCTTCGAGCGCCTTTCGTTCGGCCGGAACCTCGCCGCCGTGCTTCTCCAGCAGGATTCTGCAGGTGGCGATGATATTGGCGGCCTTGGAGTTGAACAGGCCAATACGCTTGATGTATTCCTTCAAACCCGCCTCACCGAGATCGAGCATGGCGCGGGGTGTGTTGGCCACCTTGTACAGTTGGCGCGTGGCCTGGTTGACGCTGACGTCGGTGGCCTGCGCGGACAGGATGACAGAGACCAGCAGTTCGAAGTTCGAGCGATACTCCAACTCGGAGGCAGGGTGCGGGTTCAGCACCTGTAGGCGGCGGAAAAATTCTTTGCGGTCTTCAAGTTTCATTCGGGTTCGCGATCCGTTTTGGGTGTGGTTCGGTCGGGGTCGTTTCGGTGCGCCCCTGCCAGGCGTTGCGGGCCGCGATCAGCAGGGCCAGCGCGATGAATGCGCCGGGGGGCAGCAGGGCCAGCAGGAAGCCGGCGTAACCGGGGACCAAGGTGACCTCCAGTTGCCGGCCCCAGTCCCCGACCAGCATCTGTGCCCCGCTGAACAGGGTGCCCCGGCCGGCCACTTCGCGCACCGCGCCGAGCAGAAGTAGCGTCAGGCAAAAACCGAGGCCGGTGGCGAGCCCGTCCAGCGCGGAGGCCATCGGACGGTTGCGCGAGGCAAAAGCCTCGGCCCTGCCGATGATCGCGCAGTTGGTCACGATCAACGGTATGAAAATACCCAGCACCCGGTAAAGGTCATAGAAAAAGGCGTGCATCAGCAGTTCGATCGCCGTGACCAGCGAGGCGATGATCAGCACAAAGGCGGGAATGCGTATTTCCGGCCGCAGCAATCCGCGTAGCAGGGACACGCTCAGGTTCGAGAACACGAGGGTCAGCGTGGTCGCCAGCCCCAGCGCCAGGCCGTTGACCAGCGTTGTCGTCACCGCCAGCAGCGGGCACAGCCCGAGCAGAACGACCATGCCGGTGTTCTGCCGCCAGCAGCCCTCTCGCAGCGTCCTGCCGATTTTCAAGGGCACGGAGGGGCTCTTGTGTTCAGTCATGCTTCACCACCGCATCCGCGGGGGGTTCGAACAGCGCGCGCCGGTGTGCCTGGAAATACTTGAGCGCGGTGTGAACTGCCTTGACGACGGCACGCGGGGAGATCGTGGCGCCGGTGAACTGGTCGAAGACCCCGCCGTCCCGCCTGACCGCCCAGCCCCGCTCCTGCGGGCGGGTTAGCGAGGTACCCCTGAAGTGTGTGATCCACCGGCTTTTCTCCAGTTCGATCAGGTCACCCAGACCGGGTGTCTCGCGGTGCTCGGTAACCCGCACGCCGAGGACGGTGCCGCCGGCGTCGATGCCGACCAGCAGTCGTATGTCCCCATTGTAGCCGTCCGGCGCGGTCAAGCGCATGATCACGGCCACGGGGCGCCCGTCCATGCGTGCACGGTAGACCGTGACGGGTCCGGCGTGTTGAAAAAGCGGCGGATCGGTCAGCGTGATCCGGTCCGTATGCAAATCGTTGTTGTAGGCGGAGGGCGGCACAATCTCGTTGAGTTGCTGCAGTACCCGGCGCTGCTCCTGCAGCGCGATCCGGGCGCGCGTCTGGTCGTGGATGAATACCAGCACGGCCGTGCCCAGCAGCGCAATCAAACCCAGCAGTATGCCGCTGCGAATAGCGGGGTGGCGCGTTGCGTTCATTCGCCGTAAATCCGCGGCCGCGTGTAGCGGTCGATCAGCGGCGCCGCCATGTTCATCAGCAGCACCGCGAAAGCGACCCCGTCGGGATAACCGCCCCAGCGGCGTATGGCGAGTGTGATGACGCCCACGCCGACGCCGAATATCAGTCGCCCCTTGTTGCTGGTGCAGCCGCTGACCGGGTCGGTGGCGATGAAAAATGCCCCGAGCACGATGGCGCCCGAAAAAACGTGCTGCAGCGGCAGCGGGTTACTGTCCGGATCGGCCAGCCAGAAGGGTAGGGTCAGCAGCACGATGCTGCCGATCACGGCCAGCGGTACATGCCAGCTGATGATGCGCCGGTAGAGCATGAAGAAACCGCCGAGGAAGAACCAGTTTGCCATCCATTCCCAGCCCAGGCCGCCGTAATCTCCAAACAGCGGCGACCGGCGGATTTCGGGCACCATCTGTCCCTGTTCGATTCCGTTCTTCAGTGTGTCCAGCGGTGTGGCCTGGGTGATGGCGTCCCAGCCGCCCGGCACATGACCCGTGAACACGGCCGCCAGGCTACCGGCCAGCCCGGGCGCGTGCTCGGCCAGCGCCAGCGGCGGCAGCCATGCGGTCATCGCCTGCGGGAAGCTGATCAGCGCGACCACGTAACCGACCATCGCCGGGTTGAAGACGTTGTGACCCAGCCCGCCGTACAGGTGCTTGGCGAAGCCGATCGCGAACAGCATGCCAATACAGGCAATCCACCAGGGTGCGAGCGGCGGTACGCAGAGGGCGAACAGGACGGCCGTGACCACGGCGCTGTAATCATTGATGAACGGCTTTAGCGGCCGGCCCCGAAGCCGCAGGAACAGCGACTCGAATACGAGGGCGAAGAGCGTCGCCAGCGCGATCTGGATGAAGATGCCGGAGCCAAAATACCAGGCGTAGGCAAAAACGCCCGGCACGAGGGCCAGGAGGACCTGCAGCATGATCCTGGCGACCGTGTATTGCGACGGAATGTGCGGCGCCGTGCCGAGCGGAAAGTTACGTGTCATCGGGTTCTCCGTCGGTTTGCCGGCGTCTGCCGGCGCGTTCGATGGCCGCCTGCACGTCTTTTTGACGTTGCGTACGGTCCCGCATCTGTTCCCTGCGGCGGGCCAACCCCTCGGCGCGTTCCCGTTCCTCCCGCGCCAGCCGGGCTTCACGGGACTCGAAGCGCTGCCGCGCCCGCGCCGCGGCGCGGGCCTTGCCGGCGCGATTTCTGAGTTCCGTTTTGCCCTCTCGGAACCGGCTGGCCAGCGGTATGTGACTGGGGCAGACAAAATCACAGCAGCCGCACTCGATGCAGGCGGAAAGGCCGTAGTCCCGGGCCTGGTCCCACAAGCGGTTGGTCACTTGCAGGTGCAATTGCTGCGGCAACAGCCGGGCCGGACAGACACGCGCGCATTCGCCGCAGCGGATGCACGGCATTTCGGTCTGC
>Ga0210064_1000263_pt1 | contig 25364 bp, 19 predicted proteins | sample Muzzi_CordC_D2_FD_185531 | JGI IMG/M metagenome (GOLD analysis project Ga0210064, IMG submission 185531) | Wetland microbial communities from San Francisco Bay, California, USA, that impact long-term carbon sequestration - Muzzi_CordC_D2 (SPAdes) | ecosystem: Environmental > Aquatic > Marine >... | reverse complement strand
TAGGCCCCCATCAGGGAGCAGACTCAACCGATACAACCTCGGGAACTTCCTGCTTTAAAATCCTCTCAATTCCGTTTTTGAGGGTCATCTGGGACATGGGGCATCCGCCGCAGGCTCCCCGCAGACGCACCGTCACAACGCCGTCCTGCACGTCGATAAGCTCCACATCACCTCCGTCTGCCTGTAACATGGGTCTGACTTTTTGCAATGCTGCTTCAACTTTTTCTTTCATGGTAAAACTCCTTTCGAAATGATTCGAATTCATCGGCCACGATGGCCGCCCGCATACTTTTGATGAAATTGATATAATAGTAAATATTGTGAATCGTGTTTAATCGATATGCCAGCAGTTCCCTGGCCAGATAAAGATGGCGCAGATAGGCCCGGGAATAATTGCGGCAGGTATAGCAGCGGCATTCGGGTTCCGGTGGATCGGTATCGTCCTTATAGCGTGAATTGCTGATATTTATAACACCGCGCCGGGTGAACATTTGTCCGTTCCTGGCATTGCGGGTCGGTAAAACGCAGTCGAACATATCAGCTCCCAGCGCCACGAGTTCAACAATATTTTCCGGCGTGCCGACCCCCATAATATACCTGGGCTTGGTTTGAGGTAAAATCGGGACCGTAAATTCAGCCATTTCCAGCATTACCTCAACCGGTTCACCGACGCTCAGGCCGCCGACCGCATAGCCGCTAAAATCGATACCCATTAGTTCTTCAGCTGACTGGCGGCGCAGATCCGTGAACATTCCGCCCTGGACAATCCCAAAGAGCGCGTTGGACCCGTTTTGTGAATCCAACCGGGCTTGCTGGCACCTTTGAGCCCACCGGGTGGTAATTTTGAGTGCCGTGCGGCATTGTTCTCTGGTGGCCGGGTATTGAATGCATTGATCCAGGCACATCATAATATCGGTACCCAGGCAGGCTTGAATGTCCATCACTTTTTCCGGACTCAAAAGATGTTTTGACCCGTCAATGTGAGACTGAAATGTGACGCCTTCATCTGATATCTTGGCCAGTTTCGCCAGCGAAAATACCTGAAAACCGCCGCTATCCGTCAATATGGGTTTGTTCCAATGCATAAATCGGTGCAACCCTGCAAACCGGTTGATAATGTCACACCCCGGCCTGAGATATAGATGGTACGTATTGCCGAGAATAATCTGGGCACCGGCTTCAACCAGTTCTTCAGGGGATATTGATTTTACGGAACCCAGCGTGCCTACCGGCATAAAAATCGGGGTTTCAACATCACCGTGAGATGTTTGGATCACCCCTGCCCGTGCGCGGGATTCGGTTGATTTTGCGATAACTTCAAAAGAGAACATAATTAGTAAATAAACATCGCATCCCCGTAACTATAGAATCGGTAACGTTGCCGAATTGCCTCCTGATAGGCGTTCAACACATTCTGCCGGCCAGCAAAAGCTGATACCAGCATCAGAAGGGTCGATTTCGGCAGATGAAAATTGGTAATCATCGCATCGACGGTTTTAAACCGGTATCCGGGGTAGATAAACAGATCACAGCTGCCGTGGCCGGGCTGAACCGCTCCGTTTGAATCGGATGCAAATTCAAGCGTTCTGACACAGGTTGTGCCGACGGCAACCACCTTTTTGCCCTCCGTGCTGGCGGCATTGATCATATCGGCGGCTTGGGCAGATATTGAAAACAATTCCGCATGCATTTGGTGTCGCCGGATATCTTTGACCCTGACCGGCAAAAACGTACCATAGCCTACATGCAGGGTAAGCTCGACGATTTTCAATCCAGCGACTCGCAGGTCTTTCAGCAGCTTTTGGGTAAAATGCAAACCAGCGGTAGGGGCCGCAATGGCCCCTTTCCGGCTGGCATAAACGGTCTGATAAGACGCTTTGTCGTCCCAATCCGACAGTCCCCCGGAATTTCTCTTAATATAAGGCGGAAGGGGAACTTGTCCAATCCGGTACAGTAACGTTTCAAAATCACCATTAGCATGAAATTTAACGCGATAGTCTCCGTGGCCGACATCGAGCACCTCGGCTTTCAGGCCGTCAGCAAAGTGAAACCAGGTGCCGGGCGCAGAAGGTTTTGAAGCTTTTACCAGACAGCGGCAGACAAAGTTGCCGTTTTTCTCATTTGATTGCCGCCCGCCGCCAAAATCCGTGATCAGGACCTCAACCTTGCCGCCGCTTTCTTTTATACCCTCCAGGCGTGCGGGGATAACCGCGGTGTTGTTTAAAACCAGGACATCACCGGCTTTTAAATGATCACCGAGATCGCCGAAAACAGCGTGCGTCAGCCTTTCGGTTTGCCGTTCCAGACACAAAAGCTTCGAGCTGTCACGCGGCTCAACCGGCTGCTGGGCAATCAAATCCGCCGGCAGATCATAGTGGTAGTCGTTTAATCTGTACATTTATCAAACACTATTATTTAATCGCCTAAATTAGTTTCATAATCGCCAGATTTTGTTCGAGAGCAAGGCGTGAGAAGGAGGAAACGCGCAGCGTACATTAAGTACGTGAGCATTTACCGACGACGAACAACGCGGCTATCGAGCAAAAAATAGTGGTTCTGAAACTAATTTCTGCCAAAATAGACGAATACCAGCCCCAGCAACATCAACACCAGTCCGAACCTTCGTAAAGAACCGTCAGGAGTTTCGGAAATTTTTTGGATCCAAAATTTCATTTTTTCCGGAAAGGCAAAATAAGGCAAGCCTTCAATAATCATAACCATGCCGACGACGCATAGAAAAAATTTCATTCGTTTCAGACCTGCATATCCAAAATCAAAAATTTATCATACCGGCTCGGTTCGAATATAGTCTTTTGACGCGAGTTTTGTCAAAGCAAAATGATCGACATGTCATTGGAGCGCTTCTTTCACTTTGATAACCACCAGTGTGATATCGTCAGTTCTTTTTTTAATGGGGTAACGGAAATCATCCAACGCTGCAGTTACCGCGTCAATAATATTTCGTGCGCTTCGACCTGCCTGGGCTCTGATGATTTTTTGCAGATTTTCTTTACCGAACATATCGCCCTGGGGATTGCGAGTTTCCCAGATGCCGTCGGTGCCGATAACAATGATCTGGCCCGGTCGGATTTCACGCTGAAGCTGGTCATAGGCGGCACTCGCGCTAACCCCCAGGGGCAACCCGCCGCCGGCAAGTTCTTCGAAAGCATCCGTTCGGCTGTCATAGAAAAAGGCGGCATCATGTCCGGCGCGAACCCAGCGAACCAGCTTTTCCCGCAGATTAACTTCACCGTAAAAAAGTGTCATAAATTGACCGGAGTCCGCTGTGTCTTCCGTCAGCTGCCGATTGACATCAGCGACGATCTCGCGAATGCTGCCGGGCAGTGACGTGCGCTGCCGCAACAACGCACGGGCGGTTGTCATCAGCAGGGCCGAAGAAATCCCGTGACCGGATACATCACCGACCACAACCCTGACTTGATCTTTCCCGATTTCAGGATAATCATAGTAATCGCCACCGGTTTCCTCACAATAGTCGCTTTTTCCCGCTATCTCCAGTCCATCAATTTGCGGATCGAACCCGGGTAGCAGATTCTGCTGAACCTCCATGGCCAAATCCAGTGATTTTCGCAGCTGGTAGTTTTCCTCCAGGCGGGGTCCGACACTGTTAAACACCCGTGCCATATCCCCAAACTCATCTCGCGAATTGATCTTGACTTTGGTTTCAAGCCGCCCTTGGGCAAGTTTTTTGGCGCCGTCAGCCAGAATCTGCAGTGGTCTGGTGACGGATCGCGAAAACCCAAGGGCCAGCGCAATGATGACCAGAAAAATTCCGCCAATCGCATAATTGGTAAACGTAAACAATTTTTGAATTTGGGACTGAATATATTCTTCAGCCTGAATCGCCGGCTTAAGGATTTCGCTGTATGGGGTAATCAGCATCAGAAAGCTCTTTTGGTGGATCGGGCCGTAAACCCACAGACAATCACATCCCCCGTAATTAATTCGGCGGAAATTACTGATGCCGTTTTCAAAATCGTCCAACATGGCCTGATACTGATTTTCGTCATCCGCAACCAGCCAATCCGCTTTAAAAGGAGTTTGCCAGCTGCGTTGCGTGATATCGGTAGTGCCCTCACGTGCAATCACACGAATGCCCATTTTACCCGTTGCCGGGCGGCTCGTCAGATAGGTTACATAGGCCCGGGTTTGATTGGGAATATTTTCTAAAAGCAGCCTGCGCTCCAGCAAATTGCGAATGGGAATAATTAATGTGGTGACACCCGCGACTTGACCGGTGGGCCCCGTTAGGCCACGCGAGACTGAAATGACCCTTTGGCCAGTCATTTCATCAACGAACTGGTCAGTCCAGTCAGAATTAGAATCAGCAACCGCTGAATACCAGATCTGTTTTCGTGGATCATAATCCTCAGGAAACCCGCCATGCCCGGGATAAGCAGTGTAAAGTCCGTTTTCCAGGGCGGTGTATTGCCAGAGCACCAACCCCTTGAGATGGCGGGACAGACCCAGATATAGCGGCGTTAGGCGAGATAAGCGTTCGATATCGCCTTTGACCTGTGACGCCTTGACACCGGGCGCTAAATTGAATACCTGCGCCGAATAAGTAATCTTAAACAATTCCATTTCATTCTCAGAAAGTACCCGGAAATAGTTCGTTGCCGTGTCAAGGTCATCGGGCAGATCGCGCGCACCATCAAAGTCTTCGGCAAAATAAGCGAAAGCCGGTTCGGGCCTGCGCTGGGCCAATAAACGTTCTATCTCTGTCGCCTGAAACAACAGGGCAATCTCAAGCGCCTCTCTTTTTTGGGAAAGCATTTGCGAATATGAATCGACGACAAACTTCAACCGGTTTTCGGCGGTAACATTAAGATGTTGTCTGGATCGCGTAGCCAGTTCTTTTCCCAACAGCCGTACGCCCCGCGTTCCAAAAATTCGCATGGCCGTCATCGGCACCATAGCAATCAATAAGAGCAGAATCATCAATTTCCAACGGAATCGCATCGATAACCTCCCAACAGTTCGATGGTATATGATTAAGGTTTCGGGTCTCAGGTTTCAGCCAGAGGGTTCAACATTGCCTTAGAGAATAAATAATGTTTATGATTAGCACAGCGCGTGACCGAAACGCAAAAGAAATGATCCCAAACCGCTTGGCCTGCAAAGAACCTTATGATCGAGGGGCGCAGATGAATCGAAGTTGCAAATGTTTAATCAGTGGTTAGATTAGGACTCACAAAATTATCCTTGTCATGGACATCCATTAATAGTAATCACTACGAAATAACACAAAGACCGAACGCTTCGGTATTCCTTTGGCATTTTAAGCAACTTTCTAATAAGGTCAAGGAGCTAGCAATGGCAAAAGCCGAGCCTCCCATAGTCAAACGATCGCTGTTTTCCTGGATTTTTGCCGGTAGCCTTAAACTTCAACTGCTGCTTTTGTTAATCATCGTCGTGATGGTGGGTGCAAGAGTGTTGCCGCTGGAAATGCAAAGAAGCATTGTCAATGAAGCCATAAAGCTCAGAAGCATCGAAAAGCTGATTTTATACAGCGGCATTTATCTGGCGGCGGTGATCTTCTACAGCAGCTTAAAATACCTGACCAATATTATCCAGACTCTGATCACCCAGCGCGCCACGGCCCAGATGCGCAAGGACCTGTACCGGCACATCCTGACGCTGCCGTTAAATTTTTTCAGAAAAACCCAGCCCGGAACCGTGGTCAATGCCCTGACCTCGGAGTTGACCATGCCCGGGAATTTCGTGGGCATGGCGGTGGCATCGCCCGTCACCAATTTGCTGACGCTGCTGGCCTTTGCCGGCTATTTGTTCTGGCTGAATCCGCTTTTGGCGGCAGTATCTATGAGTATATACCCGATTGTCATCTTATTGATACCGCTGCTCCAAAGAGGTGTCAATAAAGCCAACAAAAAGCGGGTGGATACGGCCCGCACATTTTCGGCCCGGATCGCCGAATCGATTTCCGGAATTCACGAAGTCCACGGCAACGGTGCCTATCGGATTGAAGGTCGCAAATACAACAAGCTGGTGGACCGCCTGTTGAAAATCAGAATCGTCTGGAGCCTGTATCGATTTGCCGTCAAAACCGCCAATGGTTTTTTCACCGGCCTGGGCCCTTTTCTGGTATTTATTTTAGGGGGATATCTAACCATCAAAGGCCGGTTGGAACTGGGAGCCCTGGTTGCATTTCTGTCGGCCCAGGAACGTTTGTTCGATCCCTGGAAAGATCTTATCGAATTTTATCAGGTCTACCAGGACGGCCAGGTCAACTACCAGCGCACCATGGAATATTTTGACGAGGAAGCCGAACACGAGATCGAACCCCGCGACCGTGACACCCTGGAACTGGAAGGCAGCGTGGAAGTCAAAGATCTGTCTTTTGTCACTGATAGCGGAATTCATCTGCTCGATGGCATCAATTTGTCTCTGGAACAAGGCGAGCATCTGGCCCTGGTGGGATTTTCGGGCAGCGGCAAAAGCACCCTGGCCTTATGTATCGGTCAGCTATATAAATACACCAGCGGCAGCGTCATGATCGGTGACAAAGAAGTATCCGGGCTCACCAAAAAAGACGTGATCAACAACCTCGGTTTTGTGGCCCAGAGCCCTTTCATATTTGACGGCACCATTGAGGATAACATTCTCTACTCCTGTCAGGCAAAATTCGGCGACAACGGCCAGGCGGGGGCCAACGAAGAGATGCCCACTCTCGATGACATCATTGCCGTCCTTCATCAAACCGGTATTTTCGTTGATGTCTTGCGTTTTGGGCTTAACGCAATTTTAACCTCCGCCAAGCATGCCGAATTGGTAAACGTGATCGTTCGTATCCGCAAGAACTTCAAGCAGAATTACGGCCAGGAATTGGCGGATTACGTCGAATTCTTTGATGAGAACAAATATCTTTTCTACTCCAGCGTGGCGGAAAACTTGACCTTCGGAGCCCCCAATAAGAGTGAATTTGCCAACCAGAACCTGGCGATCAACGAATATTTTTTAAACTTCCTGGACACCGCCGATTTAACCCGGCCGCTGCTGAGTCTGGGTGCCACGCTCTGCCGACAAACTGTGGATATTTTGGGCAACCTGCCGCCGGATGCGTTATTTTTTGAACAAAGCCCCATTAACGCCGATGAATTGGAAGAGTTTAAACGCCTGGAAGAACATTTAAGAAAGAAAAGACTGCATGAACTGGATGATAACGATCGCCATAAACTGCTGGAATTGGCCCTGCGGTTTACCCCGGGCATCCATAAGATGGCCGCGATGCCGGAAATTCTAGAAATGTTGATCCTTGAAGGTCGGGCGCTTTTCCGCGAAAAAATTGCCGCAGATGATCCGGCAGCATTTACCTTTTATCAAATGTCGGAATACATATATTCCCAGACCATCTTGAACAATATCTTTTTCGGCAAAACCAAAACATCCAATCCCCAGGCCCAGGAAACTATCAACCAGAGTATCATTCAGCTGTTAATTGAAGAAGATCTTCTGGAAGCAATTATTGAAATCGGTATGCATTATCAGGTCGGCACCAAGGGTGACAAACTGTCCGGCGGGCAGCAGCAAAAGCTGGCGATCGCCCGCATATTTCTCAAGGCTCCCAGGATTCTAATAATGGACGAAGCTACATCGGCGCTTGACAACAAATCCCAGACGCGTATCCAGAATCTGCTGGAAACCCGCTGGAAGAAAAAAAGCACGGTAGTTTCCGTTGTTCACCGGCTGGATACCATCAAAAATTATGACAAAGTGGCGGTCATGAAAGCCGGCAAAATTCTTGAAATGGGCACCTATGATGATTTGATGGCCCGGAAAGGAATGCTGTATGAGCTTGTCGGAAACAAATAAATCCACACCATCCAGTGAGTTTCAGGAAAACCTGGAGATATTGAGACAAATCTATTTTTTCTCGGGACTTCCCCTTGAAACTCTTAAGATTTTCGCTTATCTTTGTACGAGAGAAAAATTCAAACAAGGCGAGCACATTTTCCATCAGAACGAAGATGACGGCCAGGCGTTCTATATTGTCGAAGGCCAGGCCCGGCTGGTGCGGGAGGACAACGGAAAAACAACAAAAGTTCGTGACTGTGAGAGCGGTGAGTTTCTGGGGGGGTTGACATTGTTAGGGGATACGGGCCGTCTGTTTTCACTAAAATCAGTTACGGATACAACCTGCCTTGTATTGAACCGGGAAAAATTCGCAAAAACCATGGCGCAGTTTCCGACCTTGATGACGAAGATCTGCAAAGCCGTAGTTCAAAGCATCGACAGCTGGGAAAAACGGTTTCTGGCAGATCAAGGTGATCAATGTGGTGAATGCATGGGACGATTGGGTGTTACCCTGCTCTAGCCTAACCCGGCTCCGCCGATATGACCAAGAACAAAAAGACTTGAAGGCACCAGGACAAAAAGGTTGCCTTCAGTGAATTTGTTTTGTGCCCTGGTGGCGAAAATGTTGAGCCGCTGTCGGCAAAGATTTAAAAATTAAGGGCTTAGATAGAGAGATTTTAAAGGTAATCTTTAGCGATCTCGCGCATCAATGATTTGCATAAAATCCCTCAGTCGGAGTATGATTCAAAACAATAGGGCACAGGTACAGTGGGGTGTGGTGGCACAATACGACTCGGGGTACATACCCGGTTATCTCGAAAGGTGGTCGTTACATGGCGAAAAAAGAGTATTCATTTGAGCTCAAAAGCAGCCTGGCTGAATTAGAAAACTTATGCCAGAACCTGGAAAAATTTGGCCAAAAAATCGGGCTGTCCAAAAAATTAATATTTGAGATCAACCTTGCCTTAGACGAATTGTTCACCAACATTATCTCCTATGGCTTTAAAGACGGGAAAGAACATACCATCAAGGTAACCATTACACCCCAAAATGAAGAACTCTGCCTGCGTATAGAGGATGACGGTATTCCTTTTAATCCAATCGACTTCGAGATACCGGATGTCGCTTGTTCTGTTGAAAATTGTAAAATCGGCGGATTGGGTATTCACATCATACGAAAACTGATGGATGAAATTTGCTATCAGCGATGTGACGACAAGAACGTAATGATGTTGAAAAAAAATTTATCAGACGATGAATCTTAATGATTGTAATCGTGAATCAGAATTTAACGAAATTTATAAATTCACTTTTGATGACTGGAAAACAACACCAACTGGGAGGATGGTAAATGGAAATTATTGAGGAAAAACAAAGCGGCATCAACATCTTTAAACTTAATGGTCGCCTGGATTCAAATACATCTCAGGGATTCGAACAAAAGATTTTTCAGGCGATTTCTGACGGGTCAAAAAACATGGTTGTCGATTTCAAAGATCTGGACTACATTTCGAGCGCCGGTTTACGGGTCATATTAAAAGCCACAAAAGCCATTAAACGCGAAGATGGTCGGATCATGCTCTGTGATATGCAGGATTATGTCAAGGAAGTTTTTGAAATCGCCGGATTTGACTCTTTTTTGCCGATTGTTGCGACCATGGATGATGCACTCAAATCATTCTAAAACAGCCATAGCGATATTAATCGTCGAAGCATAAAACCGGTTTCATCAGAGCGGACAATAAATGCTTGATGACTCAGAATAAATTCCGCCTCCCAATCGAGCGGATTCGGTTTTTTTTGATATCCAATTCACCGTAGGCCGAGGAGACCGCGTTGACCCAGTTCCCGAATGAAGCCGGTCACAGAAACTTCGGCCTCCCTGTTATCCAGCCGATGGGTTTCGGCAAAAATTTCAACAATCCGGCGTACCGAACGATTTCCATCCACCAGATCCCAGACAGCAGTACCCATTGCATCTAACTGCAGTTTCTTGGTTTGGACAATTTCACGCGATCTTCCCAAACGTCGGGCCACAGCAGCGAGCCACGGCCGCACGGTCAGTGGATATTCCAGCAGGATCTCGCCTGTTTCCAAACGTAATTCGGTTATATGAAGGCTTTTAGCCGGTCGGTAATTAAGCGCAGCAGTGCGGGAAAAACGACTTTCACGGTTTGTTTTGCTAAAGACTTTCATAACCTGCACAGATCCGATGCAACAGTTGAAAATCAAGCGGATGTTTGCTTTCGGCCCGAACACTCAAGATACGATTTTTGTCTTCCAGATGCCACAGGCGAAACCAGAAATACGATGGTTTGGCTTTCAACCGACACATCCTCCGCCGCCACCTGCCGGCCGGAGAGATACTCCATTCAACTGTTTTAGAATCATCGCCAGCCAACAAGGGCGGTTGCCCCGCTGCAAATTCGGGGATGGTTCTGCAGAACCAGATCAGATCGCGCCCGCCTAATATAGCTGCTGCCGGCGCCCAACGCTGCAGATGGATATTTTGTTTCCCATCGTTGAAGACAAGTTCATATTTGCCGGCTTCAAACCGATGGCGCAACAGCCTTAACCCTTCGGGCAGTTTGGCCTTGATGTCAAATATGGACCAGAGAATCCGGCCGTCCTGCCGGTGGTCCTGAAAGGATCTGAGAACAGTTAACATCACTTGCTCGTATCGGGCCGAACTCTCCCCCAAAAATTGGATCAGTGTCGCATTGCGGCAGGCTTGACAAAACAGAACAGCTCCGCGGCCGCTGGCATTGTCGGCCTGCCATAAAAATCCGCTGGTCTCAAAGCCTGCCAGAGCCTTTTCCCAGGGAGGCGGCAAAAACCATTCCGCAATATGACTTTTAACCTTTCTGGGTTGGGAAGCGACGAGTTTTTTCAGGTGGGCCTTGTGGGAGAAAGTCCCTTTCACGGATCCCCATTTCACCTCCATGACCGGCTCAGCCTCCCTCTCAAGTATCAGGTGACGGGAGTCGATCTTGCTCACCTCCCATTCGGCTGGGACTTTAAAACGGATTCCATTCCAGGCGACATGTTTCCAATGATCAGTCAATTCTTCGTTTCGTGATTGCTAATTAAGATGGTCTTTTTCTCGTGTCCAGCGATATTGAGTGCTGGGGAATTGAGAAAAATATAACCTTTTCCCAATACGCCAGAACTCCATCACTCCAATACCCCTATTTTAATCTATCGCGGTACATAAAGATCCCAGTCGCTCAAATCCGGCGTCATAATCTTATCTTCCTGCTGGCGCAGCTTTTCCCGTTGATCGAGCCCCTTTATTTTATAACAGTCTTGATCTTTCTCAATCAGACTGGTCATGGTCAGTTTTATGGCATTGCCCATTTTTTCCTCCGTGTCCATGGAGTTGTGCTGCAGGGTCATGCTGATGAGATTTTTATCTTTGTCTATAAAGGACCATTTCCAGCTGATAACAATGTGAAATGGGTCGCCCCGGTATTCGTCCGGTTTGCCGTATTTTTGTTCGATCTGTTTGAGTAGCTTTTCAAAAAACTTCTTGGTCGAATCTTCATACTTAAGCTTGATGCGGACCATGTGACCGGGTGCTGCGCAGGTGGCATAGGCTATCAACCCGCTTTTGAATCCTGCAATCCGTTTAATTTCCACCTCTTCAATGTTTTCCAAATACCGGATCGGCAAAGCCGTTTCCATAAGGACATAATCTTTGACATCTGCAATATTGCCGTTTAATTTGAATACCGCCACCTGATGAGGCGCATCAGCGGCAAAACAGGTGCCGGCGCTCGATAGAAATACGATGATTGTAAACAGGAATAATTGCTTTTTCATGCGGACCCCTTAATTTTCAAAAAGTAAATACTGAAAACTGAAGATTGAATATTTGAGGAATTCTGTCAATTAGAATGTAATATAATCAGAATACCCGAGCGATGCAAGCTGAACCTTGAACCCCAATTAATACGCCAATCGTCCCAAAGACTTAAGAATCAGGGTAATGCCCATAGCGAACATGCCGGTCAGCCCCATCCCGCAGGAAAAACCGGCCAGCAATACCGGGGCATATTGCCGCCACATGGCACCATAACGCTTCAAGAAAAAGAAACGACCCAGCAAGGCCCCCACAACCTCCAGAATGAGTCCGTGGGGGGTACTTTGCCCCAAGCCGCGCACCATTCCGTAAACCAATAGAATCGGCAGGCCCAGCAGCATGCAAATAGCATACATTATAACGCCCAGCCCCATGCCTGCCAGCACATAGATCCAATCCAGCGCCTGGTAGAATAAAGAATTCCCCTCCAGGGTCGAGGTCTGCATCAACAGGGAGTTTAATGCCTGAAGGTGCCATAATTCCTGGGCATACGGGTAGGCGCTCGAGGGTATGGGTGCCAGGCGCCAGATAAATTGCGAAAAAAGCAGACTGGCGATCATCACCACCGGAAATACGACGATCTCAGATTTTATGATTCCACGGATGCTGGTGCCGGTCAACTCAATTTCGCGAAACTTGACCGTTGCCTCCCCGTAATTATGAATCGGAATCGGCGCATACCATATTTCAATCCCCTGGTACCCAAAGTACTTGGCTCCGGCAATGAAACTGGCCTCCCGCACCAGCGGCAGGCTGACGAACTGGCCGGCAATTCCCTCCATTCGTGCCGTGATATAAGATACGACCGGCGTGTAGATAAATCCGTAGGCCAAAAAAAACATCACCGGAAAGTTGGGCACCAGCCATACACAAAGCAAAATATAGCTGCTGGTTGAAAAAACGTAGATGCCGACCGCTATCCAGAAATTAAAGTCACCCCTTCCCGGGGGCGGTCGAAAGAGGTCTTTCAGGCTGCCGCGTTTGCCGGCTTCACTGTTGCCGAAGGATCGGATAACATGCCAGACGCCAATCAGCGCAATCGCAAGACCCAGGCCGATACCAAAACTCAGATAAAAGTCGAAATTGTTGGCGAAAATCGTATCGACGGTTTCCATCCCCGGATGCCATCGGTTTAGAATACCATGTTTGTATAACATCGGATTGGCCACGATCGTGATAATGAGGCCGATCAACCCTCCCATTACGGCCCAGAAAGGCAGCACCATTCCGATAAAAACAAGTCCCAGATCAAGCTGAATGCCGGTTGCCACAGCCGGCAGCAGTTCTTCGGTATGAGCGGTCAGCTCCACCCATGGAATAGGAATCAACCGAACCGGCTCCATCAGGAAAAGACCGGAAACGGTGGGCAACAAAACATATATCCCCCCAAAGGCAAGACCGATAACACCGCCGATCGAAAATATGCGCCACTTCCAGCTTTTGGCTTTATCTTCGGTAGATTCGGCTAAAGCCATGGTCCCCAGGGCCGCCACCGGAGCCATCGGAAAGGGAAGCTTTTCAACATCGGAAGTAATACGGTAGAATACATATCCCAGCCCGAATTGATCGATGCGTTGAATAATCTGGGTTCCAATCAGCAACAGGATCGGAATCAACCAATCCCGATGAAAAAATGTTCGCCCCACCAAGGCGGCTGAATCCGGCGCGGGTGCTACCCAGGTGGGAATAAATTCAGTCAAACCCAACATTCTGGCAGCATCCGACTGAACGAGATATTGGCTCCACAGCAGACCCTGGAAGGGGGTGGCCAGGGCGGCGCCGGCCATGTAATACAACAGGAAAATTTCCTGTTGTTTCAGCTGACTGTACGAGCGTTTGGCGAGCTCGGCAAACAGGATGATGGTCACCCAGCGAGCCGCCGGTCCGATTCCGGTTCCAATAACCAGCTGCAGATACATACTGCCGGGCATCATCAGAAAACCGATAAATATCGCTCCCACAACGGTCTTCCAGTCAAACCCCTCCTCAAAATGATCCGGGGCCTTCAGCAGATCCCTATATTCCTGGAGTTCCTTGTCTTCGTACATAAACTACCCTGTTGTTTAACGTTATTTGTTAATGGTTATTAGAAAAGAGAAATGGAATTTCAATGCCATCCCCTAATAACTAATAACGAATAACTAATAACCGGTCTCAATTTGGCAGCACCAGATAGCTTGAATAACTGAACAACCCATATATGGCCCATGACCCGGCCATCAGAAAATCTCCGATAATGAGTCCAATAAAAAAGTTGCGCAACTTTTTAAACAACCCGACCCCGCCGTAACGCATACATAGCGCGTTGCAAAGCCACCCGATGAAAAAACTAAACCACAGAATTCGCATGGCAGAGCTGTAGGCGGTTAAATACCCGATGGGATGAATGGGCCACCAGTAAAACCGGTGATAGCATATCACTAGAACCAGCATTACAACGGCACCGGTCAGGGTGAAGATAGTCACCCACCGGCTGGTTACGATCGGCGATTCAATTAAACTGTAGATGTCGTCATAAACGGCCACTGTCGTCCGGGTAGCCCAATCCAGCCCCAACTCGCGCACACCGAATTTGTAACAAAGCAGCAGCATCGCCAGAAAAGATACAACGATCCCGGCAGCCAGAGTCAGCATGATAACTAAAAATATGCGATTGTTGTTGGTCGCCTGGTCGGTTACTTTGCGGGTGTGCAACAGGGATGGCATCAGCGATTCGCGCAGGTCAACAAAGAGTACTTTCTGAACGACACCGGCAACGACCAGCCCGACACCGGTAAAAAACCTGGTGCCGAAAAAGGCCATAATGGCGTCAAGAGGCGCGGCGGTTAGCGTAAAATATGCGATACCGCCCTGGCAAATCACCCGGGTGGCTACCAGGGTGAAAATGAAAAAAGCGCCGACCACCATAAAGGAGAATAGGAACGGGATACCGAAATAGTGGCACCAGATCACAATTGCAAATCCGCCGCCGACGGCTCCCCAGAATGCCATTCGGATGGAAAGCCACTCCTGCTCGATATTCTCCTCCTTCTTAAAACCAAAGCCTTTTTGCAGTATCTCCAGAAAATGAAACCGGGCCAGCCAGGCCAGAAACACGAAAAACACCAGGTAGGCCCCGACCATCTGAGTTTCTTCGGGTCGCGCCAGGGTTGGGCCGAAGGTTACCCCCAGAGCCGCCGCGGGTATATTTAAACCGAGAATGTAAAGCACGCCGATAAACAGTGCGCCGGCAATATAAAACAGCCAGAAAGAAAAGGATACCTGCTTGGACGTTAGAAAGGCGAATCCAATAAAAGCCGGGTAGATATAAATTTTGAGTTTATAAAAACCGGATAAAAGACCCTGCTTCGGAAAATAATTGCCGGCCAGAATCAGGGTGGGAATCGATGGAATCGATGGATTGTAAAAATTAAGTCCGTTTATCAGGTGTAGACATACCGGCACAAGGATGCCGGTCAGCATAAATCGATTGGTGAAAAAACGCCCCAGTTGATTGTTGTCAAGCGCATTCTGCATCATCAACGGGACCTGGAGCAGCGGAAAATTAATCCGTTCGTGATAGAGTCCCTGTTTGCTCAACAGGCTGACCACGCAGACCAGCACGATATAGCACAGCAGAACAAACCCCGCCCAGCCCAACAGCGGTCCCAGCCAGGCATCCCAGGGGATATTGTGCAAGACCTCCAGCCACCCCATCTGCCTGCCGCCGGACAATCCGTTATAGAAATCCAAGACGGCTTCCGGACTTTGAGGATACCAGCCTTTGGGCAGAAGGGGCTGCAGAACTTCTTCCCAGCGGTTTTCGACCGTGGCGAAGTGAAAGGGCGCCGTTAAGTTAATAAAAAAAGTGCGCGCCAGCCCTGTCCAGGCAACTCCGGATAACAACACCATCAGAGACCATGACACCAGCAGCTCTCTTCCGGTCAGTAGATTGCGGCCCCTGAATATGGCGCGGAGGACGGCGGTTATAATCATCAGCCACATAAAGAAATAAAACGGCGCCAGGGGGAAATACCCCCCGCCTAAAGGAGTACCCTGCCGGTAGGCATTGTTAAACGGCGTAATCAAACATATCGCCAGGGCAAGCGCTGATCCGATCAATAGTGCCCGCAATCGGATCTTGCTGCCGGATGCTGTATCGTCAACTTTTGGCTTCGACTCGTCGTTCATGGATTTCAATTGGTCTTCATCTTAAAGGTTTCGGGTGTCAGGTTTCAGGTGTCAGAAAACGGATGCCATATGACAAACAGTAGGTGTCAGGAATGTTTAAGTTTTCCGCCGCAGGCAGATCAGGTTAAAACCAACCGCAGGCAGATAAAGCAGCCAATTTGTTCAGAAAAAATCTTTGCCCGTATACAATATTAATTCCTTATTCTGTCTTCTGTAATCTGTCCTCTGACCGCTGTCGTCTGACACCTGACACCTAAAACTACTTGAACCCCCTTTACATCATTATAACTGCAATCCTAAAAAATTAGATAAATCAGGCCCTAACACCCAGCTCCTTTTCAGCACTGAACAATAGCTCCTCATATTGCAATTTCGTCTCGTCATCAAAGGAGCGCCATATCAGCAGCTGCTTGCGAATATCATGCAAAAACGCTTTGTTGATGCGGTGCCAGGCATTGGCTTCACCGGACTCCCGATTGAGCCGAACGTGTATTTCGAGGAATCCGGTCTCCGTCGCCGCCGGTCTGAAATGCAGTGCCACCTGCTGCATGATCCCGAAGTCAAAGGGCGCCAGCCAGACCTGTGCTGCCATCTGAAGGCACCGGTCATATTCACTTTCTCCTGTTGCACCATCAACAGGGTCCGGGGGCAGGCCGGGAGGATTTTCACAGAAATAGCTCAACTCGATATTGGCTGTGGAAAACATGCCATGGGAAATGTCCTGATGCCCCTCAAAATATTCATATAAAAAGCCTCCGATGCTGCGGTGCTCCTGATAAGTCATTAAAAACGGCAGCGTTAATTCAAGCTCATTGCCCCTGGCCTGGGGTAGCGTCCAGGATCGGTTCACATCGGGCATCGCAATTTCACCGGCCACTTTTGAGGGGTAAATGACTGAAATTAATACAACGACAATCACCAGCACCATGGCGGCAACGCCGGACATGGAGGAATAATTCACGGTTATGCCGGACCACAGCGAGGTCTCGGCAAATAATTTGGCTGTCGTCTGAGCCAGCAGATATCCGAAGACCACGCTCAGGACGGCAAAGGCCAGGGCCTCGGCAATGAAAAGAAAGGACACGTGGGACGGGGCCAGTCCCACCGAAGTATAGATGCCGATTTCACGCTTGCGCTCATAGACACTGCCGATCATGGTGTTTAAGACAATAAAAATTGAAATAATCAGCGGAATAATAATATTGGGGACGCCGCTGTAGCTCATGGTATCACTGGCATGGTACAGAAAGCTGCCCTCGGGTTCTCCACTGAACAATGACAGTCCAAACCGATCAACCAAATCCCGCGCCGTGTTCTGAACCGATTCCTGGATAAGGGGGCGAACGGCGACCGCCTTTAGTTGCCCGCCGGCCGCCAACAGGAACCGGTACGGCACGATAACAGTCAGATCTCCCGGGATATGCTGATAGCGGCTCTGAAATTCCCGCACTTCATCACCGGATTCCAATGCTTCTTCTTCGACTTCGGTTAACTCGGACGACATTTCCCGCGGAAAGGTTACCGGAGTCAACGGTTCTCCGTCCAGATCGACACGTTCATTGAATTTTTTGCCGGAAAAAATTCCAACCACTTTAAACGGCATGCCCCACAGGGTCACGGTTTGGTTTGGCAGCCGGGACGGATCAATGTTTAATTGTTCGGCCATACGGTCGGGTAAAAGCACCGCGTGTTGTTCGCCGGGGAGCAACCAGCGACCAGCCGTCAGAATTTGATCCAACCCCGATACCTGTGGCTCATCGGCCGAAAATCCCACCATCCCCCGTGCTTCAAAGATACGGTCTTTGAAATAAACGGGAATCTGAGTAGATCGAGTGCGGTCCTCATCTTCCAACCACACCCGAGGTACGGCAATGGCTTTACCACCAAAAGAATTGGCAATAAGGCCGAAGGCTTCCGGGGGCAGACTGCGCCAATTTACATTTTTTAACAGAAAACCCTGGTAGGCAGCATTGCTGTCGTATAACACACGAGCGTGCCGCCGCATGGATTTGGCGGAAGTAAAACTCATAATTGTGAAGGTTAAAATCACCAGTGTGGCACAGGTCAATGCCGTGCGCAGCCGTCGACGCCTCAGGTTGCTGACACCTAAAAGAAACGCAGCCACAAACGCCTTCCAGCGACCAATTTCACCGGATTGTACCAGCTGCGCCCGGGTTTGAAGCCGCGCCATCTCCTCTTCAAAACGAAAGAAAATGATCAGTGTTACAATTAAGGAAAGACCCATAATAAAAAATGCCAGAATGACGACCATGGGGCTGTAGGCCAGCCGAAAGGCTGGATGAACATTATAGATGATCGCGATCAACAGCAGCAGAATTCCGCTAAAAGCAATAATGCGTTTGTAAATATTGGTGTAGGAAAACAGCAGACGCTCCAAACAGAAGGCAAAAGGAACAAACAATGCAATGTAGAACAGCACGCCATACAGGACATCTTTTTGGGTTTCTTCCACGTCATCGTATACCCGGCTGGCGAGTGCCCACGAACGGGCCGAGGCTTCGAAATACTCGTCGTACTCCTTTATGCGCAACGCGGATTGGGCACCGTCCAAGGCCTTTAGTCCCGCCTGTTGAAGGTTGCGGATGCGTTCGTTGAAAATACCCCGTTTCTCTAAATTGGTAATGCGCGGCGTCAGCAACCGCCACATGTCCCGGGCGACTTTAAACTCGGTGTGGTATAATATCGGCCATTTTTCCACCAGGTATCCATCGCCCTGGGGATTTTTCTCGGTGGCATTGAGCAATATCATTTTTTTACGCAGCACACTGTCGGAGAGAGTCAGCTTCAACGGCGTGCCGATTTCCAAAAATATAGTCGTGATGTCGGAAGCATTCCGATAATACGAAATCCAGGTATCGAGTCGGCTGTAAAAATAGCGCAACGGATCGGCCTCACGCCGACCGTCGATGACTTGTCCTCTGTGTAGATAACGGAAGGTGCGCGGTTCCAGGAGATTGAACAGCGTGATGCCGCTGCTGGCGAACATAATCAGATCGGTTTCCATGAAACGGCGATACATCTTTACGCGGTAGGAATTTTTGCCGGTCTGCTGTTTATCGATCGTCCATATGACGGCGCCAGTGGTCTCATCAAATTTGTAGCCTTCGAAAATCACCTTGTGGTAACTGTGTTTACTGTCGGCCAATCCCCTCAGGTGAAATTTTCCCATATGGTCGACAATCACATAGTATCTGGCAGGGCCCTGGTAGCAAAGCAATACTGTCCCCGGCGCCGGCTGATCAGCAAACAACTCGCCGTGTCGTAAGAATTTGGCATTGCCGTTGATTTCACCGATGCCAACACGAGGCAAAATATCGTCATAGATTCTGGGGGCTTGCGCCAGACGTTGAATTAATCCCGCCACAACGGCGCTTTGCCGACGGGCAAATTGAAAGTCAACGTTTTGTGGGATGTCGGTGGGCGTGCCCCAGGCAGCCCGGACATCGTTGATGGTAACAAATGTTAACCCATGAATCCCGGCCAGGGCTGTGACCTCACCGCCTAACGGGGGGCGGTCCAGCAGGTAGCTCTGCCAGGTTCGGCCTTGGCTGGGTCGCAATGTGTCTTTGTACATCCCCTCAATTCCGATGGATTTTTCAACATCCAAAGCACCCTGTTGCAAAATCTCACCCAATAGGGAATAGGCCGCGGTACGGTTAATTCTGGGACGAAACGGATACTGCCCGCCATAGTTAAACGCTCCGAAACCGTCGCCGTGACTGGATAGATGAAGAGAAACGGCGGCAACCAGATCGTAGATTTTGGTTTGCCCGCGAAATTCTTTGGCACTTTCAAGCAGGTCGAGCTGAGTTTCAGCATCGTTAAGAACGGCTTGCTGGTCTTGGATGGTTTGCGGGATTAGGCTGATAAGGGCCCGCTGCTCCTCGGGTAGTAAATCCGAGTAGGTCGGCTTCCAAACCAACTGCCGCAGTAGTAGTCTTTCATTGGACAATTTCTGAATATCGACCTGGTTGGCAGTCGTTTTTACCTGCAAACGCAGCCGCATCAATCGACGCGAAACAATGTCGGATGCGGTTTTTATCTGCTCTTCAAGGGCTTGCTTGGCCAGCAACCGACTCTCTTTACCGGCCGGATCTGTAATGTTTGAAGTTTCAAAGGTGATATTTCCCAAAGCATCGATCGTTTTGCGGGTTTTTTCTATCAGCGCCTCCAACTCTCGTCCCATTTGACGCTGAATTAACGACCGCGTGGTAAAGCTCCAGACCAGTTCCCGCATTCCGGCCAGTGCCTGGGCGTGACCGCTGGTGGCTGCCAGAATAACCGTACGTTGCGGAGGATGATCCGTCAGGAATTGCGCCAGATAAAGAAGTGTCGCCACACCGCAGGCTTCATCGGCTCCGGGTGACAGTCCTGCGACCCAGTCGGTGCTGTCATAAAAAGCTTCAACCAGCACCGATTGCTCTTTGAGTTCAGGATCGCTGCCGGGAATGATCGCATAGACGTTCTGGGAAATAATGTTTTCCCAATTTATATCCGATGTCAGCTGAATCTCTTCAGCAAGAAGACCGGCCGGCTTTGTTTCAAAGTCATGGAACAGTTCCTGAACCCGATCAAACGGCATCCAAAAGCGCGCGAACTGAATCGGAGAGAGCTCAAATTTTTCCTCAAAAAAAATTTTGTTGGAACTTCCCCGATCAACGTAAATCAAGGCTTTGGCCCCCAGATCGGCGACGTATTGCCAGTTCTTGCCGGATTCGAACTCCATCAGGATGACAGATCCCTCGATAGCTTTTCCGTTTAACTCATGAAAATCACCACGGCCGACATAAACCAGAGGGGCTTTAATTCCGGGGGAAGGGATGGTCTGAGGGGTAACGGCATTTCCCCGAATCGGCCTGATTGGAATTGACAGTCCCCGCTCCGGGATGGTTAAGGTGCTGCTTTTCGGTTTGATAATTGCAGCATCGAATTTGTGCAAGCCGACAGTTTCAATGCCAAGGGCCGAAAATCGATCTTTTATATAGGCGGCGGCAGCTTGATTACCGCTACTGCCGGTGCTTCGATCACCCAGGGATGATAATTTTCGGATATCCGCCAAAAAGGTATCGGCGGTATTTTCAGGATTTGATCCAAATGCATCGATGCCGAATCCCCACATCAGAATAAAAACCAGAACAGTGGCAAGGATCTGGCTGCTGGCCGCTGGCTGCTGGCTGCTTGATCCTGGGTGCTGGTTGCTCGATACTGGTTTCTGGCTTCTGGCTTCTATCTGCTGGCTGCTGGCTGCTGGTTTCTGGCGGCTCGCTTCTCGATGCTGAATACTGGATGCTCGATGCCTGATACTCGATGCTGGATGCTCGGTTCTGGATACTCGGTATTTACTTATTGGAGCCAGTCGAGCATACTCATATTTCTTATATGTTGGTTGCCTTTTTTTCATAAATCCATCGATTTATCTTTTACCCTAAACAATCGTATGCAAAACGGGATAGGTTTTCATCTAATTTATAGTATAAACCATCCAGGCATCCAGCATCGAGTATCCAGCTGCCGGCTACCAGAACCGAGCTACCATCAACCAGAAACCAGCATCGAGCAACCAGCAACCAGTATCCAGTAACTATTCCCTTGAACCAATTTGTCCGATGGATATGGACAATTCTTCGCGATCTTCGATTTTGTCCACGCGACCGTCCCGGATCCAAACGACCTGATCGGAGACATTGAGCATTTTAAAATCGTGGGTTGCAGAAATGACCGTCACACCCCGCTCCTGGCTTAAGCGCTTTAAAAGCGCTATGATCTCCTCGCCGGTTGTCAGGTCAAGATTACCGGTGGGCTCATCGGCCAAAATGATGGCCGGATCATTGGCCAGTGCCCTGGCTACCGCAACCCGCTGCTGCTGGCCGCCGGAAAGTTCAAAGGGTTTGTGGTTGAACCGGTCTCCCAGGCCCACCAGATCAAGGAGTTGCATGCCCTTTTCAATCGCGGCGTCATTGTGCATGCCGGCAAATACCATCGGAAGGGTCACATTTTCTAAAGCGGTCATAACCTGAATGATATTAAAGGTCTGAAATATATAGCCGATTTTGCGGCAACGCAGCCAGGCCAGTTCGTAGGCATCCAGCTGGGCGATGTCCACCTCATCGATGAAGACCTTTCCGGTAGTGGGTTTATCTAGCCCCCCGATCATGTTAAAAAGCGTACTTTTGCCGGACCCTGAAGGCCCCATTATGGAAATATAATCTCCTTTGGCAATCGCCAGATCGACGCCCTTCAGGGCCTGGACATCGATTTTGCCCAGTTTGAATACTTTCGTAACACCCGTAACTCGTACGACATTAGCAATATCTGCCATGGCCTCTCCTTGTCGCTGCGCTCCGCAAGGCGCATAGAGCATAGCGCATAGGGCATAGCGTTTCTTAAATTAGTATTTATTTTTCCCCATCCAATCCAAAACCAATGCTTCTGTCTTCCGAACTCTGTGATCTGTCATCTGTTATCTTTTCACTGACACCTGAAACCTGGACACTGAAACCTTATCCTGTCCTTTACCTTGATCCTTTTTTCGACTTCCCTGCCCGTCTTCTGCCCCCTGTGCCATGCCCTCCGCGCCATGCGCTTTGCCCTATGCGCTTTGCGCTCGGTCATCACTGCTCCACCCGCATAGCCTCCACCGGTTGCATTCTGGCGGCCACTAAGGCAGGATAAAATACGCCCACCAGACTGAGCAGACAGCCGACGCCGGTAGCAATAGCGATTGACGTGATCACGTTATTCCAGGATATCGCGCTGATCGCCACCGTGCCGAAACGCAACCATCCGCTGAGAAGTGAGAAAATGGCACCCAATATGGCCCCGATACCGGCACCTGCCAGCCCCTGTATTCCAGCTTCGAGAATAAAAAGACGCAAGATAAAACGATCCAGCGCTCCCAGGCACTTCATGGTGCCGATTTCGCGAAAACGTTCCGTGACCGCCATCAACTGGGCGTTTACAATCCCCACGACACAAACCAACAGCGAGAGTATTACCAGCCAGCGTTGTTTGGGACTGCTGCTCACGGAGGTTTCCCCGGCTTCAACGTCATAGCCGGACCGGATCAGCACGCGCCGCAGTTCGGGATCCTGCTTGTCCAGCATACCATTGGCGACGTCGTTGCTGACACCGATAAAGCTTAAAAATGAAACGGCCAGCACAAGACTCAAGGTGGTGATAAGGGAACGGAAAAAACGGACTTTAATGCTTTTAAGCGAAATTTCAAGCGATTTCATGAAGGGAAGTTTGACCTGGCGTTGCACTTGCTCAGATTCAGTTTCCGATTCGGATAAAATTGTTCTGGCGCCCATAAACAGATCCTCACTCTCACAAACCTGAAATCCGGTGGAAATAGAAGGAACGAGAAGCAGTTTTCCACCAGCGCGATTCGCCGAACGGACATTAACATGGCTAAATTCCCGCATACCGGCGGGCCGGCTTAGTTTCGCGATACTGGGAGTATTCTTATTCAGGAATGAACGATTCGCAATTGCCTATCTGTAACGTGTTGCCTAACGATTGGCAAATAAAATCTTTAACATAGTTGCGGGGGAGTGTAAATGATATTGATTCCTAAACGATAGTGCTAAAAGACACTGATATATCGGCCAAACAGACTGGTTGTTATGACCCTGCATATTTTTATTTCTTGCGTATCAGATATACCCCGTCTCGGATGCTCAGCATCACCTTTTCCACCCGATCTTCCTGCCTGACTTTTTCATTAAAAGCGGCAATCGCTTTGGCATTTTCGTTCGTCAATTTCTTTTTAAATATTTTGTTACGCCAAAATACATTATCCACAAAAATGAGCCCGCCGGGAACTAAAATTCGCAGGGCTTCATCAAAATAGTCGCCATAGGATGGCTTATCCGCATCGATAAAGACAAAATCTTCGCTGTCGGGCGGAATACTGCTGAGGGTTTGCAGCGCCGGTCCAAATTTTAATTGAATTTTCCGGCCATAGGCGCTTTTGTTAAAGTAGCGCCGGGCGATGTCGGCGTACTCCCTGCTGTTTTCGCAGGTTGTCAGGATACCGTCATCCGGCAGCGCTTCGGCAATGACCAGGGCGGAGTATCCGGTAAAAGTACCCACTTCCACCGCCCGTTTGGTTTTAGACATTTTAATGAGCAGTTGCATTAGTTTGCCCTCGACTTTACCGATACTCCAGAAAGCGCGCCCGGTAATATTTTCAGTTTCCACCATAAGCTCTTCCAGCAGAAATGAAACTGCGTCAGTGTGGGCATCCACATAGTTTTCGATAATATTAGTCAGGCCAGGTTCCATGATGAGCTCCCGAATATTTTACCATTACTGCTCGCAATTATAATGGGAAGGGCGGAGTAAAGAAAAATTCGAATCCATTATTTCAGTGCTCCAAGGCAATCGAATTTGGCACTCCAGCCGGTGGCAGGACTGTCCCCAGGTTTTGAAGCACAAAACCAATGTAGGCAACAGAAGGTTTTGTGTCAAGCGTGAAAAAAGAATTTATCCAGCCCTTGACACCAAAAAATATTTTTGAAAAGGTTTAAAATATGCAAAAAAACGATATTCACCTCACAGGAGACTCCAAAGACGGACAGGCTGTCCCCGATCATATCCAGATCCAGACCATCACGGGCTGCAATGCCAAATGCATTTTTTGCCCCAACGGCAAAACCCGGCGCAAAATCCCGGGGGGGCAGCGCATGGATTGGGATCTGTATCGCTCAATTGTGGATCAGAGCACCGCATTGGGGATTCGTCGATATTCGCTATATCTGATGAACGAACCCATGCTGGATCGCGAACTTCCGCAACGCGTGGCATATGTCAGTGCCAGGATCAAAAAGCCGCAGTACGTCAAAGTCACCAGCCATGGCGGCCTATTGACGGAACGCATGGCACGGGGACTGCTCGATTCCGGTCTGAACAAACTTAAAATTTCAGTCCAAAGTCTTAACCCGGCAACCTACCATGATATCATGGGGCTGGAACTGTCAAAGACCTTGCGCAACATCGATCGTTTGCTGGCGCTTAAACAACAGGGGGGTTATAAATTGCCGCGTCTTGAAATCGTCATGGTCGATTCGATTCAGACCCATAGCGAGATCCCGGATATAAAGCGGTACTGGCAACAGCGGGATATTAAGCTGTATATAGAGCCGGTTGAAAATAGGGCCGATCAGCAAAATATCCGTGATTCGGCAATCGGCAACCGGAAACTGAAGGCCTTTTCCTGGTGCCGGCGCCTGGTGGAACAAATTTATGTTCTATACGACGGACGAATGGTGCAGTGCTGTGCCGACTGGGAGCAACGCAGCGTAATGGGGGATCTGTCCAGAGAAAGTCTGGTGGATATCTGGCGTGGTGAGCGCTATTCCGATTACAGACGCAGATTTACAGCCGGTGACGTCAAAGGGATGATTTGTGCCTGCTGCCGCAAGCAAGCCGGTAAAAGTTGACAGTTATTCGTTATTAGTTATTGGTTATTGGT
>Ga0210064_1000262_pt1 | contig 25463 bp, 20 predicted proteins | sample Muzzi_CordC_D2_FD_185531 | JGI IMG/M metagenome (GOLD analysis project Ga0210064, IMG submission 185531) | Wetland microbial communities from San Francisco Bay, California, USA, that impact long-term carbon sequestration - Muzzi_CordC_D2 (SPAdes) | ecosystem: Environmental > Aquatic > Marine >... | reverse complement strand
CCAGCCGTAGCCTGGATAGCCATAGCCGTAGCCCGGGTAGCCGTAGCCATACCAGGGGCCACCGCCCCAGGGGCCGTACCAGTCATCATAGTAGTCATTACCCCACCAGGCGGCAGCGCTGCCGGCACCCAGCGTGGCAGCCCCGGCCAGGGCGGTCACGGCAACCAATTTCAAGGTATTCTTCATACAAGTTCCTCCTGACGATCAGTGAATTAAGCTCCCGACCCTAAGAAACTGGTCGATGTCGCAGTTCAAGTATAGACAAATAAATGACGTAAAATTAAGTCCTCAATTGTGCTCAGGCGGGCCTGAGAAAACTTTTTTGTGAATTTCTTGATTTAGGTCAAAAGCGCGGCATCTCTGCCGGCATCCGGACAAAGGGATCAACCGGCCGCCTCCCGTGACAGCAGCGCCGCCACCAGCTGCTGCATCCGTGCGTGGTGGCTGCCCTGCCAGAAAACCTGGCCGCACTTGCTGCAGATGCTGAAGTTGTCAAAGTACTTGCGGGTTTTGGGTTCCAGCCTTGCGCTGATTGCCTGCTTGTCCACGACCTCCAGTAACCCGTTGCAGCGGGTACAGCGGGTGAACGCTGCGACCTGGCGGTAGAGGTCAAAGCGGGCCAGTACCTCGCGCACCTGCTCGCGCGGCAGCTGTGCCCGCACGAAGTAGCCGTGGGTAATGATCCTGCGCTGCAACAGCGTGCGATCGCGTGTCAGCACCGTGCGCCGCTGCTCGCTGGCAATGCTGGCAACCTCGGCGTCGCTGTAGTCATTGCGATACAGGCAATCCAGCCCCAGCAGGCGCAGGTAGCGCGCCAGGCGTCCGAGGTTGCTGTCCAGGATGAATTTCGGCCTGCGCAGCGGGGCGGGTCGCAGGCGCAGCAGCGGCGTGATATCCACGCTCTCGAACACCGGGTACACGCTGATGCGGTCACCGTCCTGCACGATGTAGGAAAAATTCACTGAGCGGCCATTGACCAGGATCACTTCCACTTCGGTGTGCGGTACACCAAACGCCTCGATCATGTCCTTGATCGAGGCGCGGCGCTCGAATTCGTGGTTAATGTCTGCGCCGCGCTGGGCCGGGGACAGGAAATCGTTCAGTTCCGCGTAGAAGCGCAGGCAGATGCGGGACATGGCACGCGGTTATCGGGCACGCCGGCCGTGCTGGCTTGCTGCTGCGCTGTTTCGGTGCGCTGCGCGGCAGCCAGGCGTGGATGTCACCCGTACAGGCATTTATTTCGGCTGGCCACTTCTAATCGCGTCATCGTTTGGTAACATTGCCCGCAACGCCGGCCTGTATCCGGCAGTGTCCAGTGATGCCATCGATGTTGTCGGAAGGCACATATTCTGAAGCAGGTCCCGCATAAACTTCAACAGCAAAGTGATCACCTAGCCCATGCCGAATTACGAGCCCAACGTCCTGACCCCCCATCACAAACTGACCGAACTGCCGCCGCTGGAGATGGACGAGGCGGCCATAGACCATGATTTTCTGCGTTACTACAACCGTACCCTGGGTCGTGACAAGATGCACTGCACCAACCACTACCTGTACGAGGCGCTGGCCTACACCGTGCGCGACCGCCTGATGGAACGCTGGAAGAATACCCGCTTTTCCTACGAGGAAAAGGACGCCCGGCGTACCTGTTACCTGTCGCTGGAATTCCTGATGGGCCGTGCACTGGGTAATGCCATGATCAACCTCGGTATCACCGATGCGGTCACCCGGGTTCTGCATGACTACGGTATCGCACTGGAAGAAGTGGCGGACGCGGAAAACGACGCCGGTCTCGGCAACGGTGGCCTGGGGCGACTGGCGGCCTGTTTTCTCGACAGCTGCGCCACCCTGCAGCTGCCGGTGCTGGGCTATGGCCTGCGCTATGACTACGGCATGTTCCGCCAGGAGGTGGTCGACGGCAACCAGGTGGAGGAGCCGGACCACTGGCTGCGAGATGGCAACCCGTGGGAACTGGAGCGCCCGGAATTCACGCAGCGTATCCAGTTCGGCGGCCGCACCGTGAGTTTCCGCGACGAGAAAGGCAGGAAGCGGGTGCGCTGGGAGTCCTCGCACGACGTGCTGGCCGTGCCCTACGACACGCCTATTCCCGGCTACCGCAACGATACCGTCAACAGCCTGCGGCTGTGGAAGTCCACCGCGACCGATGAATTCGACCTTGATGATTTCAATGCCGGGGACTATGCCGAGGCCGTCGCGGCGAAAAACAACGCCGAGCACATCACCATGGTGCTGTACCCGAACGATGCCAGCGTAAACGGCAAGGAGCTGCGCCTGCGGCAGCAGTACTTCCTGGCGTCGGCGAGTCTCAAGGACGTCATGCGGCGCTGGATACGTATCAATGGCAAGGAATTCAGCAACTTCAGCGACAAGCACTGTTTCCAGCTGAATGATACCCATCCCAGTATTGCCGTGGCGGAGCTGATGCGGCTGCTGATCGACGTGGAGCGGCTCGACTGGAACGTCGCCTGGAAACAGGTGACGCGCTGCATGGCCTATACCAACCATACCCTGCTGCCCGAGGCACTGGAAAAATGGCCGGTACCCATGTTCGAGCGCCTGCTGCCGCGACTGCTGGAGATCATCTACGAGATCAATGCCAGGTTTCTCACCGTGGTGGCACGGCGCTGGCCGGGCGATACCGGGCGGCTTGCGCGCATGTCAATCATCGAGGAAGGCGAGCCCACGCAGGTACGAATGGCACACCTGGCGATCGTTGGCAGCTACTCCGTCAACGGGGTCGCGGAACTGCATTCCCGGCTGCTGACCGAGGAATTGTTCCGTGACTTTTACGCCCTGTGGCCGGAGAAGTTCAACAACAAGACCAACGGTGTCACCCAGCGGCGCTGGCTGGCGCTGTGTAACCCGGGCCTCAGCCGCCTGATCAGCGATCACATCGGCGAAGGCTGGGTCACGGACCTGGAGAAACTGCGGCAGCTGGCCCCGTATGTGGATATTGCCGCCTTCCGCAAGCAATGGCATGCGGTGAAACAGGCGAACAAGCAGCGCCTTGCCGCGATGGTGAAGGCCGACACCGGCGTGGTGTTCAATGTCGACGCGATGTTCGATGTGCAGGTCAAGCGCATTCACGAGTACAAGCGCCAGCTGCTGAATGTCCTGCACGTCATCCATCTCTACAACCGCATCCGCCGCGGCGACACCGCCAACTGGACGAGGCGCTGCGTGCTGATCGGCGGCAAGGCCGCGCCCGGCTATGCCATGGCCAAGCTGATCATCAAGCTGATCAATAATGTCGGCAAGGTCATCAACAACGATCCCGAGGTCGGGGACCTGCTGAAGGTGGTGTTCCTGCCCAACTACCGGGTCTCTGCCATGGAACGTATCTGTCCCGGCGCCGACCTGTCGGAGCAGATATCGACCGCCGGCAAGGAGGCCTCCGGCACCGGCAACATGAAATTCATGATGAACGGCGCCATCACCATCGGCACCCTGGACGGCGCCAACGTGGAGATCCTGGAAGAAGTTGGCGAGGCCAACTTCTTCCTGTTCGGACTGACGGCGGACCAGGTCAACGAGACGCGCCTCGACTACCGTCCCTGGGAAATCGTCGAGCATGACAAGGACCTGCAGGCGGTGATGCAGTTGCTGCACAGCGGCTATTTCAACCAGTTCGAACCGGGGCTGTTCAATCCGGTTATCGATTCCATCACCAGCGCGCACGACCCCTGGGTGACAGCGGCCGATTTCCACAGCTTCATCGATGCGCAGGAACTCGTCGCTGCGGCCTATCGCGACACCGAGCGCTGGACACGCATGAGCATCCTCAACACGGCCTGCAGCGGCAAGTTCTCCACCGACCGCACCATGCTCGACTACAACCGCGATATCTGGAAACTGGATCCGACCTCGCCCTATCCGTCGGAATGAGGTCAGTGCGGGATGGCGCCTGCGTAAGGGGTGTTGTCCCTGTTGATGTTCATAATGGCCACGGAAGAACACGGAAAAACACGGACCTGTAACTCATAATGTCTGTGTCTTCCGGGTGACTCCGTGGCAAGTTATCGGGGTTTTAGAGTCCCCGACAGGGTATCAGTAAACCCTTCGCCTTCAGGCGAAGGATCAGTCTGTACGCAAATGTTGTTTGGTCAAGTATTGACAACTTTCAAATACGGATTCCTTCTCCTTTATGCCCGTTTTTTGGGTACCCCGGCAGAAGGGCGCGACTGCAGGGAGGAGGTGAGACCGCGAGGCTGTCGAGAGGCTGGTCTGGGCCATGCACGACTGCAAGGATGCAGGAGTTAGGGCACCAAAAGCAGGCGCCTCAGGCGATGCAGGAGCAGTTGCGGAGGATGAGTGGATATTTGTCAAGGGCAGTTTGTTTTGTATTGATCCCCTCTCCCCAATCCTCCCCCGAGAGGGGGGTTATAGTGGGCACGCCGGCTTTAAGCCAATACCCGAAGCCACCGGCTTTAGTGGGTGGAGTATTCACTGTTTAGGTCAGTACCATCAGGTCAGCGCGGTTTTGCCCGTTGCCTGTTGAGAAGCGGTTCGAGATATTCACCGACACGCGTGGCGATGTGTGCCTGCGCCTTGCCGTTCGGATGGATGCCGTCCGTTTGCATGAGGTCCGTGTGCGTGCCCACACCGTCCAGCAGTGACGGCAACAGCGTGATCTGGAACTCGTTGGCGAGCGACTGGTACGCCGCGCGGAACTTTTCCGTATAGCGCGGGCCATAATTCGGTGGCAGGTCGACACCGATCAGCAGGATGCCGGCGTGCTGCGCCTGCGCCAGTTCAATCATGGCGGCAAGGTTGTCACGCATGGCGTCCAGCGACAGGCCGCGCAGGCCGTCGTTGCCGCCGAGTTCCAGCACCACGATATCCGGCTGGTGCGTGCTGACCGCCTGCGGCATACGGGCGCGCGCATTTGCCGTGGTGTCGCCGCTGATGCTGGCATTGACGATCTCCCAGCCGGGGTGCTCCGCGGCCAGCTGCTGCTGCAGCAGGGCTACCCAGCCGGTCTCGACCGGGATGCCATAGGCCGCGCTCAGGCTGTCGCCGACAATCAGCAAGGTTTCCGCAACCGCGCCGCGTGCCGGCAGGAACAACAGTAAAACCGTTAGATACAGGAATCGAAGCTTCATGACAGGGGTACAGGATAACATCATGGTCGCGGCAAGTGGCCTGGGCAAGTGCGTCGACACCGCGGCCGGGTCGCTGGATATCCTGGCGGATATCGAGCTGCGTATCGGCGCCGGCGAGGCAGTGGCGATCGTCGGCGTATCCGGTTCCGGCAAGTCCACGCTGCTGGGTTTGCTGGCGGGCCTGGACCTGCCCAGCAGCGGACAGGTCCGGCTGGCGACGCACGAACTCAACCGCCTCGATGAGGATGGCCGCGCGCGCGTGCGCAGCCAGCTGGTCGGCTTCGTGTTCCAGTCCTTCCAGTTGCTGCCGGGCATGACGGCGCTGGAAAACGTCATGCTGCCGCTGGAACTGGCGGGGGAGCCGGAGTCGCGGCTGCAGGCAACCCGACTGTTGCAGCGGGTAGGCCTGGCGGCGCGGCTGATGCACTACCCGAAGCAGCTTTCCGGCGGCGAGCAGCAGCGCGTCGCCATCGCGCGCGCCTTCTCCATGCAGCCCGCCATCCTGTTCGCCGATGAGCCTACCGGCAACCTCGACAGCGCCACGGGCAGGACCATCATCGACCTGTTGTTCGAACTCAACCGCGAGCGCGGTACCACGCTGGTGCTGGTGACACACGACGAGGCGCTGGCCTCTCGCTGCGACCGGCATATCCGTCTCGAGGCGGGTCGTATCGTGAACGGACAGGGCGTGGCATGAAGGCGGCGGCGCGCTGGCAACTTGCCCTGCGCCTGCTGGGCCGCGACTGGCGCTCTGGTGAGCTGCGCATTCTGGCCGCCGCTATGGTGATCGCGGTCGCCGCCAGCACCGCGATCGGCTTCTTCACCGACCGGCTGGGGCGTGGCATGGTCAACCAGTCGGCAGACTTCCTCGGTGCGGACCTGGCGCTGGTCAGTCCGCGTCCCGTCGACGCGGCGTGGCTGGAGCAGGCGCGCGTGCAGGGGTTGCGGGTCAGCGAGTCGCTGGAGTTCGCCAGCGTGGTGGTCAGCGGCGAGGACCTGCAACTGGCCAGCATCAGGGCGGTGGACGCCGCCTTCCCGTTGCGCGGCAGCCTGCGCACCGCGCCGCAGCCTTTTGGCGTGGATGCGCCGACAGCGGGCATCCCGGCGCCGGGCGAGGCCTGGGCCGCACCACGACTGCTGACGCAACTGGCGCTGCAGCCGGGTGACAGCGTCGAGGTCGGCGCCCGCACGCTGGTGATCAGCCGTGTCCTGACCTTCGAGCCGGGGCAGGTAGGCGATGTTTTCGGGGTGTCGCCGCGGCTGCTGATCAATATTGCGGATGTGCCGGCCACCGGCGTGGTGCAACCGGGCAGCCGGCTGTCTTACCAGATCCTGTTCGCTGGTAATGAAGCGCAGCTTGAACGTTACCGCAACTGGTTGCAGTCACGCCTCGGTCCCAGTCACCGCCTGGTCGGCGTACACGAGGGGCGCCGCGCGGTCGGTACCGCGTTGGAGCGTGCGGAGCGTTTCCTGGGGCTGGCGGTGATGGCGGCCATCGCGCTGGCCGGCGTCGCCATCGCCATGGCCGCACGGCGCTACAGTGAACGCCACTTCGACATGAGCGCCATGCTGCGCTGCCTGGGCGCCTCGCAGCGCGACCTGCTGCAGCTCTACCTGGTGCAGCTGGCGGTGCTGGGACTGCTGGCAAGTGCTGTCGGCTGCCTGCTGGGCTGGTTGGCGCAGCAGGGCCTGCTGGTGCTGCTCGCCGAACTGCTACCGATAGCACCCTCAGGCACCGGCTTCTGGCCGGTGCTGGCCGGCCTGGTCACGGGGCTGGTGGTGCTGGCAGGATTTGCCCTGCCGCCGGTGCTGCGACTCAAGGGGGTGCCGCCGCTGCGCGTGCTGCGGCGGGACCTGGCGCCGCTGCCGAGCAATGCCTGGCTGGTGTACGGCGCTGCCGTTGCCGCCATCGTCCTGCTGATGTGGCGCTACACGAACAACGTCACCCTGACGCTGGCTGCGCTGGCCGGTGCCGCTGCAGCCGGCCTGGTACTTGGCCTGCTCGGGTTCTTCCTGCTGACGCTGGGGCGGCGGCTGCAGGCGCGGGTCGGCGTCGCCTGGCGTTTCGGCCTGAACAACCTGTGGCGCCGCCGCGCGACCAGTGTCAGCCAGATCCTGGCCTTCGGGCTGGCCCTGATGGCGATGGCCGTTATCGGGCTGGTGCGCACCGACCTGCTCAGCACCTGGGAAAGCCAGCTGCCGGCGGACGTGCCCAACCATTTCGCCATCAACATCCTGCCGGACCAGGTCGATGCGGTGCGCGATTTTCTCGGTGCGCGGGAAGTGGAGACATCGCAGCTCTATCCCATGGTGCGCGGTCGCCTGATCCGCATTAACGGGGAGGCGGTGCGCAAGGCCGTGACCAAGGAGGCGCAGGATGACAACGCGCTCAACCGGGAACTCAATCTCACCTGGACCACCCGGTTGCAGGCGGACAACCGCATCGTCGCCGGCCGCTGGTGGCGGGAAGGGGATGCCGGCCGGTCACTGGTATCGGTGGAAGCGAAACTGGCGGAGCGGCTGGGCATCGGGCTGGGTGACGAGCTGGGCTTCAGCGTTGGCGCGGAGACGTTCACGGCCGTGGTGGCCAGTATCCGCAGCGTGCAGTGGGATTCGTTCCGCCCCAACTTCTACATGGTGTTCCCGCCCGGGGTGCTGGAAGGCTTCGCCGCCACCTGGATGACCAGCTTCCACCTGCCGCCGGGTGACAAGCCGGTGCTGGTCGAACTGGTGCGCAGTTTTCCCGCGCTTACCATCCTGGAGATGGACCTCATCATCGAACAGGTGGAGCGCATCTTCCAGCAGGTGACGCTGGCGGTGGAATATGTCTTGCTGTTCGTGCTGCTGGCCGGGTTCGCGGTGCTGTTCGCAGCCCTGCAGGCAAGCCTCGACGAACGCCTCTACGAAGGCGCCCTGTTGCGCGCGCTGGGTGCCAGCCGCCGCCAGCTGCGGGCCGGACACCTCGCGGAGTTTGTTGCCCTCGGTTTGCTGGCCGGTCTGGTCGCCGCCATCGGCACCGAGTGCCTGGCCTGGGTGCTCTATAGCCAGGTGCTGCATTTCGACTACAGTTTCAAGTGGCCGGTGTGGATTGCCGCACCGTTGCTGGGCGCCGTGCTGATTGGCGCCGCCGGCTACCACGGCACGCGCGCGGTGGTGCAGCGCAGCCCGATGCTGCTGCTGAACGAGCGTTGAAATCGCGGTGGTTGCATGAGAGGCCTCGGAATGAGGATGCTGAATACACGTAATGGCACTGCCCGGCGACATGTATTATCGCGCTGTCTGGTCGCCCTGCTGTTGCCGCTAACCCTGATCGCTGCAGAATACGCCATGATCCTGATCGATGACCGGCAATCCGGAGACCTGCAGGCAAGCATCGGGACGCAATGGCGCCTGATCACCGACGGCGTCATGGGGGGTATGTCAAGTGGCACGCTTGCCCTCGACCAGCGCGAGGGACGCGACTGCCTGCGCCTGCAGGGCGAAGTCAGCCTGGAAAACAGCGGCGGCTTTATCCAGGCGGCACTGGAACTGGCACCCTCCGGCGTCCTGGATGCCTCGGCGTATGCCGGGTTGGAGCTGGATGTCTACGGCAACGCCGAGGCGTACAACGTGCACCTGAAGACCAGCCGCGTCTGGCTGCCCTGGCAGCATTACCGGGCAAGCTTTATGGCGGAGCCGGGCTGGCACACCGTACAGGTGCCGTTTACCGCCTTCGAGGGCTATCGCATCGGCGCCGGTTTCGATCCCGCCAGACTGGAACGCATCGGCATCGTCGCCTACGGCAGGGCCTTCACGGCTGACCTGTGCATCGGTCGCGTGGCCTTGTACCGCGACGCATGACACCGTATTCCGGGAGGTGCAGGCGTTGACCCGCTGTGCACACTGCGGATACGGGGGCAGGCCACGCCTGCGGCCGGCCTGGCTGTCGGCGCTGGCAGTGCTGGTGTGGCTGCTGCCGCTGGGCTTTCTCTCCATGGGGTTCTGGCCGTTCTTCCTGCTGCCATCGATTGCCATCACTGCCTGGGCCGTCAGCGCCGTGCGCAGGGTGTGTCCGCGCTGTGGCCAGCCGTGGCAGCCCGCTGCGACGCATGACGCCTGACCCGGGGTCGTCTCACTGTATTACCGCGTGGTCTATGCTTGCGCTTATGCGATCTGTCTATCCCGAATCCATCACCGGTCCCGGCCTGCGCAGCGTGTACGGCATGCTGCTGGCCTGTGTGCCGCTGGCGTGCGGCGCCGCGAGCGCGGAGGACGAGGCGGCATGGTTCGAGAGTGACGCGGAGCAGCAGACCCTGGCGGTCAATGAGGGCGAACTTGAGTTCCTTGACGCGGCACCCGGGCACCGCATCCTGCAGACAAGCAACCGGCTGATGTTGACCGCGGACAGCCTCGCAGGCGGCTGGGTGCGCCTCGAGCAGTGCCAGGGCAACCTCGATCCGGTGCCGGCGCTGGAGATCGTGTATCGCTACCACGCCATGCGCGATCTGCGCATCGAGTCATTCCACGGCATGGAGCGGGCATGGGTGGAGGACGGCAGCGTGCAGATGGTCAACCTCGGGGACGGCGCGGGGCTTTGTATCAGCGCCGCCGTGCAGGTGCTGCACTCCGCGGGCGCCGGGCGCTACGAGATTCGCAGCGGCCCGTTTCACCGCCGTTTCCTCGACGGCTACTATCCGCTGCAGCTGGATTACCGCGTGAGCTACCCCGCCGAGCTGCTGCGGGTGGAGGCCGTACAGCCGGCGGAGCAGCCGGGTTTCTCGGTGGACCGGCAGTCAGGCGAGCTGAAAATCAATGCCCTGTTCGCAGGCCGCCTGACGATCCGGGTTGGTCTGCGCGCCGTAAATCCGTCGGCAGGCTGAATAATCACTGACATCAGGTACAATAGCCGCCGCAACCCGGATCTTGCCTCCCATGTCAGCCATCCCCGTCCCGACTGCCGCGAAGGCCCTGTACGACTACCCGAAGTACTGGGCCGAGTGTTTCGGCACCGCGCCGTTCCTGCCCATGAGCCGGGCGGAGATGGACACGCTCGGCTGGGATTCCTGCGACATCATCATCGTCACCGGCGATGCCTACGTGGACCAGCCGTCCTTCGGCATGGCGATCATCGGCCGGCTGCTGGAGGCGCAGGGGTTCCGGGTCGGCATCATCGCCCAGCCGGACTGGCAGTCGAGCGCCGCCTTTGAGGTGCTGGGCAGGCCGAACCTGTTCTTCGGCGTTACCGCCGGCAACATGGATTCGATGATCAACCGCTATACCGCCGATCGCAAACCGCGCTCGGATGATGCCTACACGCCGGGCGGGCAGGGCGGTGCACGCCCCGACCGCAGTTCGCTGGTGTACACGCAGCGCTGCAGGCAGGCCTACCCCGACGTACCGGTGGTGCTGGGCGGGATCGAGGCCTCGCTGCGGCGCATCGCGCACTACGACTACTGGCAGGACAAGGTGCGTCGCTCCATCCTGCTGGATGCCACCGCCGACCTGCTGCTGTACGGCAACGCCGAGCGCGCCATTGTCGAGGTCGCGCAGCGACTCGCCCGGGGTGATGCGGTCAACGAGATCACCGATGTGCGCGGCACGGCCTTCGTGCGCCGCGACACACCGGACGGCTGGATGGAGATCGATTCCACCCGCATCGACCGGCCGGGTCGCATCGACCGCATCGTCAACCCCTACATCAATACCGCGCAGCTCGACGACTGCGAGCGGGAGCGCCGCAACAGCGCGCTGTACGGCATGCAGTATGACGAGAACGGTGCGCCCATGGTGCAGCTGGCGCCGCCGCGACTGGACCGGAGGCATAGCGTGATTCGCCTGCCGGCGTTTGAAAAGGTGCGCAACGACAAGGCGCTCTACGCACATGCCAGCCGCGTGCTGCACCTGGAGACCAATCCCGGCAACGCGCGCGCACTGGTGCAGAGGCATGCCGATCTCGACCTGTGGCTGAATCCGCCGCCGCTGCCGTTGACCACGGCAGAGATGGACTACATTTTCGGACTGCCGTACGCGCGCGTGCCGAATCCCGCCTACCAGGGGAAGCGCATTCCCGCCTGGGAAATGATCCGCTTCTCGGTGAACATCATGCGCGGCTGCTTCGGCGGCTGCACCTTCTGCTCCATTACCGAGCACGAGGGCCGCGTCATTCAGAACCGCTCGCAGGAATCGATCCTGCGCGAGATCGGGGAGATCCGCGACAAGGTGCCGGGTTTCACCGGCGTGATATCCGATCTCGGCGGGCCGACGGCGAACATGTACCGCATCGCCTGCAGGAGCCGCGAGATCGAGGCAGCCTGCCGCAAGCCGAGCTGCGTCTGGCCAGGCATCTGTCCCAACCTGAACACCGACCACTCGGCGCTGACGCAACTGTACCGCGCGGCGCGCCGCCTGCCGGGTATCAAGAAGGTGCTGATCGCCTCGGGCCTGCGCTACGACCTTGCGGTGGAGGACCCGGAATACGTCGAGGAACTGGTCACGCACCACGTGGGCGGCTATCTGAAGATCGCTCCGGAACACACCGAGGACGGCCCGCTTGCGAAAATGATGAAGCCGGGCATCGGCAGCTATGAGCGCTTCCGCAAGCTGTTCGAGAAATTCTCGAAGGCGGCGGGGAAGGAGCAATACCTGATTCCGTATTTCATTGCCGCGCACCCCGGCACCACGGACGAGGACATGCTGAACCTCGCGCTGTGGCTGAAGCGCAATGGCTTCCGCGCCGACCAGGTGCAGGCGTTCTATCCCTCGCCGATGGCGACGGCCACGGCCATGTACCACAGCGGCAAGGATCCGCTGAAGAAAGTGACCTACAAGAGCGCTGCGATTGAGAACGTCAGGGACCCGGAGCAGCGCCGGCTCCACAAGGCCTTCCTGCGCTACCATGATCCGCACAACTGGCCGCTGCTGCGCGCCGCGCTGGAGAGGATGGGGCGCACAGACCTGATCGGCGACGGCCCGCGGCAGCTGATTCCGAAAGACCAGCCGGATACCCGCCAGGCCTACCGGGCGCCGCGGCGCAAGAACTCCGGCGCCGCCCACCAGCGGCGTACCCGGGGAGGCAAGCTGCTGACGCAGCATACCGGCCTGCCGCCGCGTGACGACGGCAGTGGCGGCCGGCGTGGTGGGTCGGGCTGAGCGGGAATGCTCAGTCGGTGCTGATTTTCAGCTTCATGCCGACGCCGTCCACCATCCTGGAGGTTTCCTGGCTGCCATCCAGCAGCAGCTCGCCCTCGACGTTCATCCTGCCCTGATTCGCGGCATCTTCAAACAGATCAGGCAGCAGCCTGTTCCGGGCGGAACGCGGCTGTGATGCGGCGAGCCAGTCGGCGTCGCGGACCTCTCCGAAACTGTGCGTGGCCGATTCCGCGAACGGCGTGTCTTCCGGGGTCAATACGAGTGATTCCAGGGTCAGCGTTTTGCCGGACGGTTCCACCGCTGTCGCGGACTTTTCCGGCGCTACTGCGGCGGGCGGTAGCATTTCGGGTGCTGCTGTGGCGGTTGATTCCTGTTGCGTGGGTGGTTCCTGGCGGTGTTGTGTATCACCGCTGCTGGCTGGCTGCTGCTCGCAGCCGCCCAGGGCGAACAGGCACAGCAGTACCGCGACCAGGGGCGCATGCAGATGCTTGTCAGGCATGGGTTGCGGCTGCGGGCGGAGCGTGCACGCAAAAAATTATACACCCGGCCGGCAGACACTCCACTGCTGTCGTGTTAATGGTGATTTAATAATCTCCAGGGACATGTATACCACTTGCTGTGGTCAAGCAGGGCGCGTCTGTTCTCCTTCGGGAGAAGGTCACGACTGCAGGGAGAAGGTGAGACCGCAAGGCGGTCGAGAGGCTGGTCTGGGCCATGCACGACTGCAAGGATGCAGGAGTTAGGGCACCAAAAGTAGGCGCCTCGGGCGACGCAGGACGCAGTTGCCGAGGAGGTAGGGATATGGCATCAAACAGTTATTTTTATTGTCCCCTGGCCCTCTCCCAACGGGAGAGCCCTGGCCTGAAGCGAACCCCGTCAGGGCGGTGATATCTTGTCGGGATTTCACGTTGCCAGTCCGTAGCGGCAGGCATTAACCTTCCTACCTGCCAGCCGGGCATGGAGTCTGCCGGCGCAACTTGCAGTTGCTGCGTCCTGACTCTGCCGGGCGCTGCCATTGAACAGGAGTCCGGGTATCCATGTTTGGTTTTTCCAGGGTCTTTACCAAACCCCCCGAAGTCGTTGCCGCCATCGACCTGGGTTCGAACAGCTTTCACATGATCGTCGCCCGCGTCAGCGACGGCGACCTGCAGGTGATCGACCGCATCAAGGAAATGGTGCGGCTCGGTGCCGGTCTGCAGGAAGACAAAAGCCTGGATGCGGAGACCCAGGCACGCGCCCTGGACTGCCTGCAGCGTTTTGGCCAGCGGCTGCGTTCCATGCCGCATGACAGTGTCCGGGCGGTCGGCACCAACACCCTGCGCCAGGCCAGCGATGCGGAAGCCTTCCTGGTCGCGGCCGAACAGGCACTGGGTCACCCGATCGAGGTGGTCGCCGGGCGTGAAGAAGCAAGGCTGGTCTATCTTGGCGTGTCACACGGGCTGACGGCAAGCGAGGAGCGCCGGCTGGTGGTCGACATTGGCGGCGGCAGCACGGAACTCATTATCGGCGAGGGATTCACGCCCATTGTGCGTGAATCCCTGCACATGGGCTGCGTCAGCATGAGCCGCGCCTGGTTCGGTGACGGCAGCATCAATCGCAAGAACATGAAAAAGGCCGTGATTGCGGCCCGCCTGGAAGTCAGCCCGGTGGAGACCCGCTACAAGACCATGGGCTGGCAGGCCGCGGTGGGCAGTTCCGGAACGATCCGCTCGATCCGCGATGTGGTGCAGGCGGCGGGCTGGAGCGAGCAGGGCATTACGCTGCCGGCATTGCGGGAGCTGCAGGCCGTGCTGGTGGCTGCAGGGCATATCGACAAGCTGCAGCTCGAGGGCCTGAGCGAGGAACGCAAACCGGTGTTTCCCGGCGGTGTCGCGGTACTGCTCGGGGTGTTCGAGGAACTCGGCATCGAACAGATGGGCGTGTCGGAGGAAGCGCTGCGCGAAGGGCTGCTCTACGACCTCATGGGGCGTATCCAGCACGAGGATGCCAGGGAGCGCACCGTCAACGCCCTGAGCATCCGCTGGTCCGCTGACATGGAACATGCCGGCCGGGTGCGGGCAACCGCCATCGCGCTGCTGGACAAGCTGGCCGGGACCTGGAGCCTGCCGCACGATGAGTACGCGGACATGCTCGCTTGGGCGGCCAGCCTGCATGAAGTGGGCCTGACCGTGGCACACAGCCAGTATCAGAAGCATGGCGCCTACCTGCTGGAGAACTCTGACCTGTCAGGCTTTTCCCGGCAGGAACAGCGCATCCTGGCGGCACTGGTGCGCGGCCACCGCCGCAAGTTCCCGCTGGCGTATTTCATGGCACTGCCGAATGCCGTCACCGCTCCCGCCATCCGCCTGTGTGTCATCCTGCGCATGGCGGCGCTGCTGCATCGCAGTCGTGACGACACCACCCTGCCGGATATCGAGGTGAGCGGAGACCCGGGCAGCCTGACGCTGGTTTTCCCTGCCGGCTGGCTCAGGGAACATCCTCTCACCCGCGCGGAACTGAAACGCGAAAAGCAGTATCTGAAATCCGCCGGGATCAGGCTGAAGGCGAAATAGCGTTTGCTGCAGATATCCCGGATTCCGGCCCGCGGGGCCTGCATCCAGGCTACATGCTTCCACTTCTCACTTCTCACTTCGCAAGCAGTAGCCCGGATGCAGCGGAGCGGAAACCGGGGAAGTCAGTCGCTACTGTATGTCTGATGGCCTCGGACTGCCAGGTGCAATCTGCAGGCTCAGGCTGATGGCAGCAAAACCCGCCAGCGCTTCAATCAACCAGGCGTGCCACCATGTCCATCCCCTGCCTCAAGGGCCAGGTGTCATGATAGACCTCCGCCAGCGCGATGCTGCCGCCGATGATCACCATGTACTCGTCCGTCATCGCATCGGCATCCAGGTTGCCGTAGTGCTGCGGGTCGGATTCGATCAGTTCCACGGCCAGTTCCCGGATCAGGCCACGCAGGCTCTCGTAATGTTTCTTGCCTTCCTTGCGCAGCGGGCTCTTTGCGTCCGGCTCCTCGGCTACTATGTTGAGGAAGGCGCAGCCGCGCAGGTTGTGATGCTTGAGCCAGGGCTCGAGTGATTCGATCACGCCCAGGAAGCGGCTCCAGGGCGTGCGCTTCTTCGCGATGAAGTCCTTGATGCGGTTCAGTTCGGTGGTATTGCGGCTCTGCAGGTAGGCGAGGCAGAGGTCCGCCTTGGTCGGGAAGTGATGGTAGAAGGTCGCCTTGGCGACCCCCGACTTGCTGATCACCTCGTTGATGCCCGTGGCGCGATATCCCTGGTTGGAGAACAGGTCGATGGCGGTCTCCAGGATGCGCTTGCGGGCGGCCTGGGCTTCTTTGGCGGCGTTCATGCCATGAGCGTAGTTAATCCAGACTGGTCTGTCTAGTAATAATTTGGTGTCTCAAGGTTATGATTTTCAGTGTGATTTATATTCACGGATCACTGCCGGTGGTCGCCTGGCCGGGGAATTTCAGCGGTTTTCAGGACGGGTTGATCCCTGTCCGCCGGGGCTGGCTCCGCTACCGCGGGTGGAGTACGTTTAGCCCGGGATAGAATAAGGGTTTGCCGCCAATGCCATCAACACAGTGCCCGGGCAAGCGCCCGGCGGAACTGCTGCAGCGCCTGGTCAACGTCAGGCCGGATGAGGTCGCCGCGCTGTCCTGGGCCTTCCTGTATTTCTTTTCCCTGCTGTGCAGTTACTACATCGTGCGGCCGATGCGCGACGAGATGGGAGTCGCCGGCGGGGTGGAACACCTGCAGTGGCTGTTCACCGGCACCTTTATCGCCATGCTCGCCGTGGTGCCGCTGTTCGGCTGGGTGTCCTCGCGCTTCGCGCGGCGCCGCTTTCTGCCCGCCGTCTACGTCTTCTTCATCGTCAACCTGCTGTTGTTCTTCGTGCTGTTCAGGTCCGGCATCACTCACGCCTGGGTGGCTCGGGCATTTTTCATCTGGGCCAGCGTCTTCAACCTGTTCGTGGTGTCGGTGTTCTGGAGCTTCATGGCGGACATCTTCAGCAACGCGCAGGCACGTCGGCTGTTCGGATTCATTGCCGCAGGCGGTACGGCCGGGGCGATCTGCGGCCCGCTGCTGACCACCGCACTGGCGCTGCCACTGGGGCCGGCAAACCTGCTGCCGGTGTCGGCGGCCCTGCTCGGGATGGCGGTGCTCTGCATCCACCGCCTGGGTGCGTGGCGTGATGCGGTCGGGGGACGGGATGCAACGCTGCCGGAAAACGGCCGCGTCATCGGCGGACAGGTGCTGGCCGGGGTGCAACTGGTGCTGCGTTCGCCCTACCTGCTGGGAATCTGTCTGCTGATGCTGCTGTTCACCACGCTGGCGACCTTCCTGTATTTCCAGCAGGCGCAGATCGTGCGCGACAGCTTCTCCGACCCGGCGCGGCGCACGGCCGTCTTCGCCGCCATGGACCTCGCGGTGAACATCCTGACGCTGTTGTTCCAGGTGCTGCTGACCGGGCGCCTGGTGCAGTGGCTGGGGCTCGGCTGGACCCTGGCGCTGCTGCCGCTGCTGCTGGCGGCGGGGTTCCTGGCGCTGGGCACCTCACCGGTGCTGGCGGTGCTGGTAGTGGTGCAGGTGCTGCGCCGTGCCGGCAACTACGCCATCATGCGCCCGTCACGGGAGATGCTCTACGTCGTGCTCGGGCGCGAGGAAAAGTACAAGGCCAAGAATTTCATCGATACCGTGGTGTACCGCGGTGGCGACGCGCTCAGTGCCTGGGCCTATGCCGGTTTGACCGCGCTCGGCCTGAGCCTCTCCGCAATCGCTTTTGTCGCCGTGCCGCTATCCCTGTTGTGGGCGGGCATCGCCTACCGCCTGGGGCAGGCCCAGACAAGGCGTTCCGATGACCGTTCCTGAACCCGCAACCGGGTCGCAGTCGAAAGGGAGCTTATTTAAGGATTTCATATAGATAAATGAATTATTGGCCACGGAAGAACACGGAAAAACACGGAATACTCACAAATTATGTCTAACGATTCCGTGGATTTTGTGGCCATTTACCAGGATCAGGTTTTAAGTAAGCGCCAGTCGACTGCGACCCGGTTTCTGCCTATAGTTTTCCCATGACTGCACCTGACCTCTCCAGGCGCCTCTTCCTTGCTACCACGGGTGCAACGGCGCTTGGCCTGCTGGTGCGCCACCCCCGGCTGCGGGCCGCTTCCCTGCCTGCGATCACCAAAGCCATCCCGGGCAGCGAAGAGCGCCTGCCGGTGATCGGCATGGGGACTTCGCGTACCTTCGATGTGGCACCGGATAGCGAGCAGCAGGCGCAGCTGCTGCCGGTGCTGCAGGCCTTCTTTGAGCACGGTGGCGGCGTGATCGATACCTCGCCCATGTACGGTCAAGCCGAGGCGGTGCTGGGGGAACTGCTGCGGGCAGTGCCTCACGACAGGCAGCGGTTGTTTGCCGCCACCAAGGTCTGGACCTGGGGCAGGGACGAGGGACAACGGCAGATGCAGGAATCCATGCGCCTGACGGGCATCTCGCGCTTCGACCTGATACAGATCCACAACCTGCGTGACTGGCAGGTGCACCTCGAAACCCTGCAGGACTGGAAGCGCACAGGCAAGGTGCGCTACATCGGCATCACCACCTCGCATGGCCGCGACCACGAGGAACTGGCCCTGGCCCTGGAGATCGCGCCCTTCGATTTCGTACAGCTTAGCTACAACATCGCCGACCGCGAGGCGGAGCAACGCCTGCTGCCACTTGCCCGCGAACGCGGCATCGCCGTGCTGGTCAACCGGCCGTTCCGGCGCGGCGAGCTGTTCCAGGCCGTGCGCGGCACGGCCCTGCCCGACTGGGCGGCGGAATTCGATTGTGCGAGCTGGGCGCAGTTTTTCCTGAAGTTCGCGGTGTCGCACCCGGCGGTGACCTGCGCGATCCCCGCCTCCAGCAAGGTGCATCACCTGGTCGACAATATGGGCGCCGGCACCGGCCAGCTGCCGGACAGCGACATGCGCAAGCGGATGGTGCACCTGATTGAAGCGCTGTAAAGAAGAAATGGGGTCGAATTTCGCAACCGGGATGAAATTGGAGTGGCGGATTTCAGGAAAATCGACTCCGACCCCGGTTCTGGTTTCTGTACTGGCCACGGGTCATCTAAACTCTGGGTATGTGTGATCTCACTTCAAAACCCCGCATGGCATGGTGCGTGCTGCTGGTGTCCGTGCTGCTGGCCGGCTGCACCTCGCAGATTCCGCAGAACATCAAGCAGGCGCCGCCCAACGATCCTTCTATCGAGCAGGTACGCAACAGTGTCATCAAAAACCAGATATGGCTGGTGCGCTGGGGCGGCGAGATCCTGGAAACCGAGAACCTGGAAAATGAAACGCGGTTCACCGTGCTGGCAAGTCCGCTGAGCAAGAGCGGCGAGCCAAAGACAACGGATAACAGCGAAGGGCGCTTCATCGCCATCGTGCCGATATTCCTGGACCCGAAGGTCTACGCAACCGGGCGGTACCTCACGGTAAGCGGCACCTTGCTGCGCTTCGAGGATCGCAAGGTCGGTGAGTTTGCCTATCGCTATCCGGTGGTGCAGGCGGACAGCTACTACCTGTGGCCAGAGGAGGTCACGCCTGCCTACGGCTACCCTTATCCCGGTTGGTATGACCCATGGTACTATGACCCCTGGTTTTACCGGCCCTGGTATCCGCGCCGTTACCCCTATTATTAATGCGATTGAAAGATGACGGGCATCGCAACCAGGTTAAACCTGCTATTGCTGCCGCTCCTGCTGCTCGGCGCCTGTGTCAGCGGCCCGACCTTCGACACCAGTCAGGTCGATCGCTCACTGACACCGGCGGTCGTCACCGCGGAGTCGCGCTATGCGACGGGCAAGCAGGTCCTGTGGGGCGGCATTATCCTGGGAACCACGAACCTGCCGGACAGCACCCTCATCGAGATGCTGGCCTACCCGCTCGACCGCAAGGAACAACCCCGGCATGATGAAGCCCCGCTGGGTCGTTTCTTTCTCGAGCAAAGCGGATTCCTTGATCCGGCCATCTATGTCACCGGCCGGCTGCTCACGGTAACCGGCACGATTCTCCGCATTGAGACGGGCAAGGTGGGCGAAGCGGAACAGGCATACCCCGTGGTCAGCGCAAAGGAACTGCACCTCTGGCCCGAGGACAGCCTTGGCGAGGACCCGTCCGTGATTTTCGGCATCGGGGTTGGCTTCGGGTTCTGATAAATAAGGGTCAATAGCCAATGACTTCAACTTAAAGCCTGATCCGGTAAATGGCCACGGAATCCACGGAAGACACGGACACACTTGTTGAATATTCTGTGTTTTTCCGGATTCCGTGGCTGATTGTACGTTGATGTCTCTGATCCGGATTAAGCCTGTGTAAGCACAATTCGTGGCAGTACCCTTTGCGCTTTTATCCGAAAAGTGGTCTGCCACCTTTTGCTTCCTGTCTCTGCAGCTTCCTCTCGATACGCTTGCGACGCTGTTGTTGTGACGGGCCGCGCGGCAGCAGTGCGCAGCAACGCCCTGCCGCCGACAGGTCCTTGCTGACGTGCTCGTGGTACTTGGCAAGGCGTTCCATGGAATCGCGGCAGCCCCCGGCTGCCAGCGCTTCCCAGATCGCGACGGCCTCCTGCCAGTCGCCGGCATGCCGCAGCAGGCGGGCGAGCAGGCGCTTGCCGTCATCGCAGAGGGTGTCCCCGTGTGACTGCAGCAGGGTACGGGCAGCATCCCTGTCGGTATCAGCCAGCCAGCGGGCGAGTGCGTACAGGTCGACGGCAAACGCGCGCGGCCGGTCGATGGCCTGCGCCAGGACGCTGTGGGCCACCGCCAGCGAGACGATGTCCTGGCGGTTGTGGTCGACAACCCTGACAAGCATTTCACCGTGACCACCGCGGATATAGCTGAACCAGGCCGCGGGCGCCTCGCTCCCGGGGAGATCATTGCGACGGTTGAAGCCCAGCAGATGCCGCTCCAAACTGGCCAGACGGCAGTCGGGCCATTGACGGCCAAACAGGCGCCGCACCGGGTGCAGCAGGTCCAGGTGCGGCAGTCCCTCGAAGGGAGAGGTCATCCCCTGCATACGAAAGCGGGTATGCAGCAGCGGCAGGTCATAGCTCTTGCCGTTGTAACTGATCAGCCGGTCCTGCTGCGACAGCTCATCGCCGACCGCTGCCAGCAACGTCGCTTCCGCCGCGAAACGGGTGAGCAGGAACTGGGTCAGCATGATGGCGTCGACTTCCACGATCGCGAGCCCAACCAGGAAGGCGAGGGTGCCGCTGCCGCCCGACAGTCCGGTCGTCTCGGTATCGAGGTAGACGCAGCGCTGTCCGGCGCCGTCCCTTTCTCCGGGCAGGCGCCGGTGTTCATGCAGAGAGCGCAACTCGATAGAGCCGAGCTTGTTTACCAGTGGTATCTGCCTGCGAATGCGGATCAGACCCTCGGTGACCAGTTCGCCGCGGAGTTTCCCGGCCAGGGCTGCAGCCGGCATGGCGTGGCCGCTTGCCGGCGTCTGCGCATGCAGGCGCTCCGGGCGCAGCTGTGCCAGCCGCTGGTGCAGGTTCGATGCTGCAGTTGCGGGCGCAGCTGCAGGTGCCGCAGCGCTACCCGCCTGTGTCTGCAATCGGGAAAGTCTGGATTTCAGGTCCATCTGTTTAATCAGTCCACCTCAATGATCAACGAAAAAGGGGTCGGATCCCTTTTTCCAGATTCGTTAATTCGGTTGTCACGACCTTTTGAAAAAAGGGATCCGACCCCTTTTTCGGTTAATTCCCGGAGAGCAGTCCCAGCACGGTGAGCGCCACCTGCTTCGGGGAATAGCCGCGCACTTCGTCGCTTGCCAGGATCGGGCCGATACAGCCCGGACAGCCGTGCGCGCACTCGCAGGCGCTCACCAGTTGCGCTGCGTCGCTGATGATGGCTGCGCGGGCATCGAACAGCGGCGCCGAAATGCCGATGCCGCCGGGGTAGTTGTCGTACAGGAACAGGGTGGGGGTGAAGCGCGGCAGCTGGCCGGGATCGAGGGCCTCGCCCTGGTTGTTCAGCAGCTTGCCGCGTCCGCTCGCGCCGGTGCTGGCAAACCATTCCGCATTGCCGTCGCCGACCGCGCGGCCGATGTCGCGTGGCTCCGACAGCATGCGCATGGCGGCAACGATGTGCAGGGCATAACCGGTCCCGAGGAAGCCGTCCAGTGCCTGCTGGCGTGTCTCGAAGGCGGCATCCAGCGCCGCCGGGTTCACCTGCCACCAGACCGCCGTGGTGTGCATCTCCTGGTCGGGCAGGTCGATGTTGCCGTAGCCGATGTTCTCGTGGGTGTAGTAACGGATCTTCTTGTAACCGGCGATACGCCGCACCAGGTGCACCTCGCCGTGGGCCACTGGAGAAAGTGGGCTGTCGGCCTTTTCAGCGAAGCGCTCCAGTATCTTCAGCCGCGTGTAGTCGATGGCGTCGGTGTAGTAGTCCGCACGGGTGCGGGTGACGAAGGCCTTGCGGCCCGTCCAGTCGAGCCGTTCCACCTGGTAAGGCGTGGACTGCAGCATGTAGATGGCGCCCTCGTAGAGGGTCTCCGGCGCAGAGCTGTAGTCGACCTCGGCGATCACCGTCTGCGTGCCGTTGGTCGTGTCGATGACGACGAAGTTGCCCTCGGCCACCGAGCGCAGGCTGACACTGCTGGCCGGGTAGCTGTCCGCCATCCAGTGCCATTGCTGTCCCTCGCGGTGCACCACGCCGTGTTCCCGCAGATAGCCCAGCAGTTCACCGAGGTCCTCTTTCCCGAAGCGGTCTCCGGCCTGGAATGGCAGTTCGAAGGCCGCGCAGCGCACGTGGTCGAGCAGGATCAGCAACTGGTCGGGATCGATGCGCGCCTGCTCCGGCGAGGCGCCGAGGAAGAATTCCGGGTTGCGGATGATGTACTGGTCCAGCGGCAGGCTGCTTGCCACCAGCACGCCGAGCGCGGTGCGCTGGCGCCGCCCGGCGCGGCCGAGGCGCTGCCAGGTCCCGGCGATGGTGCCGGGGTAGCCGTTCAGCACGCAGATGTCCAGCGCGCCGATGTCCACGCCCAGTTCCAGCGCCGAGGTCGAGACCACGCAGTCGAGGCGGCCTTCGCGCAGCTGCTTTTCCATGGCGCGGCGCTCGCCCGGCAGGTAGCCGCCGCGATAGGCGGCTATCCGCGCGGGGTGGCGCGGGTCCCGGTCGAAGGCGTCCTTCAGGTACTTGGTGAGGACCTCGACCATGAGGCGCGACTGCGCAAACACGATGCTCTTCAATCCGTGCCTTATCGCCTGCTTCGTGATGCGCGTGGTCTGCGAGCGTGCGGAGGCGCGGATGCCGAGGTCGGGATTCACCACCGGCGGGTTCCACAGCAGCAGGTGCTTCGCCCCCTGCGGTGCGCCGCTCTCGGTGACGGCCGTCACCCCCGCGTCGATCAACTCGCCGGCCAGCTCCGCCGGGTTGGCGATGGTCGCCGAGCAGAGGATGAATTGCGGCTCCGTGCCGTAGAAGCGGCAGATGCGCTGCAGCCGTCGCAGCACATTGGCGACGTGCGAGCCGAACACGCCGCGGTAACTGTGCATTTCGTCAATCACGACAAAGCGCAGGCTCTCGAAGAACTGCGCCCACTTGGTGTGGTGCGGCAGGATGCCCTGGTGCAGCATGTCCGGGTTGCTGACCACGATGTCGCCGCGGGTGCGCACCGCCTTGCGCGCATCGCCCGGCGTGTCGCCGTCGAAGGTGAAGGCACGCACCCCGAGCCCGCCGGCCGCGTTCAGGGCCAGCAGCTCCGCCACCTGGTCCTGCGCCAGCGCCTTGGTGGGGAACAGGTAGAGCGCCTTCGCCTGCGACTGCAGCGCCGCCTGCAACACCGGCAGGTTGTAGCACAGGGTCTTGCCGGAGGCGGTGGGCGTCACGATCACTGTGTGCCTGCCGGCCTGCACCGCCTCCCAGGCGGCGCCTTGGTGGCTGTAGAGCCGCTCGACACCGCGACCGCGCAGGGCGGCGGCCAGGCGCAGGTCGAGACCGGTCGGGAGCGGAGTGTAGTGTCCGCCCCGGGCCGGGACCACCAGCTCGCCGGTAATGCGATCGGCATACCGCGCCCGCAGCCGCCCCGCCAGTTCCCCGCATGGGTCGGTCGCGGTCGATTCCGGGGAGGGGGCAAGCTGTTCGGCCGGTGTGCTCATGCGCTGTTCTCCATTGGTTCTCTCGGGTAGAATAGAGAACTGCTGGAGAACAAATCAAGGGGAAAGAGGGTGCTACCCATTTTTTGCTGGATTATTGGCCATTGCGATCGCTGCGAAGCAATCTTTTGAATATGTGATCAATCCGTTGGAGATCGCTTCGTCACTTCGTTCCACGGTAGCTGCTCCATGCGCTACCCTGCCGCGTCGGCAACTGTGTCCTGCGTCGCCTGAGGCGCCTACTTTTGGTGCCCTAACTCCTCATGGCCCAGGCCAGTCTCGGTCTCACCTTCTCCCTGCAGTCGTCGCAATGCCCCTTTTTTCTCCTGTCACCATTTTCAGGACATGAAAACCATGACACTCACTCGCCGCCAGCAGCAGGTCTACGACTACCTGGTCGAAAACGCCGATGACTTCGACCACCCGCCAACCCATGACGAACTCTGCCAGGCCCTCGGCCTCAGCTCCCGGGGTTCGCTGCACAAGCACATCCAGGCGCTGGTGCAGGCCGGGCTGGTTGAGCCCATGGACGGCAGTCACCGCGGCATCCGCCTGGTCGAGCAACAGGCGCTGGCGGACGGCATCCCCTTGCTCGGGCGCATTGCCGCCGGCCGTCCCATCGAGGCCGTCCCGCAGCCGGAAACCATGCAGGTGCCGGAGGAACTGCTGGGTCGCGGCTCCTGCTATGTCCTGCAGATCACTGGAGATTCCATGCTCGAGGCGGGCATTCTCGACGGCGACTACGTGGTGATCGAGCAGCGCGACAGTGCCCGCAACGGCGAGATCGTTGTCGCCCTGGTCAACAATGAAGAGGTCACCCTGAAGCGCATCGAGCAACAGCCCGGCAGGGTGATCCTGCACCCCGCCAATGCCGCCATGGAACCCATGATGTATTCGCCGGCTGCAGTGCAGATTCAGGGTGTATTACGCGGGCTGATGCGGAGTTACCGCTGAATTCCGCACGCGTTGGAGTCGGGTTCGCGCACGTCGAACCCGAACCGGATTCGCCTGTGCCTCCGGGCGTGCACCAATCCGTCTACGGCATATAAAAAACGTGCTAGGCTTTCGTGACTTCAATCGGGGGGTAGACATATGATCAAGCTCACCATCAACGGCACAAAGCAGCGGCTCGATGTCGATCCGGACATGCCGCTGCTCTGGGTAATCCGCGATCACGCCGGTCTGACCGGCACCAAGTACGGCTGCGGGATGTCGCTGTGCGGTGCCTGCACCGTGCATCTCGACGGCGCCGCAGTGCGCGCCTGTGTGACGCCCGTTTCAAAGGCGGCGGGGCGCTCGGTTACCACCATCGAGGGACTCGATTCCGCCGTGGCGAAGGCCGTACAGGCGGCCTGGGAAAAACTGGACGTGGTGCAGTGTGGCTACTGCCAGTCCGGCCAGATCATGTCTGCCGTCGATCTGCTTAGCCGCAACCCAAGGCCGAGCGATGCCGCCATCAACGCCGCCATGAATGGCAACCTGTGTCGCTGCGGTACCTATGCCCGCATCCGCGCCGCGATCAAGGAGGCCGCCGGCTCCCTGTTAGCAGGGGTGGCAATGTCATGAGCGGGCACACTCCGATACGCATTAACCGCCGCCAGTTCCTGGTAATGGGCATGGGTGCCGGCGCCGGCCTCACACTTGGTATGATGCTGCCCCGCGGCAGCCGCGCGGCAGCCCCTCCGGCGGCGGGCCCGGGCAAGGCGGGCGGGACGGTCGCCGCACCGGCTCGCTTCGAGCCGAACGCCTTTGTGCGCATCAGTCCCGACAACCGGGTCACCATCATCAGCAAACACCTGGAAATGGGGCAGGGCACCTACACCGGGCTGGCCACGCTGGTCGCGGAAGAGCTCGACGCGGCCTGGTCCCAGGTCGTGGTCGAGGGCGCGCCGGCCGATGCCGGGCGCTACAACAACCTGTTCTGGGGCAAGCTGCAGGGGACCGGTTGGAGTACCGCCATCGCCAACTCCTACGAGCAGATGCGCCAGGCAGGCGCGAGCGCACGCTACATGCTGGTGGCGGCGGCGGCCCGGCTGTGGCGGGTACCCGCAGACGAAAT
>Ga0210064_1000261_pt1 | contig 25465 bp, 24 predicted proteins | sample Muzzi_CordC_D2_FD_185531 | JGI IMG/M metagenome (GOLD analysis project Ga0210064, IMG submission 185531) | Wetland microbial communities from San Francisco Bay, California, USA, that impact long-term carbon sequestration - Muzzi_CordC_D2 (SPAdes) | ecosystem: Environmental > Aquatic > Marine >... | reverse complement strand
GCGACCGCCCCAAAACCGCAAAAGAAGTGGCCCAAGAGCATTTCGACGCAAAACTTCTGGAAGGTTTCGGCGGCCTGATGGCTGCCAATGAAGTGATCAGTCACTGTGAACTGCTGATTGCCAGTGGTGACGTCGATGTATTTGACGGTAACCAATACGCAGCCACTGGAAAATCAAATTTTAAAATGTATATTGAATCCCTTAGATCGGATTATTAGATACCGCAGGTGCCGCTCCTTAGTCACGCTGGCAGCGTGACTGCGGCGGGCGGGCAGTTATCAGTCCAGTCCCCAACCTCCGAAGTTTATCCGCCTATCGCTGGAGGGCGGCCATTTTTATCGAAATGAAGCTTCAGCTATTGTTAGCGATATTATGAGCTGCGGTATGAATTTCGATTTCCTGACAATAAGAACTCCATGTTCTGTTAATTTTAATTTCGAAGGAATCGTGTCACATCTAAACTGCCTCATTTTCGCATCAGGCGGCTTTGGGGAAATTCCGGTCATCAAACCAGGATTCGGGCCTCAAGGGCTCGAGCCCCCAAACCTTGCGCGCCTTGTCGCAGGCGGGATTGGGAGCGTTGTTTTGCCAGGACGGCTCAAACTCACTGCAGACGGATGAGCGTTGTTCATAAATACTGCATGAGACACTCCGGCCGATAAAACCGTTTAAGGCGATACAGCGAAAGGAACTGCCGGAAGTGCCTTTCATGACCAGACGGAAGTCATTGAGCTTTTCGGTCATCTCCGGAGGAACACCGCCGGGAGTAAAATCGGCTGCTTCCCCCCAGTAAAATGAGGCACGATATAAAGCACAGCAGGCTCCACAGATTAAACACGGACAAATAGACATGTATGCCACCTTTCCAAATCTCGTTACCACAATCCCATTGTTGTGGGACGGCATCAGACGCACCGGCCCACGAATACACTGAAAATATCACTTCGGATCAGGCTGCTATTTTCCCGATTCAGGAGCGCGCGACCCACCATCAATATCGGAACTCGCTGGGTATTCTCCGTGCAGTTCGCAATACAACAGCTTGTGCCAATTGTTTGCTTCACCCGGCGCCATTCCCAATTGCTTCAGCACGGCCGGCCAGTCGGACTCCTTTGAAATCAGACAGTCCGGGTCGATACCTGCAATTCCGGCCTCCATGAACAGATATGGGTGCAGCCGGCATACAAGCGGTCGAACAATCATCGGCAACAAACAGCCGTTTTCTCCCAGCATCATGCAGCTCTGGTTGCCGGTTCTTTTCAGCACGCGACGCTTCCCATCGGATCGGAGCGTCAATGTTAGCCAGCCGGGATCATCTCCGGCGTCCATATAAGCAAGGTCCGGATTCTCGATGGTCGAAAAGCTGTCAGTTGCTAAATATTGTGAAATCCGCCGGATATCGCCGGTTGTCAGGCATATTTGGGTACCTTTGCAGCAGGATTTACCGATTAGAGAGCATTCAAAGCAGATTGATTTCATTATTATCGACTCCGTTATCAATTGGAGACCACGCCAAAAAAAAAGCCTTCCAAACATTCGGAAAACTTCAATGGTTTTTCATATATTTTTTATTGCAAACGTATGCCAACGATGGGCACTAACTAGTAAGTGATAATTCGGGAATGGGCTTTTAGCAGGAGCAAAAATTAAAGTCAAGACCGATTTTTTTTCCGATGCAATTGTTGAAACAGCTACTTATGTTCAACAACTTCAATGTTACTTCAAATTACATCCATTTGATAGTCTATGACGTCAATCGGAAAGCCCTTCATTGCATCCCAAATGTGGAGAAATTTTACTGCTACCGCCACGAATATGAACCTTATTTCAACTGCTTACATCGGATCGCCCCTCATCGCCCGGAAATACACCAAAACTTTGCAGATATCGATTGTGCAATTTTGTCAGCAAAATGAGCGCAACAATAGAGCCTATCAGACACCAAAACATATCGGTTTGCGTGTCCCAGATGTAACCCTGCGTTCCAAGAAAGGCTTCGGTGTCCGTCGGATTGGAAAGGGAAGCCAGCCATTCAACAATTTCGTATATTGCTGAAAACGCCAGAGGCACGGCGACAGAAATAACGCCCAGCCACCTACCGGGCCTGAGGGGTGATGTTCTCGCCATGATCTCACGCGTATATATTGCCGGGCAAAAACCCTGCATGAAATGCCCGATTTTGTCGTAATTGTTGCGCGTCCAGCCGAACCAATCTTCCATCCAAAAGCCTACCGGTACTTTAGCGTAAGAGTAATGGCCGCCCAGCATCAGGATCATGGCGTGGATGGCTATAAGCGTATAGGTTAAGTTAGTCAGAGGGAATCTATTGTAGGTAAACAGCATAACGGGTAAAGCAATCATGAACGGGAGGGTTTCCAAGGTCCAGGTGAGGCGGGTGTCATGGGGCTTGATTCCCGACCAAATCCAAAAGAGCAATACGATTGTCAGCAATATCAGGGGATACTTTTTTGATGGCATACGTTATCTCCTGTTCAATACCTCATACCATCGAAATATTTACAAGGCTTGCACGGTTTTCTATATTTTCTCGTATGTTTTTAAAAGTCTCGGATCAAAAGCAAATTTTTGTGGTGAATGAATGACAACTTTTTTATAGTCCGGATGGATTGGGTTGACCAGATAGTTGTATTCAACCGGAATGATGGCGCTGGGAACCTTCAAAATGACCGATTCCTGATTTTGAACCCATTGATCACCCAATTCTTTGACTGATTGCGGTATTGGATCGGCCGTCCAGTTATCCGGCAAATCCTCTGTTGGAATCGACTGTGATAAATTGGGGTTAAAATCGATGGGAATACAGACATAATTTTTCAATGCACGGTAAAAAGGAGTATGGACCATCACCTCAAGGGTTGCCAATGAAAGCGATTCTGAAGTATACACAACGCGAACCCCCTTGCTGTTCCACCGACCACCTCCGCGTCTGGCTCCCTCACCGGCAAAAGCATCATCGGCATGCGCGGCTTTAATGACCCGCCAAACCCGGATCATTAAGAAAACACCCCGTATTCAATCCGAACCAGAAGATCCTCAACCTCCTGCGCTCCAGGCTCGGTATCCGCATATTCTAGTGGGGTTTTACCTCCCAGTGCTTTTGCCGGCATCTTAAACCACTGCCGGGTAATTTCGTCATCTTCCAATACGTCCAAAGCCTTTTCATAAAGCTTGGCGATGCGTAAAACCCGTTCGGATTCATCGGTTTTAAATCGACCTTCTTTTTTACGCCGACTCAGCGTCCGGTAGGCGATGTTCACGGTTGACGCCAACCTTTTTTCCGGCACATCGAGTCTTATTCGCAGAAGGTCAAAGGCTCCGACGGGCAACCCTTGTTTCAGTTTTCCGATCAGATCATTCAAATCTCTGGGACGAACCCCAATTGAAGTACCATGCATAGTGGTTTCCTCCGCTATTTTGCCATAATGCTTTATATAAATGCCACATGGCGAACATAAAGTCAAGGTTTATATTTAGCTTAAGCAAGGCTGGCGCTCTGGCCTTTCACAGGCGGATCTAAGACTTCGACTTCCGCACCTTCCGACGATCAAAATCGTTTTAGTCAAAAAATTCTTGACAGCAAAGTCAACAGCTAATAAATAGGAAGAGACCGACCGGTCTGTCTCAAATAATCGTGAGAGCTCACTAGTGAATCTTAAAGATACAATTATTCACGAATCCTTAAAACTATTCTCACTGAATGGTTTTTTAAGCACTTCCATCCAAGATATCCTATCGGCTGCCAATACTTCCAAGGGCGGCTTCTACAATCATTTTTCAAGCAAAGAAGATCTATTTTTTCAGGTTCTGGATGAAGCCCGTAAAATATGGCGTGATAGAAATTTACAAGGCTTGGACGAGTTAAATCATCCGCTTGATAAAGTCATCAGGCTGCTCGAAAATTACAAAGATCGATACCTGCTGGATGCTGAAAATTTTCCCGGCGGATGTATATTTATTATGTTTGCGGTAGAACTGGGTGACTCGCGTCCGCACCTGTCCCGGGAAGTCCAGAAGGGCTTTACGGGTCTGAAGTCGATGCTCAAAAGAATTTTGGAAAACGGGCAATCACCGGCAGAAAAGTATAACGGCTTAAGTACCGGCACGATTACAGAAATAATATTTAATGGTATGCTGGGGGCTTCGGTTAATTACAGTGTGGATAAATCTTATGCCGCCCTGAATGAATCAATCAATTCCCTGATCGATTATCTCGATAAACTTAGAAAATAGTGTTAGCATTTTTATTTACTTGTTAGATGTTAGCTTATCAGTTTGACCGAACAGCTTCTTAAATTGTTATGGGTTCAGGGTTGAAAACTCCCCATCCTTATTTAACCGTTGAACGTTGAACCCTGACAGTCTCGTAAAAAGTAAAAAATCTCCCTCCCCCTTGATGGGAGAGGGCTGGGGTGAGGGTGAATAAGAAGACATTTCAGCCTGTTATATCCCCCTCCCCTTAATCCCCTCCCGCCAGGGGAGGGGAAATTTGACTTTTTACGGCTTCATCAACCCTGAACCTGGAACCATTCGAATTCATAGATCAACAACAACATAAGCAGGAGGAGATCAGAATGATTGATTTTACGTTTACCGAAGAGCAGGAGATGTTTCGTAAAGCAGCCAGAGAAGTCGCAGAAACTAAGATTGCACCAAAAGTAGCCGAGATGGAGCAAACCGGGGAAGTCAATGATGAGGTGGTCAAAGCTTTGGGCGAGGCGGAGATGATGGCCATCACCATCCCGGAAGAATACGGCGGCCTGGGATTGGGCTACACCGAACGCCTGATTGCAGTTGAGGAAGTCAGCCGGGTGTCGGTGGCAGCAGGCATGATGTTCCAGGTTTTTGCGCTGGGCATCGAACCCATTGTTAAATTTGGTACCGAGGAGCTTAAAAAGAAATATTTGCCGGGTCTGGCCTCCGGCAAGCTGCTAGCCACAACTGCCGTAACCGAAGCAACCGGAGGATCCGATCCCACGGGCATTCGTTCATCCTATAAAAAAGAAGGCGCCAATTTTATTCTTAACGGCCGCAAATGCTTTATTACCAACTCCCATATCGCCGACACGATTACAGTCTTGGCCAAAGACGAAGAAAACCCCAAGGCTTTTTGCGCCTTTGTTATAGATAAGGACATGGCCGGATGGAAGGCCACCCACAAGGAGCACAAAGTCGGTATGCGCGGTTGCAATACCGGTGAGCTGGCATTCGAAAATTGCCGCGTACCTGCAAGTCAGATGCTGGGAGAAGAAGGCAAAGGATTGCGGGTTACCATGGCGGCTATTGGTGATGTCGGCCGGGGCGGAATGGTCGGTGTTGCTTTAGGACTTCAGGCTGCCTGTCTGGAAGAATCTATCAAATTTGCCAATGAAAGAATTCTCTACGGCAAACCCATAGCTGCCCTGCAAACCATTCAAAATAAACTGGCGGACATGAAAATCGATTTAGAAGCCGGCAAGCTGCTGGGATACCGCGCGGCTGCCATGCAGGACAAAGGCCAGCGCTCCAGCAACGAATTTGCCGTCGCGAAATATTACACCACCGAAGCCTGTCAGCGAGCTGCCAAGATGGCTGTGGATATCCACGGCGGATACGGTTGCATGGAGGAATATGCAGTTTCCCGATTTCTGCGAGACGCTTATGTGGTCGGACCGTCGGCCGGCACGTCCGATATTATGAAGGTCATTATCGGCAGATGGGTGTTGTCCTAACACGAAAGACGTTGAACAAAATCAGCGCTCATTCAATTTTCCAATGAGAGCATGCATGCAGCATAATGGAATGATGGAATATTGGAGTGTTGGAGTATTGGGTTAAAAATTCGGATTTCGTCTATTTTAAAAATGTTTTATGCCGGTTCTGTAAAAAATTAACCCAATTTTCCAATATTCCATCCTTCCAAGGTTTTAATTCGATAAAATTGGTTAGTTCCAATCAATGAGGCTTCAAAAAAATGCTCAACATTGTCGTTTGTGTCAAGGCGGTTCCGGATCCCAAGGAAGCCTGCAATATTAAAATTGATCCGGATACGAAAACGTTGTTGCGCTGTGATGTTCCACTGGTGGTGAATCCGCTGGATAAAAACGCCATGGAAGCAGCTCTGCAACTAAAAGAACAGTTCGGTGCCCATCTTACGGTAATCAGCATGGGACCGCCCGAGGCCGGTACCATCGTTAAAGAATGTCTGGCGCTGGGGGTCGACCAGGGGATACTGCTCAGCGACCCCGCTTTCGGGGGGGCCGACGCCTTTGCCACAGCCTTTACGCTGGCCAAAGGGATTGAGAAAATCGGCGCATATGACTTGATAATTTGCGGGATGGCCAGCAGCGACGGCAGCACCGAGTGGGTCGGACCGGAGATAGCGACATTTCTGGATTTGCCCGTTGTAACCCTGGTCAAGGAAATCGTCGACTGTGACGGACTAATCTGGCAAGTAAAAGCCAGGGTCGAAAACGGATATCGATTAATGCAGGTTCAGCTTCCGGCGGTTTTTACGGTTACCCGGGAACTCAATACGCCCCGGACGCTGAGTTTCTCGGGAATTATCAAAGCCCGCAAAAAAGAAATCAGCCAAATGGGCGGCGATCAACTCGGGGTGTCGCCGGAATTTTTGGGTCTCAAAGGGTCACCGACGATTGTTTCCGAGCTTAACGCCCAGGAGGAAAATAAACGCCATGCGGAGATTATTACCGGCACCCGCGACGAGAAGGCGGACATTCTGGTGCAGAAATTGGTGGAGGCGGGGGTGCTATAATATAAGGTTTCAGGTGTCGGACGGGTGAAGTTTATGGGGTTTATTGGGTTGAAAAAGTTGATTGAGTTAGTTTAGAATAATATCGATTGAATATTTAAGGTCTGCCTCCGGCGGATCAACTTTAAAAAGGACGGAGCGAAGCGACATCCATAAATATTCAATCTGCAATCTTCAATTTTCAATTTTGCCTCGCCCGGATTGTGGTAAAATAGAAAGGTTTTGGTTAGATGGGATCTGATCATAAAGCGGTTTGGGTAATTGCCGAGCAGGTTGACTGCCACCTGCAGTCCGTATCGCTGCAATTGGTCGGCCGGGCCCGTCAATTGGCTGATCAACTCGGGTCTTGCGTTGAAGCGATCCTGCTGGGAAGCAACATCGAACAAGCGGCCCGCCGGTTAATTGCGGCCGGTGCCGACAGGGTCTATTTGGGCAATGCGCCTGAGCTGGAAATTTATCAGCCTGAACTGTATACCGAAATCGTCGTAAATCTTGCCAGAGAGCATCAGCCCGAAATCATCCTCATCGGTTCGACCGATATGGGTCGGGAACTGGCGCCGCTGGCAGCCGCGCGATTGAAAACGGGTTTGACCGCTCATTGCATTGATCTGGTGCTTGACCAGAACATGGTTCTGGAGCAGCGCATACCGGCCTACGGCGGACTGCTTTCGATCATATGCCCTGAAAAACGGCCCCAGATGGCCACTGTTACCAAGGGCGTTTTTTTAACTCCGGAGCCGGATGATTCCCGCACCGGCGAGATTACAAGTGTTGATATTCCTACTGATCTCCCCGGCCGGATCAAAACCCTTGAAATCATCCGCGAAGAACTGCAGGGTGTGCCCCTCGAAACGGCAAGCACCATTGTGGCCGGCGGCGCCGGGGCCGGTGATCGGCAAGGTTGGAACGATATATCCGACTTGGCCGTATCGCTGAATGCCGCTTTGGGATCGACACGGCCGGCAGTTGATGAAGGCTGGACCGAGTTGGAAACCATGATCGGGCAGAGCGGCAAAATGGTCAGCCCGGAAGTCTATATCGGTGTGGGATTGTCGGGTGAGCAGCAGCATATGGTCGGTATCGTCGGAGCCCGGCTCATGATCGCGATTAACAATGATGCCAGATCACCGATATTTGAGCAGGTGGACTACGGCATTGTGGACGACTGCCGTGAATTTGTGCCGGTGTTGATCCAAAAAATAAATGAATACCAGGAGAAAAAGGTGACGTGTTAAAATAGTGCCGGAAGGCTGGGAAGCTGGAAAGCCAAAGGTGCAAATCATTAATAAGCTTCCTGGCATCCCAGCTTTCTGGCCTTCAGGCAAATAGCAGCCTAAAGACTATAAAGTAAGACAACCGTTATCTCTCATTATAATTGGATAGTCAGACTTCTGAAAAGCTGAAAGGAATTACTCAATGGCACTTAAAACAAGAGACGATTATTTGGCGGCACTGCGAAATCTTCGGCCCAACATTTACAAATTCGGCGAACTGATCGAAGACGTTACCACCCATCCTGCGACGAAAAGAACCGTGGAAAGTCACGCACTGAATTATGATGCCGCCAATGATCCGGAATTGGCAGACATCTATTCCACGACTTCCACCTTTACCGGTGACAGAATTTTGCGCTGGAACTCCATGATGCAAAGCACGGAAGACCTGATCGGCAATATGCGCATGAAACGACAGAATTACCGGCGCACCGGCAGCTGCACGGGTGCAGTTTGTGTCGGGTGGAATGCCATGAATGTCATGTGGGCCGTGTGCAGTGAAATGGATCAGGCCAACGGCAGCGATTATCAAAAGCGGCTGAAAAACTGGATCCTGTCCGCTCAGAGCAAAGGATTGACCGTGGCCGGCGCCTTGACCGATGCCAAAGGTGATCGCAGTCTGAAGCCTTCCCAGCAGCCGGATCCCGACACCAATCTCAGGGTAACTGAAGTCCGGGAGGATGGGATCGTCATCCGGGGAGCCAAGCTAATGATCTGCGGAACCGCTGCTTCCCAGGAAATCTTTTTGCTGCCGGGAAGTGTTTACGGTGAAGCAGATCAGGACTACGCGGTGGCCTGTGTGGTGCCGCGAGACATCGAGGGTCTGACCATCGTTGAGGCGACCCGACCCAGTGACCGGCGCGAGCTGGAGGGGACTGCTGTTGTTGAAACACCGGATACGGGCATTACCCAGGGATGGCTGTTATTTGAAGACGTTTTTGTCCCCAATGAACGGGTGTTCCTGTGCCGGGAGTACAAGTACACCGGCAAGATTATTCAGTATTTTACGGCCAATTACCGGGCCTGTATCGGAGCCTGTGTTTCGGGGCAGGGTGATGTGATGATCGGCGCATCCGTGTTAATGGCCCGGCTCAACGGCCTTTCGGCCAAAACCTTTACCGACAAGCTGATCGCCATGTCGATTAACAACACGGTCACCTATGGTCTGGGCGCCGGTGCCATCGCATTGGGCTTTAAACATCCGTCCGGATCTTATTTCGCAGACTCCCATACCGCACATACCAACAAGGTTATGGTGGCAACTCTGCCCTATGAAGTCAAACGACTGACCCAGGAAATCGGCGGTGGCATCGTCGAAACCGGGTGTATGCCTTCCTATAAGGATTTTACCAATCCCCAATACGGCCATCTTATCCGGAAATGTCTGAAAGCCGGTGCCGGTTCGGCCGAATCACGGTTTAAAGCCGCACGCCTGTCCGAATGGCTGACCATCGGATCCGGCGTACCCGGCTGTATGCATGGCGGCGGCTCTCCGGATGGCGCCAAACTGGTTGTTCGATTTACGACTCCGCTGGAAGAGTATGCCGAATATGCCAAAAAAATTATCAACATCGAGGAGGAAATCACCGAACCCCAGAAAAAGCTGAAGAATTAGACGATTAATCGACAAATCAGAGTTAGGCAGATGCAAGATTTAAAGTTACCTGATAAACCAGTTTTGCTGGACGGCGGCATGGGGCGCGAGTTGAGAGCCCGTGGAGTCGATGTAATGACTTCAATCTGGTCGACCAATGGCTTAATTAAAGCTCCGGATACTGTCAGACAGATCCATCAGGATTATATTGCCGCTGGAGCCGATATTATCACCACCAATACCTATGGCATCATTCGAAGTAATCTGGCCATAGAAGGTCTTGAAGATCACTTCAGAGCGCTCAACGTTCTGGCCTGCAACCTGGCCGGGCAGGCACGTCAAAAATCCGAGACATCCGTGTTGATTGCCGGATCGTTGCCGCCGCTGGCCGGAAGTTATCGCCCGGATCTGGTCGGTGAGATAGAGGATATTCTGCCCCTGTATATGGAACAGGCTGAGCTGCTGGCACCTTATGTCGACTTGATTATATGTGAGACCATGTCCAGTGCGGGTGAAGCAAGAGCGGCAGCCATGGCTGCCTGCCAAACCGGCAAACCGGTCTGGGTGGCCTGGACCCTGCATGAGGATCGATCCGTTAAAAAAATCTGCCTTTAAAATTCAAAACAAATATTTTCTTGACAATTTGGGGTGCTTTCAATTAGTTTGTATACGAAAGAAAAATTATGAAATCTTATGACGACTGCATACTGTTTCTTCTGGCCAAGGCGTATCAAAAAGCCCATGGTGATTTTAAAAAACGGCTTCAATCCTACGGCCTGACACCGATCCAACATCTCGTCCTCGAAGCACTCTGGGATGAAGACGGGCTTTCAGCCGGTGAAATCGGTAAACGGCTTATCTTCGATGGCGCGACGTTATCCGGTGTATTGGATCGCTTATCCACCGGTGGTTGGGTAATAAAACAATCCGATTCGGAAGACAAACGAATGCTGCGAATTTCTCTGACCCACAAAAGCAGAGACTTAAAGCCGAAACTCGCGGCAATCAGAAATAAAACCAACGAAGATTTACTGGCCCGATTTAGCCTGGAGGAAAAGGTACTGCTTAAGCGGCTATTGAGGGATATCCAGTCATAAATTGAGTGTATCAAATTTAAAAGGATAGGGATTGCAATCGCAATTTAAATTATAGCCTGACCTATTCAATTGTAAGCTTTGAACCGGGAACCCGGAACGTTGAACCTATTATTATATATTTAGTATACGAATTATTCGATTGCAATCTGAAAAAGGGAAAACTTAACAATTGCGCTGTGTTTTCTGAATTAACCGAAGATTAAAAATTTGGGGAGAATGAAAATGGGCGAATGGCATAAAACGGGATGCATCCTTTGTGCCCAGAATTGTGGGCTTGAAGTTTTTGTTGAAGACAACCGCATGACCAAAGTCAAGCCCGATAAATCCAATCCGCGCAGCCAGGGCTATGCCTGCCGCAAAGGGCTCAATGTCATTTATCACCAGTACCCGGAAGACCGCCTGACCGAGCCTTTGAAACGGGTGGGCGACGGATTCGAAGCCATATCATGGGAACAGGCCGTGGACGAAATTGCCGGAAAGATGCGTGAACTGGTCGACCGGCATGGCCCGCGCTGTCTGGCCTATATGGGCGGAAGCTCCCAGGGCGGTCACATGGAGGCGGCGTTCGGTCTGGGTATTCTCCGGGCATTGGGCTCGCAGTATTACTATTCATCAGCCGGCCAGGAATTTTGTGGTTCCTGGTGGGTGACCGGCCGCGTGTTCGGCAAACAATACAACATCGCCGGCCCGGATGAACATGAATCAGAAATGCTGGTTGCCTGGGGCTGGAACGGTATGCAGAGTCATCAAATGCCGCGCGCACCGAAAGTGCTGGCCGAGTATGCCAGGAATCCCGACCGGCTGCTGGTGGCCATCGATCCGCGTAAAAGTGAAACTGCTGCAATTGCCGATATCCACCTGGCTGTCCGTCCCGGTGCTGATGCGCTGCTGATGAAGACCATGATCGCCATTATCCTGAGCGAGGGCTGGGAGGCAAAAGATTACCTCCGAAAAAATGTTGCGGGATGGGATGCAATCAAACCCTGGTTCGAAAATTTTGACGCCCAAAGCGCGGCTGCAGTCTGCCAGGTCGATTATGGCCAGGTGCGGGAATTGTGCCGCCTGATGACCAACCGGCGCTGGTGCTTCCATACCGACCTGGGCATTTACATGGGCCGTCTCAGTACGCTGAATTCCTATTTAGTGCATATACTGGGTGCAATTTGCGGTATCTTCGGCGTTCGGGGCGGCAATGTCGTTCCGGGCATGGTGATGCCGATGGGATTCCATGCCGATGAGCGTGATCCGAAGACCTGGCGTACCGTCACCACGAATTTGCCCCCGGTGGCGGCAGGATCGTTTCCGGCGGCCGCGATGCCCGAAGAAATCCTCAGCGATCACCCTGAGCGCCTGCGTGCGGTTTATGTCAGCGCCTGCAATCCCCTGCGTGCCTACCCGGATACCTCGGCTTATGAGAAAGCTTTTGATAAACTGGATCTGCTGGTAGTCAATGACATTGTCATGAGCGAATCCGCCAGACTGGCTCATTATGTCTTACCCTGTCGCACCTTCTATGAGGCCTGGGACGCCACCTTCTTTCCATGGACCTATCCCGAGATATACTTCCAGATGAGACGGCCTGTGGTCGAGCCGCCGGGGCTGTGTTTGGAGGCAGCCCAGATTCATACCCTGCTGGCGGATAAACTGGGCATCATCCCGCAAATTTCTGAGGATGTTCAAAAAGCGGCCCAAAGCGATAGATTGACCTACGGGGCCAAATTGATGGAATGGGCGGCAGGTGAACCCAAAGCTATGGCTGCCATGCCTTTTGTGCTGGCCAAAACCCTTGGGCAGGTCTGGGACAGTGCAGCCAAGGCTGCATTATGGGGAATGTTGATGACGGCACCCAAGGTTTTTCGTAAAAATGCTGCCAGGGTCGGATTCGAGACCGGGATCGACCAGGGTGATCGTATATTCCAGGCGTTGCTGGACACCCCCGAGGGATTGTGGGTCGGTCGGGCTGATGCAGACAACCCCATGGAAGCTGTCCGGACGCCATCGGGTAAAATAGAAGTCTTTTTACCTGAGCTTGCCGACCAGGCCAGAGCGCTCGATGCGGCTTCTGAAGCCAAAGATTTAAAGCTGCCGGCAGAGTTTCCTTTAATCCTGAACGCCGGACGGCATACGAAGCACAATGCCAACACCCTGATGCGAAACCCGGCATGGAATGAAGGCAAACGGGCCTGTACTATAGCCGTTCATCCCTCTGACGCCGAAGCCATGGGTCTGGAGGATGGGCAGCAGGTGCGGGTGACGACCGAGGCCGGCAGTGATGTGGGGGAATTGCAGGTCAGCGACGATGTCCGCCAGGGTACCGTATTGATCCCCCATGGTTTCGGATTGATCTATGACGGCAAAGCATACGGTATCAATGTAAACCGCCTGACAAAAAATACGAACCGCGATCCGATCGGAACACCGTTGCACCGCTATGTGCCGTGCCGGGTTGAAGGAATGGCGAATGACGATTGACGAATGCTTAATGATGGATGTCGCTTCGCTCCCTATTTTAAAATTTGTAGTAATACCTAAATTTCTCACTTTTTATTACTAAGAGGGGAGAGCTTTGAATGCAAAAAATAACCCGGCGGGCAATGGATCTGGCTAAATGTTATGGGGCCAGCGTGGTTGGTGTTGTTACTTCTGAAATGCTGGTGGGCGGGCCGCCTTCTGCTGATCTTAGCTATGTGTTGCCCAATGCACAATCAGCGATCAGTTTTGCGGTGCCGTTGGACCAGAATTACATCGAATCCTGGTTTAATAAACAAAGCCACTATGTTTGCGGCGGATTTGCCGGCCTTCATAAATCCGGCAAGTGGTCAACCTGGTCACCGGCCAGATTTCCGATACCGGAAAAAGACGAGGAATTTTACCCGGCCCTGGTGAATGCGGTGGGCCCGTTTCTCAAGCGGTCCAGACCGGCACTTAACGTGTTTAATGTTCTCATGCCGGGCGACAAAGTGGAATTAACCTGCGGCAATTGTCAGCTAATCTGTCATCCGGACAAAGAAATTCGTCAAAAAAGATATAAACTACTGACGGAAAGCGGGGTTATTGTAGAAAATCCCGACGGCTCCCGCGAGGCGGTTTCCCCCGTGGAAGCAAAAAAACACCTGGCAGGGATGGATCCGGCAACCCGGGCGTTGTATGAGGATACCTAATCTGACTTTTTAGGCAATTGCATAAAACATCTTGATAGGAATGCATTCCATTAAATAATTTAAAAATAGACAGGATAAACAGGACATCATAATTAACCACTGGCTTTAATAAACCCAAGCGCAGGGATAGTTTGAAATACTCTGTGATCTTTGCGGGCTCTGCGAGAGAAAAAGAAAAGGAGCAACTTATGCTTAAAACACGCATTACTGAACTATTCGGAATCGAGCGGCCCATTGTCCAGGGCGGATTGATGTGGGTTGCCCGGGCCGAGCTGGCAGCGGCAGTGGGCAACGCCGGCGGAATCGGGTTTATGACCGCCCTGACATTTCCCGAGGCCGATCTTTTGCGGGCTGAAATTCGCAAATGCCGCAAGATGACGGATAAGCCATTCGGCGTTAATTTGACGTTTTTGCCGTCCCTGCGCCCGATCGACTACCCGGCTTACATCGACGTCTGCATCGACGAGGGTATCAAGTTTATCGAAACCGCCGGCAGAAATCCGGAGCCATACATGGAGCAACTTAAAACAGCCGGAATCAAAGTGGTTCACAAGTGCACATCGGTGCGTCACGCGATTAAAGCTGAAAAAATCGGCTGCGACGTGGTCAGCATCGATGGTTTTGAGGCGGCCGGACATCCCGGAGAAGATGATGTCACCTCTTTGATCCTCATTCCCCTGACCCGCGACGCCATTCGTTTGCCGATCATTGCTTCCGGCGGTTTTGCCGATGGACGCGGCCTGATAGGATGCCTGGGTCTTGGCGCCGACGGCATGAACATGGGCACCCGCTTCGTTGCCACTCGCGAGGCGCCGGTGCACGATAATGTCAAGCAGGCGCTGGTTAATTTCGGAGAGCGGGATACACGTCTGATCATGCGCACCCTGCGCAATACCGAACGCGTGCTCCACAACCAAACTGTCGACACGGTTCTTGAAATCGAAAGCAAAGGCAACACCAAGATCGAAGATATTGTGCCTTATGTTTCCGGGCTGGTAGGCAAAGAAATGCTCGAAGATGGCGATATGGAAAAGGGCGTGCTGTCAGCCGGACAGAGCATGGGCCTTGTGCGTGACATTCCAACCTGCCGGGAGCTGCTCGACCGAATAATGGCGGAAGCAGAAAAAATCATAAAAGAGAAATTTGCCCAGGTGATAATTTAATTGAGTAAAACTCAATTTTGATTAATGGCGCCACAAAAGGGAGGTAACAAACTTATGACTCAGGAAGTTTACAGGGAAATGCTGGATGTTATGAAGCAGCGCAAAGGTCCTTACACGGGATTAGATATTCCTGAATTTTATACTTTAATGGAGTTGCTTTTTACTCCCGAGGAGGCTGAAGTCAACAACGTCATGACGAGAAAGCCCGCCACTGCTGCAGAAATTTCAGCTGGAATGGAGAAGCCGCGGGATAACGTCGAGCCGATCCTCGAAAGAATGGCTGATAAAGGACTTTGCAAAACATTCAAACGGGATGGAATCCGATACTACCAGGGGGAAATCTTAATGCCCGGTATTTTCGAGTATCAGTTCATCTCGGGGCAGGATTCGGAGAGGCATAAGGAGATCGCCAGAGAGATTGACGCCTACAAAAAGGCCTATAAGGCAGCAAAAGGCGAAATTCGGCTGACGTTTCCCACAAGCCGGGTAATTACAGTGGACCGAACCATCGAGGCCGGCAATACCGTCCATACTTACGACCAGGTTTCGACTTATATCGATAAATACGATCCGATAGCGGTAGGGGCCTGTTATTGCCGTCAGGCTGCAAAATTGCAGGGCAAAGACACTCATGATATGCCCCTGGATGTGTGCATGTGGTTTGGAAGCATGGCGGAATATGCAATCGAACGGCTGGGGGCAAAGCAAATGACAGCAGAAGAGGCCAGACAGGTCCTCGGCCGGGCCGAAGAATCCGGTTTGATTCACATGAGCCGCAATACTACCGAGGATATTGAATTCATTTGTAACTGCGATCGCTGGCATTGTGATGTCGTAAAAGCTGTTTTAAAGGAAACCAAACCGGCTATTTTTTTCAACTCCGGGTTCGAGCCTAAATTTGATCCGGACCTGTGTGTGGCCTGCGAGACCTGCATCGAGCGGTGTCCGCCGGAAGCCCTGGTCATGGGTGAAAATGAAATACCCGTGGTAGATTTAGACCGCTGTTTCGGCTGTGCGGTCTGCGCCACCGGATGTCCGTCTGATGCCATTGTAATGGAATCAAAACCGGATTTTCCGATCCCGCCCAGGGATCCGAAGGAGCTGATAACGTCGCTGAAGGCAAGTTTTACGAAAAGTATCTAACACGATGGGCCTCGACTCCTGTCCAATCCGACCGGCTGCCATGGGTGACCATGATATGGGCCTTTGTAGCGGCGCGGTTTATCCCCGCCTTTGGACAGTTGTGATGACCTTCGAAGATAGAAGATGGAGATAACATAAAATTATGACAGTTGAGAATAATCAGTTAGAATGCGGCATCTGGGACCGGGAGGGTAGCTGCCTGATACCGTTGGTCTTGCTGGAGACATTGCCGGAATACTTTCGTAAAACAATTCCGTCGGATTATCTGGACCTTATGGGCCACATGAATATCAGATGGTATTTCGACCTGTTTGCCAAATCCGGTCACAAGTTTTTCGCATCGCATGGTTTGGATGAGGATTACTTTCGCGGCGGGAATTTTGGCGTCTTTACGTTGAAGCAGTTTATTCAGTACTTCGCCGAGGTCCGGGTCGGACAGACGGTTGCGATTCATACCCGTCTAATCGGCCGCTCGGACAGACGCTTTCACTTCATGCATTTTATGCTCAATGAAACCACCACCCAACTGGCTGCCACCTTTGAAGCTTTGATTACCCACGCAGATTTGAAAATCCGGCGGGCCGCTCCGATGCCCGGCCATATAGCAGAAAAGTTTGATGCCACCCTGGCCAATGATGTTGCACTGGATTGGGAGGCACCGATTTGTGGAGCGATGAGGTTGTAGCAAAGCCCAGCCGAGTGAAAATAAACAGATCTAACCTGATAACATTTCTCTTTTACTAAAATGGCGTTGTTTAAATCCCAAATAACAAAACTCAAATTTCAAATAAATCTCAAAAAATAATGATTCAAATTCCAAATCGGTTCCCCCTTTTTTAAAAAGGGCCAGGGGGATTTTTTCGGAATTTGAATTTGGAATTTATTTGTTATTTGTTTTTCGGTGCTTGGAATTTTAATGCTTAAGAACTCCAATATTCCGCCGTTTTTCTACTTAGTGCAGTGGATATTTTACTATAAGCTTGCTCTATCAGCTGGATAACTTCCCAGATTTTTCAGAGAAATGGACATCTTTGCGACTTTTTCCATTACCTCCGCCACTTTTTTATCCTTTTCAGAACCTTCAAAATCCAGGAAGAAACTATAATTGCTTGGATCCGAGCGCAATGGCATAGAGGAAATCCGGGTCAGGTTGATTTCTGCATCCGCAAACAGCTTGAGAACGCCGTAAAGCTGACCGGCTTCGTGAGCCACGGCAAAGATAATGGATGTTTTATCTCCCTGACCGGAATAAGGTTTTCGGGAAAGAAGCAGGAACCGTGTGGAGTTGGAGGGCCCGTCCTCTATACCTTCCTTGATGATATCCAGATTATAAAGTTCGGCGCACAATGAACTCGCAATGGCGGCCGCGGCTTTGGGGTTTTCCCGGGCCAGCATTTTGGCGGCACCGGCCGTATCGTAATATGGACGCGGTTCAAGTTTGTTGCGCATCAGAAAATCCCGGCATTGGGCCAGGGCCTGGGGATGGGAGTAGACGACGCGAATTTCGCGATAGTCGGTGGCTTCGGTGGCGAGCAGACAGTGATTGACGTTCACTTTAACCTCGCCGATAACATTGAGATCGGTGGTGGTGAGAAGGTCATTGACCTGGGTGACGGCGCCTTCAAGGGAGTTTTCCACCGGCACCACTCCCAAATCCAAATACCCATCTTCAACACCGCGAAACACATCCATAAATTCAAGGCAGGGAATATAGGCACCGGCGGGGACCAGCAAGCGGGACGCCACATCGCCGTATGCTCCATGCTCCCCCTGGAAAGCAACCAATTGACGATCTTCATCCTGCAGGCGCCTGCTTTCCTCGACGATTGTTTTGAGCAACTGGCGCGAAAACGAGCGTTTTATCAGGTCCAGATTCATACGTTCCATACGTTCCAGCAGATCTTCCTCACGTTCGATATCACCGGAGGCTTCCTGGAATTTTTTTGAACGCAGTGACAGTCCCATGCGTTCCTGCAGCAGAACCAGCAGTTCCCTATCGATTTTGTCTATTTTTCTACTTATTTCATTCGGTTTCATTATTTCACCTCAAACGAAGCTGTCATTGATTGGTTTAATGGTTGACTTTTAGGGCGGATGCGCCTGTTATAAACAGGATTTTGCATAATCCGGTGTTAAGTCGGCAGATCGGCCATAAATGATTGCAGCGGCCGCAGGCGTTGCATAATGTTTTTAAAGAGATCCGGTGTCAGCGCCTGATCGGCGTCACACAAGGCTTCAGCAGGTTTATAATGCACCTCGACCATAATTCCGTCCGCGCCGGCAGCCACTGCCGCCAGGCTCATGGGGCCAATCAGGTTGATTCGCCCAGTGCTGTGAGTTGGATCGATAATGATCGGCAGATGCGTCAGTTCCTTAATGGCCGGTACTGCACTTAGATCCAATGTGTTGCGGGTGTAGGTTTCAAAGGTTCGTATGCCCCGTTCACAAAGAATCACGTTCGGGTTGCCTTCACTGAGAATGTATTCGGCACAGTTTAACCATTCTTCCAGGGTTGAGTACATACCGCGCTTGAGCAGCACCGGCCGTTCGGATTGGCCGACTTCTTTGAGCAGTGAATAATTCTGCATATTACGGGTCCCGATTTGCAGAACATCGGCAAATTCGGCAACCCAGGAAACATCCCGGGGATCGATTACCTCGGTCACAATCGGCAATCCGGTCTCTTTACCGGCCTGTGACAACAACTTCAAGCCGTGCAAACCCAAACCCTGAAATGCATAAGGTGAAGTCCGGGGTTTAAAGGCGCCGCCGCGCAGCATATCCGCGCCTGCGGCCTTGACGGCGCGGGCGGACTCAATGACCTGCGCTTCGCTTTCCACACTGCAGGGGCCGGCAATCACGGTAAAACCGCGGCCAATCTCAACATTGGAAATCTTGACGATGGTGCGCCGTTCAGTTTCACGCGTTGCTAGTTTAAGGTTTTTCATGATTACCATCCTTTATACACAGCGTCGTAATAAATTATTTAGGGGCTCGATAAAACGTTGATTTAAAACTGCCGCATCGGATCAATGATGCAGAACGCTGTGTGGGTATGCATTATGATTTACGTCGGTTGAAATAGTTCGTTCTGGATCAATTTAAAAAGCCCTGAAATACATCTCAGGGCTTTCAAAAAGTAAAAACCCCGGGTGGCATTAGGTCCACCCGGGGTATTGCTCAGCTTAAATTTAGCGCTAACCGACCGGATGGACGCTTCTAAAGCTATAAAAGAAGCGTCCGAAATTAAAATATCTATTTGTGAACAGAATTATTCGCATGGTTTTGTTACCATTGACAGTTGGATTATCAATACATAAGTTCTTGGGCATCTACTGTCAATAGTTTTTTTAATATCAATTCAAATATTGCGGGTTTAAAACCTCAAAAGTTAAATTCCCGGTGGCAAAAAAGAGCTTGACAGGCAATTACCGATCCTATAATCTGGCTGCTGAGATCTTTTGAAAGGATTCCAAATTGGTGCATAAACTCTCCGGCAGTTTTACTTTCTATTATCGGTATTATTTTTATGGTACCGGTCTGTCTGGGGTGCGCTGATACGATAAAGAAAATATAACAAGCATTCTAAACCGTGGGCAGATCGAAAAGCTCACGGTTTTTTTATTTTTTGTAAGTGTATTGATGGCGATAATTTAATACAGAGGTAGGAAAAATGAAACCAACAGATGATTTGCGGGTTAAAGGTTATCGGCAGCTCATAGAACCGAGTAAATTGAAACAGGAGCTTGCGATAAGTCCGGCGGCGCGTGATACCGTTCTAGCGGGAAGAAGTGCTATTGATGCGATACTGGGCCGGGAAGATAAACGCTTGCTGGTGATTGTCGGTCCGTGCTCCATTCATGATGAAAAGGCCGCGTATGAATATGCCGGCAAACTGCAAAAGCTCCGCGATCAGGTAAGCGAAGCGCTTTTGGTCATCATGCGTGTCTATTTTGAAAAACCCCGGACCAGCGTGGGATGGAAAGGGCTGATAAATGATCCACGGCTGGACGGTACCTGCGATATTGTGGAGGGTCTGCACAAAGCCCGCAGCATATTGCTTAAAATTAATGAAATTGGGGTTCCCGCTGCCACGGAATTTCTTGAAACCATTACGCCTCAGTATGTAGCGGATTTAGTGAGCTGGGCCTGTATCGGCGCCAGGACGACGGAATCCCAAACCCACCGTGAAATGGCCAGCGGCCTGTCCATGGCAGTGGGGTTCAAGAACGGAACTGACGGCAATCTAGCCGCGGCCATTAACGGAATTGTCGCAGCCAAAACCGGACAAAGTTTCCTGGGAATAGATCAAAACGGCCGCACCTGTGTCGTTCAGACCAATGGGAACCCATTGGCCCACATCGTTTTGCGCGGCGGTGAAAGGCCCAATTACGATTCCCTCAGCATCGAACAGGCCCGGTTGAATCTGATCGAAAAAAAACTGCCTGAAACCATCATGGTGGATTGTTCACACGGCAACTCAATGAAGAAATACCAGGGGCAGGCGATTGTCATGAGAAATGTCATCGACCAGTATATCGCCGGCAACGATGCCTTGATCGGGCTTATGCTGGAAAGCAATCTGTTCGAAGGCAACCAGAAATTCAGCGGCGATCTGAAAACCCTCAAATACGGGGTGTCGATCACCGATGAATGCATTTCGTGGGACACGACCGAACACCTGCTGCTGTCAGCTGCCGAAAAATTGATTAATTCTTCCAACAGGGGCAGTTCCGACAGGTGGGTGAACGCCTTATGAAAGTCGTAACCATCAAAAGTCAACCCCGTGATTCGGTGATCATGATCGGCGAGCGTCTCGCTAATCTTGCAAAATACTTGCCGGTTGAAAAGCCCATAATTATCACCGATACCCATGTGCAAACGTGCTGGGGTAAGCATTTCCCCCCGGGCGACGTCATTGCACTCGGAACCGGCGAAGGGATAAAAACTTTCGATACGGTCCGTAATATCTATGAGCAATTGCTGGAACTTGAGGCGGATCGCACTTCTTTTATCATCGGAATCGGCGGCGGTATCGTTTGTGACATTGCCGGATTTGTCGCCGCAACCTACATGCGCGGTGTGCGGTTCGGATTTGTGTCCAGCACCCTGCTTTCGCAGGTTGACGCCAGTGTCGGCGGTAAAAACGGATTCAATATCGGCGGCTACAAAAACATTGTCGGCGTCTTTAGCCAGCCCGAATTTGTCATCTGCGATATTAATCTTTTAAAAACGGTTCCCCAAGGGGAAATTCTGAGCGGTTTTGCCGAAATTATAAAGCACGGTGCAATTGCCGATAAAGAACTATTTGTCTACCTCGAAAACCACCGTGACCGGGCCCTGGCGTTGGATTTTGAGGTGATCGAAAAACTTGTCTACGATTCGGTGATCATCAAGTCCAGGATCGTCAATCAAGATGAAAAAGAAAAGGGCGAGCGGCGCAAACTTAATTTTGGTCACACTTTCGGCCATGCACTTGAGAAGCTCACAAAAATCAGGCACGGTGAGGCGGTCAGTGCCGGGATGATACTGGCATCTGAACTGGCCGTAAAGAGGGGCTCACTTGCGATTGAAGATTCGGACCGGCTTGGCGCACTGCTCGACAGCTATGGGCTTCCCGTCCGGCTCGAGTTCGAATCCGGCCAGGTGCTGGAAACCCTGCGAATGGATAAAAAGCGGGAAGGGGACCTTATTCATTTCGTGTTGCTCAGGGAAATAGGCAACGCTTATGTTGAGGAAATTGCGATTCAAGAACTGGAAGCACTTCTGGTAAAATAATCGATTGGTTGAATGGCAAGAAAAACCGGTAAGAAGTCGAAACGGTCAAATGAAAAAAACAAGACTGAATGCCGACAGGCAAAACGATTACAAAAAAGACATCGCAACGCTTCGCCGTTCGATCGATGATATTGATGATCAAATCCTTGAGCTGATCAGCCGGCGGCTGTCGGCCGCCCGGGATATCGGTCGGATCAAACAGCAAACCGGCATCACGGTGGTCGATAACAAGCGTGAGCGCGAAATATACCAAAGGCTTTTAACTTTGAACCGGGATGCTTTGAAAAACGGTTCACTTTATCGCATATTCCGGGGTATTATCTCCGCCGGACGCAGCGTTCAAAAGACGCGAAACGGTGACGGGACACTGCCGATTTATGCGGTTTTCGGAGATCCGGTGGGTCACAGCTTAAGTCCCGTCATGCACAACAGTGCCCTGGCCCACACCGGTCTCGATGGTTATTATCTTGCATTCAGGGTTAAAGATATTGGCGCCGCTGTCAGCGGCATCCGGGGTCTGGGCATTCGTGGCGCCAGCATTACGATTCCCCATAAAATAAGTGTCATGCAGTATCTGGATCAGATTGACTCCCTGGCCGCAGATATTGGCGCCGTCAACACGGTCGTGAATCAGCGGGGTGTTCTTCATGGCTACAATTCGGATTGTGCCGGTGCCATCAAGGCGCTGACTGAAACAACGATCATCAACGGCAAGGACGTGGCCGTTGTCGGTGCCGGGGGCGGCGCCCGGGCGGTGGGGTTCGGGATCAGGCAAGAAAAAGGCCGACTCACCATCCTCAACCGCTCCCGGAAGAGAGGCGAAAAACTTGCTTCGGATTTGGACTGCGAATTCAAACCGCTTTCAGAAGTCAAACAGCTGCCCTATCACATCATCATTAATGCAACATCGGCCGGCATGACGCCTCATGATGCAAGCGTCCCGTTGAACACCGACCTTCTGGAAGGCGGGATGGTAGTAATGGATATGGTCTACAATCCCCTGAAAACGCGCTTTTTGGCGGAAGCAGAAAAAATAGGCTGTCCGACCGTCGACGGACTTTCGATGTTTGTCCATCAGGGTGCGATTCAGTTTGAATTGTGGACCGGCGCAAAAGCACCGGTGGAGATTATGCGTAAGGTGGTCTTGGATGAACTGGTTTCTGTGTAGGGGACGGTTTTTGTTATTGCGCTATTTAGGCCATACCGCATAATGTGTCTTGTAAGTTGTTTGTTGTCTGTTGTGATATGCGGCTAAACTATCTGATAGTATATCGCAAACGGACCAGATTCATTTGCATGAATTCCGTGCTTTCAAAATTTCGTGTTTTCGTGAAGAAAAAAATTTCTTCGTACATTGCGAAGTATTCACAGCTAAAGCTCTAATTCATATTCAGATGATTGAAATCAAAACCCATAACATCAAACCACGCTGCGAGGTTACCGTTCCCGGTTCCAAAAGCTTCACCCATCGGATTCTGATCGCCGCCGCACTTTCGGATGGGGAATGCCGAATTGATAATCCTCTACACAGCGAGGATACAAAATTTACCGTGCTAGCCCTCAGACAGATGGGCATCCGGATCGATGACACACGCAACGATCAGATCATCGTTTCCGGCAGCAGCGGCAGGCTCAGACCATGTGCCGATCAGATCTTTCTGGGCAACTCCGGAACGTCCATGCGCCTGTTGACGGCGGTTGCAGCTCTTGGTCAGGGGACTTTTTCCTTAGCCGGAACCGAACGGATGGCTGAACGGCCGATTCAGGAGCTCATCGACGCACTGGTGCAGCTGGGTGTCCGGATTCGTTCAACGCATCACAATGGCTGCCCGCCGGTTGAAATTGTCGGGGAAAAAATTAGGGGCGGAACCGTGAACATCAACTGCCGAAGGAGCAGTCAATATCTTTCCGCCTTACTTTTGATCGCCCCGTATACCGAAAGGGGGTTGGAAATCCTGGTGACCGAAGGGCCCGTATCGCGACCCTATGTGGATATGACGGTTGATGTTATGGATTTTTTCGGTGTGGCGGTCAGCCGTGAAGGCTACGAACGGTTTAAGGTCGCCGGCAAACAAGTTTACCGGGCGGGAACCTATACGGTTGAACCGGATGGATCCCAGGCCGGATATTTCTGGGCGGCCGCGGCTGTTTGCGGCACAGACGTCAAAGTTAAAGGGGTGACGGCAGACTCCTGCCAAGGGGATGTTAATTTTGCGAAACTGCTGGCTGCTATGGGTTGTGAAATTACTTCTGAACCCGACGGAATCACAGTTTCCGGCCGGCACCTGCGGGCAGCAGATGTGGACATGGGCGACATGCCGGATATGGTCCCGACCCTGGCGGTCGTTGCCGCTTTTGCCGAGGGAACAACCATCATCAGAAATGTATCTCATCTCAAAGCCAAAGAAAGTGACCGCCTGTCGGCGGTTGTAAACGAACTGGTCAAGATGGGAATTGATGCTCGCTGCAGCGCCGACGAGTTGATCGTGAGGGGCGGCAAACCCCATGGAGCCGAAATTGAAACCTACGGCGATCACCGGATCGCCATGAGTTTTGCAGTTGGGGGACTCGTCGTCCCGGGGATGTTTATCCAGGATGAAAATTGTGTTGAGAAATCGTTCCCTGATTTCTGGAATGTCTTTGAGGGGCTCTATCGTTGAACTTTGAACTCGGAACCCATTACAACATTTTTTTAATCGGATTCCGCTGTACGGGCAAATCCTCAGTGGGCCAACTGCTTTCCGCAAGGCTGGGTTGGCCGTTTATCGATACGGACTCACTGCTGGTGTCTGAAAGTGGCCAGAGCATAAAAGAAATAGTGGGGACCCAAGGCTGGGAAACCTTTCGCAAAATGGAACATGCGGCTGTAGAACAAGTTTGCATGCTCCATCGTCGCGTAGTGGCGACCGGCGGCGGGATTGTAATCAATGATGCGAATGTGAAGCTGATGAAATCAAACGGAAGGCTTGTCTGGCTGAAGGCGGCTCCGAAAACCATTAAAACGAGGATGATGCAGGATCAGGATACTGAGTCCTTTCGTCCATCGTTGACAGCAAAAGACAGTTTTTTCGAAATTGAGGAAACGCTGACTGAACGGAATCCCATATATAACGCGGCCATGGATTTTGACGTGGAAACGGACGGCCGCCGGATTGATGAGATATGTGAGGAAATCGTTCGACAACTCGCAGAAATAGACAATAATATATTTAAGTAAATTTCAGGTGTCAGTGCGAGGCAAAGTTCCACCGTTTCAGGACGCTAACACTGTATGCAGAAAATTAAGATTCCAGGTTCAGCTTTTGGAGTTTCAATCCTGACCTCCGAAACTTGACACCTGAAACCGTAACTTCATTGTTGGAGACAAAATATATGTCAAGCACATTTGGTACTGTATTCAAAGTAACAACTTTCGGAGAATCCCACGGCAAGGGTGTGGGTGCGGTGGTTGACGGCTGTCCTCCGGGTTTAACTATCAGCGAAAAG
>Ga0210064_1000260_pt1:0-22500 | contig 25516 bp, 15 predicted proteins | sample Muzzi_CordC_D2_FD_185531 | JGI IMG/M metagenome (GOLD analysis project Ga0210064, IMG submission 185531) | Wetland microbial communities from San Francisco Bay, California, USA, that impact long-term carbon sequestration - Muzzi_CordC_D2 (SPAdes) | ecosystem: Environmental > Aquatic >... | reverse complement strand
CGGAGGAGGAATCTAAGAAATGGATTGACCCGGGTCAAGACTTATTCGATCGCGGGTCGATAATAAACCCGCGAGAAGCAGCGATTTCCCCCCTGATCGGTTTTCACCCCAGCCGGATGCGCGCGAATCGGCGTTTTCCGACCTTCAGCAGGTAGGCACCGGGCGCGAGGCGCAGCAACGGGTCCGCGACGCGCTCGCCATCGACCTGCACGGCCTTCTGGGTCACGAGGCGACGGGCCTCGCTGCGGGAGGCAACCAGGCCCGTCGCCTCCAAGACGTCGATCAGGCCGCTGTCGCCGGCCTCGCCGACAGCGACCGCGGTCTCCGGGATGTCGTCGGGAACCTCTTTGCGGGTGACGACCCGCCGGAAGTGCTCGGCGGCGCGCTCCCCCGCACCGGGATCGAAACGATCCACCACCCGGCGCGCGAGCTCGTGCTTGAACGCGAGCGGGTCTCCGCCCCCCGCCCGGAATCGCTCGCGTTCGGGGAGGAGGTCACCCCATTCGCCCGCGTTCAGCACGTCGAAGTACTCGAGCATCAACGTGTCCGAAATGCTCATCAGCTTGCCGTAGATCTCCTCCGGCGCATCGGTGATCCCGATGGTGTTGCCGAGACTCTTCGACATCTTCTCGTTGCCGTCGACGCCGACGAGCAGCGGGTGGGTGATGACCGCCTGCGGCCGTTGCCCGTAGTCGCGCTGCACCTCGCGGGCCATCAAGAGGTTGAAGGTCTGGTCGGTTCCGCCGAGCTCGACATCGGATTCGAGGGCCACCGAATCGTAGGCCTGAACGAACGGGTACAGGAATTCGTGCACCGCAATCGGCTCGCCTGTGCCGTAGCGCTTGGCGAAGTCGTCGCGTTCGAGCAGCCGGGCAACGGTGCCGTGCGAACACAGCCGCACGAAATCCGACGGCGACATGCGATCCATCCACTCGCTGTTGAAGCGGATTTCGGCGCGCTCGACATCGAGCACCCGGCCGGCCTGCTCCACATAGGTGCGCGCATTCGCGGCGACCTCGGCCGGCTCGAGCGCGGGACGTGTCTTCTTCTTGCCCGACGGATCGCCGATCCGCGCGGTGAAATCGCCGATCAAGAAGATCGGCGTGTGGCCCAGATCCTGGAAGCGCCGGAGCTTCTGCAGCACCACGCTGTGACCGAGGTGTAGGTCCGGTGCGGATGGATCCATCCCGAGCTTCACCCGCAGCGGCAGCCTCGCTTCGATGGCCTCGCCGAGAGTCGCGCGAAGCTCGGTTTCGCCGTAGCAGTCGACGGCGCCGTCGCGGATCACGTCGAGCTGACGCTCTACCTCGGCAGCGGTCGACTTCGACGTCATCGGTGCCCTCCTCGCATCCAGCGGAATTCGCGTTCGGTGACGATGGCATCCATCCCGCGATCGTGCGAGGTGGTGGGAATCGAATCCTCGATCTGCACTTCGTACGCCATCCCACACAGCCGGACGTCGGGTCCGCCACTCGGCGGGAAGGTGCGGTCGTAACAGCCGCGGCCCCAGCCGAGGCGTGCGCCGCGGCGGTCGAAGGCGACTCCCGGAACGATCACGAGATCGCCGGCCGAAAACGAAACGATCGGCGCCGACGCGTGCGGCTCGAGCACGTCGAACGTCCCGACGCGCAGATCTTCCCAACGCGAGACAACCGCGAAATCCAGGCGACTGTCGTCCAGAACGCGGGGAAACAGACAATCGACACCGGCGCCGACCAGCGCTTCGAAGAGGGGCCGCGTCGGCACTTCGTCGGGGAGGGCCGCGTAGAGGGCGACACGCTGCCGGGCGTCGAATTCGAACTCCGAGAACAGTGCGCTGCAGATCCGCTCGGCCGCCTCCGCGGCGGCCGCAGCCTTGATCTCGCGCCTTCGCGCAATCACGGCGCGTCGGATTCGGCGCTTTTCGGCGTCGATTTCCATATCCAGCTCGGCGGTCGGCGGGCCGGTCAGGTGGTCGGGTCGAACGGCGCGGCCAGCTCGGCTTCGACGATGTCCGTCAGCGCCGTCAGACGCTCGGACGACATGGGCGCACCGCCGCCTTCCCGGATTCGGACCAGCTCACGCGCGAGATTCAGCCCCGTCAACAGCGCGAGGTCGCGACTGTCGATCGTTCCGGTCCGTTCTTCGACCGTGCGCATCGTCTCGTCGAGGTAACCCGCGACGCGCTGGAGCGATTCCGCATCGTCGCCGCTCAGCAGGCGGAATTCCTGACCGCGAATGCGAACCGAGACGGTGGATCTCTCCGCCATTCAGATCTCGCCCTGCGATTCGAATTGCACGTCCAGCTGGTCGATCTGCGCGATCAGCTCGTCGATGTGCTTTCCGACGTCCTGTCGGCGCTGATTCGCGTCGCGGAGCTGTTCCTCGAGCCGGCGAATACGCTGGTCGCGCTGGCTCAACTCGACGCGAAGCGCCGTGTTCGCACTGCGCAGGAGCTGGTGCCGCTCGACGAGCGACTCCACTGCGCGTTCCAAGCGCTCAAAATCGTAATTGCTCGGGTCGCCGTCGGAAATGAGGTCCCCCCCCTTGCGCTGGATCGTACCGGGAACGCGGGAAAGACGTCAAGTCGTGAATGAAGATTCGCGCGGCGGGATTCGGATCGAATCAGATGTAAGCGTTGCGCGACTGCAGCCGGGATCCGCCCATCAAATAGCTGTCGACGTGGCGTGCGGCTTCACGCCCCTCCCAGATCGCCCATACGACCAGAGACTGCCCTCGGCGACAGTCACCCGCGGCGAAGATGCCGGGCTCGCTCGTCGCAAACTCCGTTGTATCCGCCGAAACGTTGCCGCGCCCATCCAGTCGAACGCCGAGCTTCTCGAGCAGCTTGTCGTGCACCGGATGCAGGAAGCCCATCGCGAGCAGAACCAGGTCGGCCGGGACCTCGAACTCGCTACCCGGGATCTCGTTCATCGCCGGACGACCCGATTCATCCGGCTCGCCGAACTCCACCCGTACGGCGGTGAGGGACTTCACCTTCCCGCCTTCACCGTTGAATCGCTTGGTCAGCACGCCGAACTCACGTCGACCTCCCTCGTCATGCGAACTCGAGGTCCGATACATCAGCGGCCATTCCGGCCACGGGGTCGACTGCGAGCGTTGCTCCGGCGGGCGCTCGAGCAGCTCGATCGAGGTGACCGATTTCGCTCCCTGACGAAGTGAGGTTCCCACACAGTCGGAACCCGTATCGCCGCCGCCGAGCACGACCACGTGCTTGCCGGTCGCGAGGATCTCGTCATCGGCAGCGATCGCATCTCCGGCGATCCGCCGATTCTGCTGCGGCAGGAATTCCATCGCGAAGTGGATGCCGTCCAGATCACGGCCTTCGATCGGCAGGTCGCGCGGCTTCTCGGAGCCACAGCACAACAGCACCGCATCGAAGTTGCGGCGCAGGTCGGCCGGCGACAGGTCGACGCCGACCTGGACACCGGTCTGGAACGCGACGCCCTCTTCGCGCATCTGCTCGAGGCGCCGGTCGATGATCGCCTTCTCGAGCTTGAACTCGGGAATTCCGTAGCGCAGCAGTCCGCCGATGCGATCGTTCTGTTCGAAGACCGTCACGGTGTGGCCCGCGCGGTTCAACTGCTGCGCGGCGGCCAGCCCGGACGGCCCGGAGCCGACGACCGCCACCGAGCGCCCGGAACGCTTCTTGGGCATCACGGGCTTGACGATGCCGTCTTCCCAGCCGTTGCGACTGATCTCCCACTCGATCTGCTTGATCGTCACCGCATCGTCATTGATTCCGAGCACACAGGCCGCCTCGCACGGTGCCGGGCAGACCATGCCGGTGAACTCGGGAAAGTTGTTCGTCGAGTGCAACGCCGCGAGCGCGTCGTCCCACTTGCCGTGATAGACGAGATCGTTCCAATCGGGAATCACGTTGCCGAGCGGGCAACCGTTGTTGCAGAAGGGAATGCCACAGTCCATGCAGCGCGACGCCTGCGTGCGAGCCTTCTCGGGCGAAAAGTCGAGTTGCACTTCGCGCCAATCTTCGATGCGCTCTTCCCTGGAACGATATTCGACACCTTCGCGTCGGTGCTCCAGGAATCCGGTTACCTTACCCATCGCCGCTCCCTGCGCGAAGCCGATCAGCCAACGCGCGCTCGTAGTCGACGGGAGACACCTTCACGAATCTCGATGCAAAGGTCTCCCACTTCCGTAGAACTTCGTCTGCGCGATCGCTTCGCGTGTACTGGAAGTGCCGCCTCACCAGGCGCAGGATCGTCTCTTCGTCCGCTGAATCGATCTCCTTCAGACGAACGATGCCCATATTGCAGTGATTGACGAAGTCGCCGTTCTCGTCGAGCACGTAGGCGTATCCGCCGCTCATGCCGGCCGCGAAGTTCCGTCCGGTCGGCCCGAGAATCACGACCCGACCACCCGTCATGTATTCGCAGCCGTGGTCTCCGACACCTTCGACGACCGCATGCGCACCGCTGTTCCGGACACAGAAGCGTTCGCCCGCGAGCCCGTTGAAGTACGCCTCGCCGGCGGTCGCGCCGTAGAGCACGACATTGCCGACGATGATGTTTTCGCGCGGATCGAAGCTCGATGCAGCCGGCGCCTTCACGATCAGCTTGCCGCCCGACAGACCCTTGCCGCAATAGTCGTTCGCGGCGCCGTCGACGGTCAAGGTCATTCCCGGCGGGACGAACGCGCCGAAGCTCTGACCCGCCGTGCCCGTGAAATGGATCTTGATCGTGTCCTCGGGAAGACCTTGCTCGCCGTACTTGCGCGAGACTTCCGATCCGAGGATGGTGCCGACGGTCCGGTTGATGTTCCGAATCGACAGCTGGATGTCGACCGCTTCGCCGTTTTCGAGTGCCGGGGCGGCGCGCTCGAGAAGTTTCATGTCGAGCGCTTCCTCGAGGCCGTGGTCCTGCTTGCCCACGTGCCGGACGGCGTACGGAACGTCGGGCTTGCGCAGCAGGTCGCTGAAATCGAGGCCCTTCGACTTCCAATGCGCGACCGCGTCATCGACCTCGAGTCGATCGACCTGGCCGATCAGCTCGTCGAACTTGGCGTAGCCGAGCTCCGCCATCAACTCGCGCACCTCTTCGGCGATGAAGCGGAAGAAGGTCACCACGTGTTCCGGGGTGCCGGCGAACTTCTTGCGCAGCCGCTCGTCCTGGGTCGCGATCCCGACCGGACAGGTGTTGAGATGGCACACGCGCATCAACACACAACCCATCGCTGCCAGCGGCGCGGTCGCGAAACCGAATTCGTCGGCGCCGAGCAGGCCCCCGATGACGACGTCGCGTCCCGTCTTGAACCCCCCATCGGTCTGCACCCGGATACGCCCGCGCAGGTCGTTCAACACCAACGTCTGCTGGGTCTCCGCCAGGCCGATCTCCCACGGACTGCCGGCCGACTTGATCGATGTCTGCGGCGACGCCCCGGTGCCGCCGTCGTGGCCGCTGATCAGGACTCCGTCGGCTTTGCCCTTCGAAACACCCGCCGCGACGGTGCCGACACCGGTTTCGGCAACGAGCTTCACGCTGATGCTGGAATGGCGATTGGCGTTCTTGAGGTCGTGGATCAGCTGCGCGAGATCCTCGATCGAGTAGATGTCATGATGGGGCGGCGGCGAAATCAGGCCGACCCCCGGCGTCGAGTGGCGAGTCCTGCCGATCGTCTCGTCCACCTTGTGACCCGGAAGCTGGCCGCCCTCGCCGGGCTTTGCACCCTGGGCGATCTTGATCTGGATCTCATCGGAGTTCACGAGATACCAACTCGTCACTCCGAAGCGCCCGGATGCGACCTGCTTGATCGCGCTGCGTCGCGAATCACCATTCGGCTCGGGTGTGAAACGCGCGTAGTCCTCGCCTCCCTCACCGGTGTTGCTCTTGCCGCCGATTCGATTCATCGCGATCGCGAGCGTCTGGTGTGCTTCGAGAGAAATCGAACCGTACGACATCGCTCCCGTGCAGAAGCGCCGCATGATTTCCTCGACCGGCTCGACTTCGGCGAGCGGCACCGGGTCGCGATCGCGCTTGAAGCGAAACAGCCCCCGCAGGGTGCAGGCGCTCTGCGCGCTGCCGTCGGCCGCCGCGCTGTACTCCTTGAACGTGACATAGCTCTGCTGACGGACTGCATGCTGCAGCTTGGAGACCGTCTTCGGATTGAAGGTGTGGCGTTCGCCGCGCCGCCGCCACTGATAGAGGCCGCCGGGGTCGAGTTCGGGATAGACGTAGGCGTCGCCCGGGAAACCGCGCTCGTGCCGCATCGCGGATTCGCGTGCGATCACGTCCAGGCCGACCCCGGAGATCCGCGAGGCCGTGCGCGTGAAGTAGCGGTCGACGAGCTCGCGATCGAGGCCGACGGCCTCGAAGATCTGGGCGCCGCGGTAGCTGCGCAGCGTCGAGATACCCATCTTCGCGAAGATCTTGAGCAGGCCCTTGTCGGTCGCCTTCAGGTAGTTCTCCACCGCTGTGTCGCGATCGAGATCCTCGGGAATGAGAGCGTGATCCTCGAGCAGCTCGTCGATCGACTCCAGGGCGAGGTACGGGTTCACCGCGCCGGCCCCGTAACCGATCAGCAGCGCGAAGTGACCGACCTCGCGCGCCTCGCCGGTTTCGACGATCAGACCGCAACGGGTGCGTGCGCCCTCGCGGACCAGATGGTGGTGCACGGCTCCGGTTGCGAGCAACGAAGGAATCGCAGCGTGGTCGGCATCGAGGCCACGGTCGCTCAAGACCAGCAAGGTCGCGCCATCATCGATCGCTGCCGAAGCCTGGCGGCACAGCTCGGCGAGAGCCGCTTCGAGCCCGTGTCCGCCGTCGGCCACCTTGAAGACCGTGGGCAGGATCGCGGACTTGAATCCGGGGCGGTCGAGCGCGCAGATCTTCGCGAGCTGCTCGTCCGTGATGATCGGGCGCTCGAGGCGCAGCAGACGAGCAGCCTCGGCGGTTTCGTGGAGCAGGTTGCCCTCGCATCCGAGGGTCGAGAACAGTGACAGCACCGGCCGCTCGAGTATCGAGTCGATCGCCGGGTTGGTCACCTGCGCGAACAGCTGCTTGAAGTAGTGGAACAGCAACCGCGGTCGATCGGACAGACACGCCAGCGCCGCATCCTCGCCCATCGAACCGATCGCTTCCTTGCCGTCGCGGATCATCGGAGCGAGGAGCAGTCGCAGATCCTCGGTCGAGTAACCGAAGGCCTGCTGGCGCTGGAGGCGGGTGTCCGGGTTCGGCTGGTGTCGGGGTTCGGCCTCCGCGAGGTCGTCGAGCGTAATGCGTTGAGAGTCCACCCACTCGCGGTACGGACGCATGCCGACGAGGTCCTGCTTCAGCTCCTCGTCCTCGACGATGCGCCCCTCGTCGAGGTCGACGAAGAAGATCCGGCCCGGATGGAGACGCCCCTTGCGTTCGACGTTCGCGGGGTCGATTTCGAGCACGCCCGCCTCGGATGCCGTCACCAGGAAACCGTCCTTGGTGACCACGTAACGGGAGGGCCGCAGGCCGTTGCGGTCGAGTACGGCGCCGATCCTCCGGCCGTCGGTAAAGGCGATGGAAGCCGGGCCGTCCCAGGGCTCGAGCAGCGAGTTGTTGTACTCGTAGTAGGCGCGCCGGTCCGGATCCATCGACTCGTGATGCTCCCAGGCTTCGGGAATCATCATGCTGATGGCGTGGCGCAGGGTTCGCCCGGAGAGGAAGAGGAACTCGAGTGCGTTGTCGAACGACGCCGAGTCGCTGACGCCATCCTGGATGATCGGATAGATCTTCTCGAGGTCGTCTCCGAACAGCTCCGACGACATCGTGCCCTCGCGGGCGTGCATCCAGTTCACGTTGCCGCGCAGCGTGTTGATCTCGCCGTTGTGCGACATGTAGCGGAACGGGTGCGCGAGCCCCCAGCTCGGGAAGGTGTTCGTGCTGTATCGCGAATGCACGAGCGCGAGCGCACTCTCGACGTCCGTGTCGGCGAGGTCGTGGTAGAAACCGGCCATCTGATACGCGAGCAGCAGCCCCTTGTAGACCAGCGTTCGCGAGCTCAAGCTCGAGATGTGGAAGCAACCTTCGCGCTCGACCACGCGCTTCTCGATCACCCGGCGAATCACGTAGAGCTTGCGTTCGAAGGCGTCGTCCTCGACCCCCACTGCAGCAACGAAGAACTGGCGAATGATCGGCAACGACTGGCGCGCGATCTCGCCGAGCGCCTCGGGATTGACCGGCACGTCGCGCCAGCCGAGCAACCGCTGGCCTTCTTCGGCGATCACTTCGCCGACGACCTGTTGCTGCCAGGCCGCGGTGTCGCCGTCGGGCTCGAGGAAGGTCATGCCGACCGCATAGGCGCCTGCGGCGGGCAACTCGAACCCCAGCTCGACCGCGTGCTTGCGGAAGAAGCCATCGGGTACCTGCAGCAGCAGACCCGCTCCATCGCCCGTACACGGGTCGCAGCCGGCCGCACCGCGGTGGTTCAGGTTCTCGAGCACCTCGATCCCCTTCAGGATCACGTCGTGCGACCGTTCGCCGCGGATGTTCGCAACGAACCCCATTCCGCACGCATCGTGCTCGTGCTGCGGGTCGTAGAGCCCCGACCGTTCCGGCAGACCGTTGCGGTGAGCGACGTCCCGCTTGCTGATTTGCGGCTTCGGATCTGTCACTTCGCGGACCTCCGGGATCGAGCCCCACCGGACCGGCGGGTGGTGCGGGAGTCGAATTCTTCGCTGGAATCGAGCGCGAGGCGCGTCCGCTCCGCGTGCGTCGACAGGACGACGCTGGTTTCGGTGCTCGCGACGCCGTCCAACGACCGGATGCAGTCGATCAGGCGCTCGAGGGATTCGGTATTGCGAGTCTTCGCCTTCAACATCAGGGTGTGGACACCGGTCACGTGATGGCACTCGAGGATGTCGTCGATGGCGATGAGTTCGCGTTCGAGCTGGCCGAGTGCTCGCGGGTGGTCGGTGTCGACGCCGATGAATACCGTGACGTCGTTGCCGAGTCGACGAGCGTCGAGCTGGGCGACGTAGGCCGTTATCACACCGGCTTCTTCGAGCTTGTGGATCCGTTCGACCACCGAGGGGGCCTTGAGGCCGACCTTTTCACCAATCGCCGAGAGCGGCTGCTTGCAGTTGTCCTGCAGCAGCTCCAGGATGGCGCGATCGGTCGCGTCGAAATCGGGGGAGACGCGGCTGAACTTCATTAGGTGCCTTGGCTATTTATGCCGAATATATAGAGTATGGGGGCGGTTTGAGTCAAGAAAAAACCCACCCATATCGCGTTTCAACCGTTAGTTATTCGGCTCGAGATTCCCGATCGCCCCTCCGGGACTCCAACAGGGCGCGCAGCCGAGCCGGAAAGTTCGTGAACAGGCCATCCACGCCGAGATCGATCAGCCGCCGCATGTCGTCCGGCGCGTCGACGGTGTAGACATGGACCGCGAGTCCCGCCCCGCGAGCGGCCTCGACGAGCTCCGGCGTGACCATGAACAGCGATGGGTTGATCGCTTCCGCGCCCAGCGCGAGCGCGCGCTCGATCGGCGACGAAGCACTTCGGGGCGACAGCAGCAGTGCGAGCCGAGCCTCCGGCGACTGCGAACGCAGCTCTGCGAGCGTCGGGTCGTCGAAAGACGAGAACAGCGTCGAATCCAACAATCCACGGCGCAGGACCGCCGCGAGCGCGGCGGATTCGAGATCGTCGTAGCGCCGGCGCCGGCCGCGCTTGAGCTCGAGATTGAACGGGATGCGACCACCGAACGCAGTGAGCACCTCGTCGAGCGTCGGCACGACGGCGCCTCCGCCCGCGTCGAGCGCGCGGATCTCCGCGACCTCCGCGTCGGCGATTTCGCCGTGGCCGCCGAGGCGGGACAGCTCTTCGTCGTGAGTGACGACCGTCTCGCGATCGCGCGTGCGATGGAGATCGATCTCGATCATGTCGGCGCCCTGCGCGACGGCGAGTTCGTACGCGGGCAGCGTGTTCTCCGGCAGTGTGCCGGAGGCTCCCCGGTGCGCGATCACGAGCGGGTTGCGTGAACGGCTCACGAACGCGCTCCGATCATTCGCCGTCCGACCATTCCCGAGAACGCTCGACTGCGCGCCCCCAGCCCGCGTACAGCGACTCCCTCCGATCGGCGCTCATCTGCGGCTCGAACAGCCGAAGCCCGGCTTCGGCTCCGGCAATCTCGGCGCGATCGCTCCAGAAACCGACGCCGAGACCGGCGAGCAGCGCAGCCCCGAAAGCGGTCGCTTCGAGAACCGCCGGGCGTTCGATCGGTTTGCCGAGCACGTCGGCCTGGAACTGCATCAAGAAATCGTTCTCGGCGGCGCCCCCGTCGACCCGCAAGCTGGCGAGTTCGAGCCCGGAATCACGCCGGACGCACTCGACGACATCGCGCGTCTGATAGGCGATCGCCTCGAGAGTCGCGCGGACGATGTGGGCCCGCGAAGTGCCGCGTGTGAGGCCGACGAGGATGCCGCGAGCGCGTTCGTCCCAATACGGAGCCCCCAGCCCGACGAAGGCGGGCACGAGATAGACGCCGCCGGTGTCGTCCACCGACAACGCGAGTGCCTCGCTGTCCTGTGCGTGCTCGATCAGCCCGATTCCGTCACGCAGCCACTGCACCGCCGATCCGGCCACGAAGATGCTGCCTTCGAGCGCGTATGCGAAGTCGTCGCCGATGCCCCAGCCGATCGTGGTCACCAGCCCCGACTGCGATTCGGGTGCGTCGCGGCCGGTGTTCGACAGCAGGAAACAGCCCGTACCGTAGGTGTTCTTGGCGCGGCCGGGCTCGGTGCACCCCTGCCCGAACAGTGCCGACTGCTGGTCGCCGGCCATGCCGGCGATCGGGATCGCCCCTCCGAACCATTCCGCATCGGTGACGCCGAATACGCCGCTGGTATCGCGGACCTCGGGCAGCAGCGCGCTCGGAATCCGCAGTTCGTCGAGCAGCCGTTCGTCCCAGGCACGCTCGTGAATGTTGAAGATCAGCGTGCGCGAGGCGTTCGAGTACTCGGTCGCGTGCACGCCGCCGCGGGTCAGCTGCCACAACAACCAGCTGTCGATGGTTCCGAAGGCGAGTTCGCCGCGAACGGCGCGCGCTTGCGCGCCCGGCACGGCGTCGAGGATGAAGCGGATCTTCGTCGCCGAGAAATAGGCGTCGATCACGAGGCCCGTGCGGCGACGAACCTCCGCGTCGAGGCCGCGCGCGCGGAGCTCGTCGCAGATCGGCGCCGTCTGCCGGCTCTGCCACACGATCGCCGGGTGGATCGGCTGTCCGGTCGCGCGATCCCAGACGACCGTCGTCTCGCGCTGATTGGTGATTCCGATCGCGGCCACGTCGCCCGCACTCGCGTCGGCCGCCGCGAGCGCGCCGCGCGCCGCACGCAGCTGGCTGTCCCAGATCTCGCCCGCATCGTGCTCGACCCAGCCGGGTCGACGGAAATGCTGTGGGAACTCGTACTGGTCGCTCGCGACGATGCGACCCTCGCGGTCGAAGAGGATGGCGCGCGAGGACGTCGTCCCCTGGTCCAGCGCTAGGATGAAGCGGCTCATGCGTCCTCCGCGCTCCGGCCCCATGCTACGGCCTTCGACACCCGACGGCCTTCCCCTGCCCGCCGGGGCCTTCGCCGTCGTCGGCTCAGTCCTCGAAGACCGCCTCCACGAATTCTTCCGCGGAAAAATCTCGCAGATCTTCGATCGCCTCGCCGACTCCCACGTACTTCACCGGGATCCCGAACTCGTCGGCCAGACCGACGAGCACGCCGCCCTTCGCGGTGCCGTCGAGCTTGGTCAATACGAGTCCGGTCAATGCGGTGACTTCGCTGAACAAACGCGCCTGCGATATGGCGTTCTGCCCGGTATTCGAATCGAGGACCAACAGGCACTCGTGAGGCGCATCCGGGAGGTCCTTGCCGATCACGCGCGCGAGCTTCGCGAGCTCTTCCATCAGCGGCTTCTTGGTCTGCAGCCTGCCCGCGGTGTCGATGATCGCGACGTCGGCGCCGCGCGCCACCGCGGCCTTCACCGTGTCGAAGGCCACGGCCGACGGATCGCCGCCATCGGGGCCGGTGATCACGTCGCAACCGACCCGCTCCCCCCAGGTCTGCAGCTGTTCTCTCGCGGCCGCTCGAAAGGTGTCGCCCGCGCCGAGGATCACGCTGTGCCCCGCCTGCTTGTAGAGCGAAGCGAGCTTGCCGATGGTCGTCGTCTTGCCGGAGCCGTTCACTCCGAGCACCAGGATCACATGGGGTTTGCCCGCGAGCGCACGTCTTTCGCCGCGCGGCTCGACGCGCTGCAGCTTCTCGAGCACGGCCTCTCGCAGCACCGCTCGCACCGCGTCGGCGTCGCCACCACTGGCCTGCTTCCGGACCGCATCGAGCAGGCTCTCGGCGGTCTGCACGCCGAGGTCGGCGCCGAACAGCAACATCTCGAGTTCGTCGAGCACGTCGGCATCGACCCGGCGCCCGCCGAGCAGCGAGCCGATGCGGCCGACGAAGTTCTCGCTCGTGAGACGCAGGCGGTCGCGCAGACGCGCTGGTTCGGGTTCCGGTTCAGGCTCCCGCGTGACCACGACGGGGGCCGCGGCCGACGAGGGTTCGGCCGTCTCGGCCACCGGCGCGAACGACGTCCCGGCCTCGAGGGGCGGCTCACTCGCCTCGTCCGGGGCGGGCCGGCGGAGGCGACTCGCCAGAGCGTGCGAAGCGATGATCAGCAGCGGGATCGCCCCGACCCCGTAGACGAGAGCGCGCGGATTCGCGGCCATCCACACAAAGGCCGCGTCGAGAAGCGGTTGGAGCTGAGAAAGCGCGTCTTCCATGCGGTCGCGGAGCATAACAGCGGCGGCGATCCCATCGCACCCCGCCCGCTCCCGTGGTGGGCCGGCTCGTCTGGACGCCCCGCAGCGGCTCCCCTGCGCCGTGCCGCGGGCGGGGATCCGCTCCCGCAGGAGCAACCGCGGAAATTCACGAGACGATATGATCGTGCAATCCGACCTGGAGAATTCGTGCTGCGAACGTGTGTGCTGGCGACCCTGCTCTTCCTCATGCTGGCGTGCCAGCCGGAGTCACGGGAGTCCGGAAAGACCGCCGACGCCCCTCTCGCGGGCAAGAACTTGATCGTCATCACACTGGACACGTCCCGTCAGGATCACTTCAGCTGTTACGGCGATCCGGAATTCCGGGGGACCACACCGCACATCGATGACCTCGCCGCCGACGGCGCGCTCTTCCTGAACGGATACAGCCAGACCAACACCACGAACCCGAGCCACGCGGCGATCTTCACCGGGCTCTACTCCCTCGACCTCGAGGTCATGAACAACACGGTCCCGTTTCCGATCGGCGACGCCGGGGTCGACACGCTACCCGCCGCTTTTCGGCGAGCGAGTTATCGAACCGCCGCGTTTCCCGCGGTCCCTCACCTGACCCAGCTCGACATTCCCGGCTTCGATGAGTCGATGTCTCCGCTGGCCGAGCGAACCGCCCGGGAAAACGTGGACCTGTTCCTAGAATGGATCGATGCGGGCTCGGCCGGAGGGCCCTTCTTCACATGGCTCCACCTGTTCGATCCGCATATCAAATACGAGCCCCCCGAACCGTACCGGGCCCGGCTATACAGCGGCGACCCGACGCAGGGAGCGGGCGAGAAATTGTCCACGATCGAACGATTCAAGAGGGCTCCTCCGATCGTGCAGGAGCAATTCGCCGAAGTTCGCGACCTCGCCTACCCGAGGGCCATGTATCGCGGCGAGATCCAGTACACAGACGACCAGATAGGGCGTCTCCTTGCCGCACTGAAGGAGCGCGGTCTGTACGAAGACACCGCCATCGTCGTGGTCGGCGACCACGGCGAAAGCCTCGGAGAGCACGAGATCTACTACGACCACCAGGGACTCTACGAGGTCTCGCTTCGAATCCCGTTCATTCTGCGGCTTCCTGGATTTCCGCGCGGCATCCGTGTCTCGAAACCCGTCGGCCATGTCGACCTGGTTCCGACCCTGGCCCAGCTGTTCGGCTTGACGATCGATACCCGGCAGCCGCTGCGCGGCGTGAGCCTCGTCGACGCGCTCCGGAACGATCCGAGCCCTGACCTGGACGCGCGCGAGTGGCTGATCATCGAAGCGGCGCACAACACGGAGGTGGTGCTGCGGCGCGGCGCCTGGAAGGCGAACTTCCGCATCTTCGGCTTGCTGCCCAGACCGGCGGTCCTGCTCTTCGACCTGCAGGCGGACCCGGACGAAGCGATCAATCTCGCGGATGCGCATCCGGAGATCGTCGCGGAGCTGCGCCCCCTCGTGGAACGCTGGATCGAGCGGAACATCTGGAACCTCGCGAACCCGAAGCTGGAAAAGGCGGCGCTCGAACGACTTCGGGCCCTCGGCTACCTCCCACCGAACGAAGCATCGGCGCCGTAGTCACAGGGCCTGCGGCGGTTCGGCGCCGACTCGCGTGCAATTCTGCGTCGAATGGAGAACTCAGCATGAAGGTCGACTTCTACTTCGATTACCTGTCTCCCTACGCATATCTCGCGTCGCGCGAGATTCCCGCGCTGTGTGCACGTCGGGGCGTCGAACTGCGCCTCCGGCCCGTGCTCTTCGCCGGGCTCCTCAACCATTGGGGGCAACGGGGGCCGGCCGAAATCCCCCCGAAGGCCATGCACACCGTCAAGGAGTGCATGCGCTACGCGCTGCTCCGCGAGATCCCCTTCCGTCCGCCCCGGCACCATCCCTTCAACCCGCTGACCGCGCTGCGCGCCTCGTTGGCCGAAGTCGCGGGAGGCGACCAGCCGCACGTCGTGCGCGCGATCTTCGACATGGGCTGGGCCGCGGGCTGCGATCTCGGCGACGCGGCGGAGATCACAGCGGCGCTGGATGCAGCCGGCCTGGGCGGTTCGGCGATCCTGGAACGGGCGAACTCGCCGACGGCCAAGCAGGCCCTGCACCGGGAAACGGCCGACGCCATCGCCCGCGGTGTGTTCGGAATCCCGACGATGCTCGCGGGCGACGAGCTCTTCTGGGGTCTGGACCAGCTGACCTATCTCGAGCTCTTCCTGGAGGGAAAGGACCCGCTGGCGCAGGTGAAGTTCGACGATTTCGGATTCCAGGGGCCCTCGGCCTGGCGCACGGGCGTGAGCCGACACGAGGAAGACTGAAGCTTCCGCTTCGCCCCCGATCGCACTGCGCGATTCCGACTTCTAGCCCGCGGCAGATGCCTGCGGCGCGTTCTCCGCCATGAACTCGGTCAACAGCTTCACGAGTTCCTCCGGCGGTGCCACTTCCGGATCCTCGACGGAATCCGCCATGCCTTCGAAGCGGAGCAGATCGAGCTTGGCATATTCGGCGCGCACGCGCGGTGTGAGCAGGCCGAGCCGCTTCAGGTTCGGCACGATCTTCGAGAACAACATCTGTCGGAAGCCGACCATGAACGGCGTCTCCCGCATCCACGGCACCCAGACCTTCGCATCCCAGCCGAGGCGCTCGAAGACCTGGTGCATCAGCAGGCGATCGCGCATCAGGTGCGTGGCTTCGATGATGAAGTCCTCGCGCTCGCGCAGTTCGTTGCCGCCCATGTCCTCGGTATAGAGCCCCTGCAGCGACAACACGCCGAATGCGACGTGCCGCGACTCGTCGGCCATCACCCGGCTCGTGATGTCCTGGATCAGCGGTTCGCCTTCCATCAGCAACCGCATGATCCCGAACGCGGCCAGCGCGAGGCCCTCGACCATGATCTGCATGCCGAGATAGGTGATGTCCCAGCGCGAGTCGCTGCAGATATCGTCCAGCAGGGTCTTCAGGCTCGGATGGATCTCGTAGGACAATCCGAGCTTTTCGGTGAGATAGCGGTGGTAGACCTCGACGTGGCGAGCTTCGTCGGCCACCTGGTTGGCGGCGTAGAACTTCGCCTCCTCCCAGGGCACCTGCTGCACGATCTTGGCAGTCGCGACCAACGCACCCTGCTCGCCGTGGAGGAATTGCGAGAGCATGAAGCCGTTCATGTTCATGTTGAAGTCGATCACTTCGCGATCGGAGAGTTGGCGCGGGGGGTTGAGCACGGAATTGAGCATGCCGCCCGCACCCATGGCTTCGCGCTCCCGCGTGAGGCGCTCGATATCGACGTCGATGCTCCAATCGACTTCGTTCGCGTTCCAACTCGCGGCCTTGCCCTTCTCGTAGAGCCGCATCAGGTCCTTCCGGGCGAGCTCGTACTGCCAATCGAAGATGGTGTCCATCGTCGCCCCCACGGCGGTACTGGCACCGAAAGAGGGGATGGGAACGGGGTTCGTCTGGAAGTAATCCACGCTCGTGTCCTTTCAGATTCCGACGTAGGAGATGAAGTTCCGGGCGATCTCATCGACGATGCGATCGTCACTCAGGCGCCGACCATCGACGCGAAAGTCGCCGGAGAGCGCCATCTGCTGCAACAGCCCGAGCGCCATCTGGACCACGATCTCGATCGCGACTTCCGGATCGGGATGATCGAGTTCGTCGCGGCGGTCGAGCAGCAGCAACGAGACGCGTTCGGACACACGCCGCCGGAAGCGCAGCCCTTCCGCGATGAACTCGGGATCCTGGGCCGCTCGGAACAGGAACGCGGTGATCAGCGCCTCGCGCTCGCGGAACATCTGAACGAACTCGGCGACACAGGGCCGGACGATCTCCGCGGCCGGAACGCCGCGCCAACGCTCCGGCTCCGCGATCTGATTGACGCGCTCGAGCACGTCATTGAAGAATCGCTCCTCGAGCGCGCGCAGCAGTTCGTTCTTGTCGCGGAAGCGCGCATAGAAACCGCCCACCGACGACCCCGCGCGCCGGACGATTTCCGGGATCGACACATCGGAGATGCTCTTCTCGACGATCAACGACTCGGCAGCATCGAGCAGGCGCGACAGGGTCGCCTCGCTGCGTGCCTGTTTGGGTTTCGAGACGCTGCTGAGCTTCGAATCCGCGCGGACGTTCGGCCGGACCACGCTCCCTCCAAATGAGAATCCGATTCTCATTCTTTTAGTGGAGATGTCGGCACGCGTCAACCCGGCCGGAAACCGGTCGATCGGGCATAACCCCCTATTTCAATTGGGTTTTCAGTGGACTTCGACCGAGACCAGCTTGCTCACCCCCTTGCGCTCCATCGTCACGCCGTAGAGCACATCGGCGACTTCGATGGTTCGCTTGTTGTGGGTGATCAGCACGAACTGCGACTCGCTCGCCATTTCGACGACGATCTCGTTGAAACGACCGACGTTCGCGTCGTCGAGCGCCGCATCGACCTCGTCGAGCAGGAAGAACGGTGACGGCCGCACCTGGAACACCGCGATCAGCAGCGCGATCGCGGTCAGGGTCTTCTCGCCGCCCGACAGCAGGTTCACGTTCTGCAATCGCTTGCCCGGCGGCATCGCCATGATGTCGATGCCCGCCTCCAGCACGTCTTCCGACTCCGTGAGCGAGAGACTCGCCTTCCCGCCGCGGAACAGCCGCGGGAAGTTCTCCGAGAAGCGTTTGCTGACCTCTTCGAAGGTTTCACGAAAGCGCTTGCGACTGGTCCGATTGATGCGCTGAATCGCGTCACGGAGCGACTGGAGCGTGTTCTCGAGATCGGTCTTCTGCTCCGACAAGAAGCGACCGCGCTCGCTGAGCTCTTCGTGCTCCTCGATCGCGCCGAGATTCACGTCGCCGAGGGCCTGGAGCCTCTTGCGCATCTCATCGAGTCTCTGCCGACGCTCGGCGATCGGCAGCTGGGCGAGCTGCGCATTCATACGCGCATCCCGCAGTGCGTTCGGGACGGGCTCTTCGCCGTCCTCGGATTCCTCGGACGTTTCGACCGTCCCGCTCGCGACGCGCGGCTCATCCTCTTCGAGCGGGCGGAACTCGGGCGTCGGCGGCTTCCAGGTTGCGAGCTCCACGTCCCACTTCTCGCGAATCGATTCATCGAGGTGCGCGAGACGCATATCGACCTCGCCCACCTTCAGCTCGGCCTTGCTCTGGGCTTCGCGGCTCACGTTGATGCGGCCGCGCACCTCACGCGCGGCCTCTTCGGCCTCGCTCACCGCCGCAGACACACGCTCGAACGCGTCCCGCTTCTGATCGTTCGAAGCTCGCGCACGTTCCTCGTGTTCGAGCGCAATCTGGAGCTTCCGCTCGGTCTCCCCGATCACCTTGGCGAGCTCTTCGCGACGGGCCTCGGCGGTCTCGATTTCCTGCTCGCGGATCGTGATCCACTCGCGGGTCTCGCGCTCCGCCGCCGCGAGCTGCTCGCACGCGCGCTGCAGGCGCTCGCATTTCTCGGAACGGCCCGCATACTCGACACGACGTTCGGTCGCGACCGTCTCCAGGCGAGCTCCCTCGCGCCGAAGCGAGCCGATCTTCAGGCTGAAGGCATCGAGAGCGCGTTGACGTTCGGTTCGGATCAGACGCGACGCCTCGAGCGCCGTGCGGAGCCGCTCGCATTCCTCGGTCATCGAACCGAGTCCGGCGAGGATCTCGGAGCGCTCGACGACGCGGGACTCCTGGGCCTCGCCGATTGCCTTCGAGCGCTCGCGGGTGCGCTCGAGATCCTTCTCGTGGTTCGCAACCGCGAGCGCCGCGGTGTGGTGCCGGTTGCGCAGGTTCTCGAGCTCGTCGGCAGCGGCCGCGAGCGTCGCTTCCGCCTCGGCGTGGGCGGCTTCGAATGCATCGACCCGGGCATCGAGCTCCGCGACCTCGCTTTCGAGATCCCGTACTTCACGCACGCGCGCGATCAGACCGCCGGAACCTTCGCCTTCGCTGCGAACGCCGCCCGTGACCACGCCGTCGGGCGTCAGCACGTCGCCGGCTCGCGTCACGAAGGTCGCCGGAATGCGACCGGTACCGTAGACATCGAGCACCTCGCGCAGGTCGTCGACCAGGTTCACCCCGGCGAGCAATGCCCGTGCGAAATCTTCGAAGCCCTCACGCGGACGAACCCGCTCGAACAACGGCCGACCGAGCGGCACGAAGCCCTGGCCACCGGCCTCGACGTTCGGGGGCGTGACGAAGATGCCGCGTCCCGCTCCCGCCGAGCGCAATGCATCGAGCGCCGTCAGAGCTCCCGTCGCGCCGTCGACGACGATCGCTTCCGCGCGATCGGCGAGAACCGCCTCGACGGCCGCCTCGACGTCGCGATCGACTTCGAGGAGATCGCGAACCAGACCACGAATTCCGAAGCTGCGCCGGCTGTCGTCATCGAGCGAGAGCAGGTGTCGTGTTCCGGCCCCGATGTCGTCGCGACGTTCGATCACCTCGCGCAGTGAAGTCAGGCGTGCCCGGCGGGTTTCACGCGCCTCGCGAGCCTCCCGCAGCTGCTCGGCGGCTCCGCGCAGGCGCACGCCGGCCTGTTCGTTCGCTTCGAGCGCGGCCTTGACCCGGCCCATGAAGCGGTCGCGCTCGGCGAGCAGGTTCCGCAGCCCCTCTTCCAGAACCGACTGCTCGCGATCGACGCGCGAGGCCTCGTTCTGCCCGACCTCGAGATCCTCGTCGGCGCTGCGCATGCGCGTGTCGACTTCCGCACGCCGGTCGGAGAGGGATGCCAGCCGGTCCTCGGCGCGGGCGATTTCGGTGAGCACCTCGACCAGTCCGGTATTGACGGTTTCGCGCTCGCGTTCGGCGGCCTGCAATCCCTCCGCCGCTTCACGCGCGGCGGTCTCGGCTCTTTGCAGCGCATCTCGATCGCTCTCGACACTGCTCTCGACGGCGGCGAGTTCATCGCGACTCGTCGCGAGGTCGGCTTCCTGCGCGACCAGCTTTTCGCGCAACCGTTCGAGCTCGCCGCGCCGCGCGGCGATGGTGTCGGCCAGTCCCTCGCGCTCGCGGCGTCCGAACTCGTTCTGGCTCTCCATGCCCTTGATCTCGGTGCGCAGCGCGAGAAGCTGCTCGCTGCCCTCGGACAGCACGCGCTCGCACTCGGTGAGCTCGATGCGCTTCTTCTGGATCGAGAGCTCGCGCTCGGCCGCCGACGCCTCGAGCGCGGTCAGCTCGTCGGTCAGCTCGACCAGCCTTCCCCTTGCCGTCTCGACTTCCGCGAGCAGCGCACCACGGTCGTCGGCCGCGATCGAGAGTTCGAGCACGCGCAGCGATTCGCGCAACCGCTTGTAGCGCTCGGCCTTCTTGGCCTGTCGCTCGATCGAACTGATCTGGCGTCGGATCTCGCCGAGAACGTCGGTGACGCGCAGCAGATTCTGCTCGGTCGAGCGGATCTTCGACTCGGCTTCCTTTCGGCGCGCCTTGTACTTGCCGATACCCGCCGCTTCCTCGATCAGGGTACGGCGCTCCTCGGCCTTGGCCGAGACGATCTCCGCGATGCGGCCCTGCTCGACGATGGTGTAGCCCTTGGTGCCGATGCCGGTGTCGCGGAAGAAGTCGTGAACGTCCTTCAAGCGGCAGGGGGTCTTGTTCAGCAGGTATTCCGACTCGCCGGTGCGGTAGAGCCGTCTCGCGATCTGGATTTCGCTATAGGCGGAGAACGCGGGAGGACCGTCGCCAGCGCTGTTGTCGAAGGTCAGCACGACTTCCGCCATGCCCACCTGGGAGCGACCCTCGGAGCCCCCGAAGATCACGTCCTCCATGCCGCGGCCACGCAGTCGCCGCGGCGACTGTTCGCCCATCGCCCAGCGAATGGCATCCACGACATTGGACTTTCCGCAGCCGTTGGGGCCGACGACAGCCGTCACCCCGGGCTCGAAAGCGATACTGGTCTTGTCGACGAACGATTTGAAGCCGTTCAGCTCCAGAGACTTGATTCGCACCGGGCCCTCGTGCAGCGCCGAAAAGGGGACCCCGGGATCCACGATTTTCGACGCTGCGTTGACGTAGCGGACCGGAGGATAAGAGGGGGTGCCTCTTGTTTAACATCTCGGTGGAGGCCGTCGCAACCGATTCGAATCGACGCTCTAACTGGCTGCTGCTGTTGGGTTTTCCCGGCGATCGATCTGGAGGTGGTAGAGACGCGAGTAGAGACCGCCCCGGGCGAGCAGCTCCGCGTGGCTGCCGGTCTCGACGATGCGCCCCCGCTCGAGCACGAAGATCCGGTCGACATCGCGGATCGTCGACAACCGATGGGCGATCGCAATCGCGGTCTTGCCCGCCATCAACACGTGGATCCCGGCCTGGATCAGCGCCTCGGTCTCGTTGTCGATCGAGCTGGTCGCCTCGTCGAGCACGAGGATCTCGGCCCCGTGAGCGAGCGCGCGGGCGAACGAGAGCAGCTGCTTCTGGCCAACCGAGAGGTTCGCTCCCCGCTCCTGGATCTCGGTCTCGTAGCCGTCCGGGAGCGCAGCGATGAAGCGGTCGGCCTGGACTGCGCGAGCGGCCCGCTCGATCATCGGTCGATCGATGTCGCGGCGGCCGAGCGAGATGTTCTCGGCGATCGTGCCGTTGAACAGGAACACGTCCTGGAGCACGAGCGCGATCCGTTGGCGGAGCGCCGCCTGCGGAATCTCCCGGATATCGACGCCGCCGATCGTCACGCGACCGCCGCCGACGTCGTACATCCGCGAGAGAAGCTGGATGATGGTGGTCTTGCCCGCGCCGGTGGCGCCCACGATCGCGACCTTTTCCCCCGCCTCGACGCGAAAATCGAGATCTTTCAGCACGAGCTCGTCATCGTTGTATCCGAACGACACGTTCTCGAAGGCGATCGTCGAGTCCCGGGGAACGGCGGGGATCGCGCTCGTTCGATCGCGAATCGCCGGCTGCGTGTCGAGCAACTCGAAGATCCGCTCACTGCTGGCCATCGACGATTGCATGACCGAGTACTTCGCGGAGAGATCGCGAAGCGGCATGAAGAAGCGGCGCATCCAGTCGATGAAGATATAGAGCGTTCCGGCGGCGAGACCGACTCCCTGCGAGATGATGATCGCGACCGTGATTCCGGACGCGAGCTCGACCGCGGAGAAGAGCGCCGCGTCGTAGTTGATCGACTGATACCAGGCGTCGCGATGATCGGCGTTCAGGTGATCGAATTCCCGGAAGTTCCGCCGTTCCCGACCGAAAAGCTGCACCACCTTCATCCCGGTCACGTTCTCCTGGACGTAGGCGTTGATCCGCGCGATCCGGACCCGAACCTTGCGGAAGGCCTCGCGAACCTTGAAGCGGAAGACCACGGCGGCGACCGTGAGGATCGGCACGACGAGAAAGGTCATCAGCGCGAGCCGCGCATCGACGACGAAGAGCATCACCGCGACGCCGATCATCCGCAGGATATCCGTCACGAGTGCGACGATTCCTGCGGAGAACATCTCGGCGACGTTCTCGACGTCGTTGGTGGCCCGTGTCACGAGACGACCGACCGGATAGCGGTCGAAGAAGCCCATGTGAAGGCTCTGGATGTGCGCGAAGACGTCGGTGCGGAGATCCCGCATGGCGTTCTGTCCGGTCCAGCCCATCACGAAGGCGTTCAGGAACTGGAATGCAGCACCCAGCAGCATCGATACCAGCAACAGCGCCCCCAGCCAATACAACGGATCGGCACCGGTCGGCGGCTCGAGGATCCAGGCCAGCTGCAGCAGCGCGTCGTTGACGTCGGCCTTGGCGAGTTCCGGCAGGATCACCTGGTCGAGT
>Ga0210064_1000259_pt1 | contig 25545 bp, 20 predicted proteins | sample Muzzi_CordC_D2_FD_185531 | JGI IMG/M metagenome (GOLD analysis project Ga0210064, IMG submission 185531) | Wetland microbial communities from San Francisco Bay, California, USA, that impact long-term carbon sequestration - Muzzi_CordC_D2 (SPAdes) | ecosystem: Environmental > Aquatic > Marine >... | reverse complement strand
GCGACGGGCACCGCGATGAACAAAGTGCTCGGCATACGGGGCAAGTCCTTCCGGTTCGACCTCGGTGATGCGGCGCAGCAGCGACTGGTACCGGGTTCGCAGCCGTCTTGCCTGGAGCTGAAACTGTTACAGTTGACTGATCCGCGAACGGGTCTCTGTGCTGAAAACCATGCCGGCAGAGGGCTTATCCCCTGAGTGAATGGCTGCGGGTCCGGTTGCGCCCGGTGGTGACCCGGACCTGCTCCGGCAGCGAGTGCGACGGGGGTAAGCCGCCACTCATGGATATGCCGGTATCTGCAGCCACTGGAGTTCTGACAGGAGGTAATCGCCATGGGTACACAGGATATATCCAGCTCGACGCCGGCCGGCGCGTCCGGCATCCTGTGCCGTAGCCTGGTGCTGGCCTACGGCGTGCTCAGTTATGCCATCTTTTTCGTTGTTTTCATTTATTTCATCGGCTTCGTGACGGACCTGTTCGTGCCGCGGAGCGTCGATCGCGGGCCGGACGCACCGCCGTTGCTGGCGGCAATTACAAACCTGGCACTGATCACGCTGTTTGCCGTGCAACATACCATCATGGCACGCAGTGGCTTCAAGCAGTGGCTGACGCGTTTCATTCCGGCTGCCGCAGAGCGCAGCACCTTCGTACTGGTCTCGTCACTGATCCTGGGAGCGCTGTGCTACTACTGGCGGCCGCTTCCCGGAATCGTCTGGCAGGTGGACTCCACGCTGCTTGCCGGTCTGCTGTGGTCTGTCTGTATCGCTGGCTGGCTGCTGCTGTTTGCCGCCAGTTACATGATCGACCACTACGACCTGTTCGGGCTGCGCCAGGCCTGGTTGTACTTCAGGCGGCGCGAATATAACCACACGCCATTTGTCACCCGCTGGGTGTACAAGTACATCCGGCACCCGCTGATGCTGGGGGTGCTGCTCGGCGTCTGGGCTATCCCGGTGATGACGCAGGGGCACCTGCTGCTGGCCGGGGGGCTGACTGCCTATATCCTGATTGGCATTGGCTACGAAGAGCGTGACCTGGTGCGCTACCTTGGTATGCCCTACCGGAAGTATCAGCAGACGGTGCCGCGGCTGCTTCCCTGGAGGCGGCGGTCACGCTGACCCGTCGGCGTGCCGCCGGTGCGTTTCCGGTGTCCGCTCATGCGCCGGGTCCTGCCTGGGCAGTTTGTTGAGGACGTGGGCGGCTGCAGCCAGTCCGAAACTGGCCGTGACCGGCATGGCCGAGCCCAGTCCGCCGGCGCAGGTCAGCCCACCTGCGATACTGCCGGATGGTTTCTCCTGACTGATGCAGCCGTTGGCGTCGGCGAACACGGGCTGTTCCAGCGAGTAGACGCAGGGTACATCAAAACGGCGTTTCGGGTTTTTCGTGAAGCCGTAGTCGGTGCGCAGTAGTTTGCGGGTCTTGGAAAACAGCGCATCGTGCTCGGTGCGGCTGAGGTCGGCCACACGGATGCGAGTCGGATCGGTCTGCCCGCCGGCCCCGCCCACGGTGACCAGCGGGATGCGGTTGTGGCGGCAGTGGGCAATCAGCCGTGCCTTGGTGCGAAAACCGTCGATACAATCGATGACGTAGTCAAAACCTCGGTCGAGCTGTTGTTCCAGGTTGTCGACGGTAATGAATTCCTCAATGGTGGTGACATCGCAGTCCGGGTTGATCTGCCGAATGCGTTCCGCCATTACCTGGACCTTGGCCATTCCCAGGGTCGCGGTGAGTGCGGGCAGCTGGCGGTTGATGTTGGACTCGGCGACGTGGTCGAGATCGATGAGCGTGATGCGGCCGATTGCCGAACGTGCCAGGGCCTCGGCTGCCCAGGAGCCAACGCCGCCGATGCCGATCACGCAGACATGCGCCTGCCTGAATCTCTGTAGTGTCGACTCCCCGTAAAGACGGCGGATGCCGCCAAAACGGCGTTCCGTAGCCTGACTTTCATTTGCCACTTGCAACGACTCCCGGTGCGGCCCGGACCGCAAATCCATGTATTGTAGCCCGGATGAAGCGCAGCGTAATCCGGGATCTGTTTATTCGGATGGGACTGCAGCGTACCCCTGAGAAGGATGCCAAGCGTCAAACCGGCCACTGTGTTTGCCAATCGCGAGCGCCTACAATTATGACTGTGGAGATCATCGATACCCATTGCCATCTGGACGTCGCCGAGTTCGATGCGGACCGGTCCGCCGTCCTGCAGCGTGCCATTGAACGCGGTGTCTGCGGGATCGTGATCCCGGGTGTTGCCTGCGGCGGCTGGAGCGGGTTGCGGGACTTCTGTGCCCGCGACAGCCGGCTCTACCCGGCGTACGGACTGCATCCGGTCTATCTGGAACAGCATCACCCGACAGACCTGCAGGCCCTGGAGACCTGGCTGGAGCGGGAGCCGGCTGTGGCCGTGGGCGAGATCGGGCTCGACTACTACGTGGACGGGCTGGATCAGCGACGCCAGCAGGCCCTGTTCGAGAAGCAGCTGCAACTGGCACGGTCTGCCGGACTGCCGGTGCTGCTGCATGTGCGCAAGGCGCATGACCAGGTGCTGACGACACTGAAGCGGATTCGTGTTTGCGGCGGCATCGCCCACGCCTTCAACGGCAGCCTGCAACAGGCGGCGCAGTACCGCGATCTCGGGTTCAAGTTCGGCTTCGGCGGCATGCTGACTTTCAAACGCTCCAGCAGGCTGCGGGCGCTGGCACGCGAGCTGCCGCTGGAAGACCTGGTGCTGGAGACCGATGCCCCGGACATGACCGTAGCGCAGCACTGTGGCGAGCGCAACAGCCCCGAGTACCTGCCGTATTGCCTGGCTGCGCTGGCCGAGATCCGTGCCGAACCGGCGGAGGAACTGGCCCGCAGGACGACGGTGAATGCCCGGGAAGTACTGCGACTCGACCGCTGGAACCCCGCAGGCGGCTGAAAATCAAATTCTGCAGGCCAACCCGGAAAGGGCGATACGATGCTTGCTGATTTGCTGCGACACTGTCTCACGGCGCTACTGGCGCTCCTGCTGCTGGGCGCAAATGCGCAGGCAGAGACCCCGGCATCCCCGCCAGCCGCGGGTGGCTGGCGACTGGCGAATGAATCCAGCCCCTATTTGCGCCTGCATGCGGACAACCCGGTTGCCTGGCATCCCTGGGGTGAAGCGGCGTTCGCGCAGGCGCGCCGGGAAAACAAACCGGTCTTCATTTCCATCGGGTATTTCACCTGCCACTGGTGCCACGTTATGGCGCGCGAATCGTTCAGCGACCCGGCCATCGCCAGGCTGTTGAACGCACATTTCATCGCGATCAAGGTGGACCGCGAACAGCGCCCCGACGTGGATGCCGCCTACATGCGCTATGTCACTCTGACCAGCGGCCAGGGTGGCTGGCCCATGTCCGTGTGGACGACGCCGGACGGCAAGCCGTTCCAGGGCGGGACCTATTATCCGCCTGAAGCAGGCCGGGGGCGGCCCGGCTTCCGGCCATTGCTGAAAAAGCTGGCTGCCGCGTGGGAGTCGGATGCGGACGGCATCCGTCGGGTCGCGGACAATGCCGTGGCGACCCTGCGCCGGCTGGATGCATCCGCGACGCCACTGGTGCAGCTGGATGACACGCCCCTGGTCGCAGCGCGCAGGCAGTACGCGGCGGCCTATGATGAGTTGCAGGGCGGCTTCGGCCCGGCTCCGAAGTTCCCGCAACCAGCCCGCTTGCTGTTCCTGCTGCAGGATACAGACGCAGACAGTGCGGCGATGGCGCTGCACACACTGGACAGCATGATCGCAGGCGGCATCCACGACCAGCTGGGCGGCGGGTTTCACCGCTATGCCATCGATCCTGGCTGGCATGTGCCGCATTTCGAGAAGATGCTCTATGACCAGGCGCTGATCGCGCGCGCCTGCCTGGTCGCCTACCGGCGCACCAACGAGTCGCGCTATGCCGCCGCTGCCCGGGATATCCTGGATTTCAGTCTGTCCGAAATGCGCGACCCGCAGGGCGGATTTTATTCGGCCTTGAGTGCGGACAGCCCGGTTTCCGGCAAGCCGCAGGGACACATGCAGGAAGGCGCCTACTACACCTGGACCTGGGCGCAACTAACCGAAGCCCTGTCGGATGCAGAGCTGCGAGACTGGGCGGTGGCGCGCTACGGCATCACGCGGGCAGGGGAGTCGGCGGGCGAAGTGACCGGCAGCAACGTACTGTACCGTGCACACGACACCGCCGCGCTGGCGGCACGTTTCCAGGTGGAACCCGAGGTCGCACGGCAGCGCCTTGCGCGTGTCGATGCGTTACTGCTGGCGGCGCGTCGCGAACGCCCGGCCGTGCCGGTCGACGACAAGGTGGTCACGGCATGGAACGGCTACATGATCATGACGCTGGCGCTGGCCGGTCGGGTGCTGGATGAACCGCGCTATCTGGATGCCGCGGTGGCTGCGGCGAACTTCATCGGGGACCGGCTGCTTGATAAGGAAACGCAGTTGCTGTATCGGGACTGGCGTGATGGCGTGCGCGGGGTGGCGGGGTTTTGCGAAGACTATGCCGCGCTGGCCGAGGCGCTGCTGGCGCTGTACCGGGTCAGCGGTGAACGTGCCTGGTTGCTGCAGGCGCGCAGCCTGACCGATACCATGCTGGAACGGTTCCGGGACAGCAGGCACGGCGGCTTCTTCAATACCGGCACCGGCACGGAATTATGGCTGCGGGAAAAACCGCTGGTTGACGGCGCCGCCGTATCGGCCAACGGCGTGGCGCTGCAGGTGCTGCTGCAGCTGGCCGCGTTCAGCAACGAGCCACTGTACCGGCAACGGGCCAGGGAGACCGCGGCCTGGGCCGGTGCGCAACTGGCCGCGGCCCCGGAAGCCATGCCCTACACGCTCATTGCATGGTCTTCCCTGGCAGGAATAGCCGGCGAATCGAACTGAATAGACCAGGGGCCCCGTTCCTGGCCGGCATTCCAGGTATGCCGGCCGCCCGGTTTAACTCGGTGAAAACTGCACGTTAACCCGTTAGTTACATAAACCCGGGGCTGTAGTCCGTTATTGTCTGGTGATTTACAGGATGAAATGTATCCCGGCGTATTGATTCTGGAATTCACCGATGGTGATGTCCTGGCTCCATCCTGCAGGAGCACCCCAGTGGGCACAAGCACCGTCCTCCGGCGCGATCGCGGCCAGTACCCAGAGAACGGCCATAAAGCGGTCGCTCCTACAGGAGGTTTTAGCAATGCTTGGGTTAATCATCATCGTTGCCGTCATGACAGATGGCGCATCCGACCGGTTCACCCGCGTGTACCAGTGTACCGTCCAGCATGCGGTCCGCCCTGGCCACAGACAGCACCGTGCCCGCATTGCTGGAGCGTGATCCACTCCCGTGGCAAGCCGCGCAGGCACCCGGATTATTCTCGGCAAGGTTTTCATGGCCGCCCCTGGCAAAATTGGTATCGCCACCCACCGGGTGCATGCCATGCGGGCCGTTCAGGGTGTTCTGGCTGTTCATCGCCGTGCCATGGCAGGTGGTGCACTCGACGATTGTGCCTCTGTGGCCCTGCAACTGGCTGGCCGCAACATTGTCGTTGGCTTTCGGATTGGCATTCGGCCACTCCGCATGGGTCGCCCCATGGCAACCTTCGCACATCACCCCGCCGTGACCGGTGCTCACCCGGTACAGTTGCGGGTTGCCGGCGCCCGGGTTACTGAAGCCGTTGAAGCTTGCGGGTACTGCGGGTTCCGCGAAACGCCTGTTCACCGGCACGATCGGCGTCGCCTTCGTATCTTCCCTCAGCCAGGCCTGGCGCAGGCGAATACCATCGGTGTTGCCATTGGTGTCCACTTTGTTAACGATGGCGCCGGGTGTATTCGTCAGGTTGTTGCTGGCGTCGCCGGTGTGACAGGATCCACAACCCGGCTCGTTCGCCCATGGCACCCGCGGCTGCGGATCTTTCGGATCGTAGAAATCACCTCCCAGTATGAAATCACCCGGGTTGCCCGGGGAGACGCCCGTCGAGAAATCCGCACCTACCTGCAACATGTCTCCGTGGCAATCGTTGCATAGCATGTCTGCATTGAACATCGCACCCCGCAGGCACTGGGTCGTGGAGCCAGGATGGCACTGGTAGCAGGTGTCCTCCAGCACGGCGAGACGCTGTGCCTGGTTGGTGATTGTCCCGTTGGCGTTCTGCACCGGCTCTGGCATGGGCGGGAACAGCGTCCTGAACTGCCCGTGGTGGTTGTGCATCACCCGCGAGTTGCTCTGGTGCGCCAGCTGGTTGCGGCCGTTGGCCGCAGTGCCAGGGGCGCCGGCCACTGGCCCGACCTGCGCCAGGTCCAGTGCCGGCGTGTAGTGACATACCTGGCACACGACCGGTTGCAGCTGCACCAGCGCTTTGTTGGTCAGGCAGTTGGCATCGCCATTGCCGTTGTTGACCTTGATGGCGCAGGCTGTGGGGGCGTTGGCAGTGTTCACGTACGCGGCCCCGTGCTTCAGGTCGTGCAGCCGCAGGATGTTGATGTCGGCGGCGTACTCCACGCTGACCTGGGTTGGCAGGTTGCCATCCGGATCATCCAGGCTGGTGGCCACTGGCAGCCCGGCATCGCTCAAGGCCGTGGTGGGCTGGTTGCTGCGGCTGGCCTGCACATCCGCCGGGTCTGAATGGCAGTGGCTGCAGCTTGCCTCGCCGGATATCGGCAGCACCGTGTCCACCGTTGCCAGCGTGGTCGGGCCGCTCCTGGCCGCCACCCTCACCAGCGGGTAGGCATTCTCGCGGCCTAAATCGTCAAACGCCGCGAACGGAATACCCGCCCCTTCGAACCAGTTGACGTCCGCTGCCACATAACCGAACGGGAAGTTCACGAAAAACGGCTTGTCGCCGTAGTGCTCCTGTATCGCCTGCGGCGCATTGCTACCATAGGGGTCGAGCAGCCCAGGCATGGCGTGCTGCACGGCAGTCAGGGATTCGTCTCCGCTCTCCACCACGCCATCCGTACCGATGTAAAGCTCCTCCACGTTGGGCACCGGCAGACCCCTGTCGGGACTCACCGGGAATCCACCGCTTGCCAGCGGGGTCAGCGCCAGGCCACCGGGGTAGAACGGGTCATAGGCGCCCTGGTTGATCGTGTCCCAGAAATTGGTCTTGTAGGTGCTGCCATCCCGCTTGATGCCGGTAAATGCACCTGCCTGGGCCAGTATCGGGTCATCGGGGTTAAAGGCTGCGGAGTACTCCAGGCTGACCCCGGCAGGGTTCAGGACGGGTGTGCCACCTTTTTGTATGACCTGCGCCAGCAGCACCTGGAAGGGTGGCAGGATGCTGGCTACCCGCGTGTCCAGGTCGCCACAGTGCATGCCCAGGTCGTTGATCGCCAGTACACTGTAGTTGCCGTTCAGAACCTGCGGCTGCAGCGGAATCACGCCAGTGACCGGCAGCGTCGAATCCTGACTGGTGGAATTGATGGATGTTCCCGTTTGCGCCGGAGCATCCTGGGCGCTGTCGCCACCCCCACCCCCACCGCCGCACGCTGAGAGGGTCAGTATGAGCAGGCCTGTTGTGCAGGCGAGCCGCCCCCGGGATTTTCGACAAGCGTATGTTCGGGATTTGTTGGTTGGCATGTTGCGGGTCCGGGATGACTCGAGGGCAGGATCGGCCGGGATGCCCGGTTCCGGGGATGTATCCGATTATATGGGATATAAATCCCAAAATACAACATCGGTGAGCGGTGCCGGTGCCCGCCTGGCAGGTGTCGCGGTGCACTGCCAGCAGCACGGCCACAGCCGCTGGCAGGGTAGGTCAGATTGCCGCAAGGCTGGCTGTCGGCCGGCCGGGTTTGCCAGGGCGGGTTGCTACCCCGGTGCGCCCATGTTGACCCGGGAAGCGGGGATTACTCTGCTGCTGCCGGCACCAGCCTGATGTCGACGCGGTTGTTGACTGCAGCAATCCGGTTCCACTCGTAGGCGCTGACGTTGGCTTGCTGCGGCGGGTATTCCAGGTGCCGCTGGCTGTATTGGAAAGGCACGATTTCAATGGAAATGGCGCCGCTTTCCAGCAGGGGGGAGGTCGCAAGGAAGTTCGCGAACGCGATCGACTGGCGTTCGCCCAGTGACGGCAGGTCCTGCAGCGGGTGCCCGATCAGCGCGCACTCTGTGACCGGCAGGTCCGGCGGCGCGAGGCTGTAACCCTCCGCGTCACTTCCCGCCAGGCAGAATTCCCCCAGGTGCGATTCGAGTTGCACGTCCCCGCGGAAGCCCAGACCGTCGAGGCGTGACACCAGCTCGTTGACTATCGCCAGACGCCTGTCGCTGAAGGCCTCTTCGTGGATGTCGTAGGGGCTGCTCTGGTTGATCGCCCAGGTGATGCTGTCGTACAGCAGGCGCTCGTGGGTTGCGTCCCGGCTTTCCTTGCTGTTGAGCCGTTCCCGCAGTGAAGCGCTTTCCGCGCTGGCCTGTTGCTGTTGCAGTTGCCTGGTGGACTGCAGCTGGTAGAGCTGGTTGTTGGCATCGATGAGTGCGGCACGCGTCTCGTTGTTGAGGTTGTACAGCCAGAGCAGGGGAATCAGCATCAGCAGCATGATCAGCAGCGGGACCAGAATGCCGCTGCCCTGATGCCGGCCGGCCGGGATGCGGCTGTCAAGCTCCTCGACAGTCGCCCTGAGCTGGTGAATTCCGCTCACCATCTCGTGGTGGTAATTCTCCAGCAGTTCTCCGATATGCCCCTGTGTCCTGCTGTTTCCGGAAACCGCCTCGGCCGCCCGGCGGGCGATTTCCTGCATGTCATCGGTTTCGGCGGAGAGCGCCAGCTCCGGCGGGGTATCCAGCAGGATGAAGCGGTTCTCCTCCAGGTCATGCTTGCTGCGGCGGTCTTCCGCCAGGCCCAGGTTGTTGAGGACCTGGTACAGCTCCGCGGGTGCGACTTCCTTGGGAAGGATGCCGATCGCTCCCAGGGCACGTGCCTGGCTGACGTACAGGTCGCCTTCCCTGGAGGTGTACATCATGATGGGGATGGTGGCGGTATCGGGGTTGCTCTTGATGGCCTCAACCGCCTGAAAGCCGTCCATGTCCGGCATCATGTGATCCATGAAGATCACGTCCGGCGTTTTCCCGGTCAGGTAGTCCAGCGCCAGTTCCGCCGATTCCAGGGTGTCGACCTCGATGTCATGCTTCTCCAGCATGCGCTTCAGGGTGACGCGCGCGGCCTTGGAATCGTCAACAACCAGTGCCAGCCGGTGTGCCATTGCGTGGTCGATCCTGCTACTCGGAATGCGGGTACTATACCCTATCCATGCAGATTGTAGGAGTGAGCGACGCTTGCGGCTAACCGGTGTTGCGCATGCCGCTGGCGATGGCATTGATGGAGCGCAGCAGCGGATGCAGCCAGCGGTCGCGCTGCTCCTCGGTCAGGTCCGGGTTGCGATAGCGTGACAGCAGGGTAACCTGGATGATGTTGAGCGGGTCCAGGTAGGGGTTGCGCCGGTACAGTGACAGTCCCAGGGTCGGGTTTTCTTCCAGCAACTGGTGCACTCCGCAGACATGCAGGACCTGTGTTACGGTGCGCCAGTACTCGTCGCGGATCCTGCTGTAGATGCGTTCCGCAGCCTCGCTGTCGGCGGCGAGCCGGGTGTACTCGTGTGCAATGTTCATTTCACCCTTGGACAGGGCCATCTGGATGTTGCTCAGCAGGGAACGGAAGAAGGGCCACTCCTGGTACATCCCCTGCAGGCGTGCAAGGCGCGCGGGGTCGTCGTTGCGCCAGGTCTCGAGTGCGCTGCCGAGCCCGTACCAGGCCGGCAGGGTATGCCGCGATTGCGCCCAGCCGAAAACCCAGGGTATGGCCCGGATCGAGAATTTGGAGCGGTCCTGCTGCTTGCGGTGCGAGGGGCGCGAGCCGATATTCAGCAGGCCGATTTCGGACACCGGTGTGACTTCGTAGTAATAGTCGAACAGGCCCGGGGTATTGTCGATCAGTTCCCGGTACGCGGCCTCACCCAGCCGGGTCAACTCGTCCATGATGCCCATGTAGTCACGCCGGTCTTCGGTATGCGGCCTGATCAGCACCCGGCTGGCCTTGAGCAGGCCGGAAACGCCCATGGAGAGTTCGTAGACGGCCGTTTCCGCGTTACTGTACTTGTAACGCAGCACTTCCCCCTGTTCGGTGAACTTGATCTGGCCGTGCACGGTTCCCGGCGGCTGGGACAGGATGGCATCGTGCGTCGGACCGCCGCCGCGGCCGATGGTGCCGCCGCGCCCGTGGAACAGCCGTACCTGTATCTGGTGGCGTGCGGTGATGGCGATGATCCGCTGCTGCGCCTCATACAGCCTCCAGTTGGACGCAAGGATGCCGCCGTCCTTGCAGGAATCGGAATAGCCCAGCATGATCTCCTGGCACTTGCAGGATGCCTGCAGCAGGGCGCGATAGGTTTCGTTCTCCAGCAGTTGCGTGAGTATGGCCTCGGCATGCTCGAGGTCCTGTATCGTTTCGAACAGTGGACTGATGCGGATGTCGCAAACCCAGCCGCTGGCGTTTTTCCCCGCCAGCCCCGCGAGCCAGGCGAGGTACATCACTTCCAGTATATGGCTGGCGGAATGCGTCATCGAAATGATGTAGTTTCCAAAGGCGTGGATGCTGACCTCGCTCTGCATGCGGCGCATGACAGCGAACACCTCCAGGGTCTCGCGGGTTGCCTCCGACAGTCGCTCGTGCTCGATGGCGGCGGGCGGTGTGGCCAGGGCCCGTGTCAGGTAGTCCTGGCGCGCGCCTTCATCGAACGCTGCGTAATCGAGCGTGTTGTCATACAGGCTGCAGAGTTCACCGACGGCCTCGGTGTGGCGGGACGATTCCTGGCGAATGTCCAGGTGCATCAGGTAAAAGCCAAAGGTCTCGACCAGTCGAATAAGATCCTGCAGATGCTCCTGCGCCAGATTGGTGTCGCCGTGAGCGCACAGTGAATCCCGGATCAGCAGCAGGTCCTGCAGGAGCGCCTGTTCCGTCGCGTAACCGATCTGCTGGGACGCGTAATCCACGCCGGGGTCCTCGAGGCGCTCACTGACGGCGGCGAGATTCAGCCTGAGGCGGTGGCGCATGATGCGCAGCTTGCGCCGGTAGGGTTCATCGATGTACTGATGCCGGAACGCGGGCAGGACGTTGCTGAATGCCCGGGCATCTGCCTCGATACTGTCGAGCAGGGTCGGCGAAAATTCGCAGAGACGCAGCGAGTGTGTCAGCCGGTAGCCGAGTTCCTCGACGCGTCGCAGGTAGAGGATCAAGATCTCGCGCATGTGCAGGCGCAGCGCCATGGCTGTGGTCTGCGGTTTGACGAAGGGGTTGCCGTCGCGGTCCCCGCCGATCCAGGAACCGAACTGGATCAGTCCGCCGGGCGTACTGATGGCGGGGCCGGTGTCACTGTCACCATAGACCCGGTGGATGGCCTTCTCGAGGTAGCGGTAGGTCTGGGGGACGGCCTCGAAGAGACTCTCGCGGAAGAAGTACAGGCCGTTGCGGATCTCGTCCTCCACACTCGGTTTGCGGATACGGACCTCGTCCGTTTTCCACAGTACCTGGATCTCCCGCTTGACCGCCTGGCGAATATCATTGCGCTCATCCCGGCCCAGGCGGTGGTCGTGGAGCCGGTCGCTGGTCAGGAAGATGCGGCGCAGGGCGAACATCACGGTGCGCCGGATCGCCTCTGTCGGATGGGCGGTGAAGACCGGCAGGTACAGTGTCTGGTTCAACAGCTGTTGCAGCTGGTCGGCAGCGATGCCCTGGTCGTGGAAATCCTGCAGGGTTTGCGTGAACGAGCCATACCACAGGCGACCGTGGCGGCGCATCTGCTGGCGGCGCTGGCGGTGCTGTACGGACTCCTCGGCGATGTTGACGAGGCTGAAGTACAGATTGAAGGCGCGGATAACGTCCGTCAGGTCATCGGGCTCCAGATTCTCGATGACCCGGGACAGGCGCTTGCGCAGGGCGGGATTTTCCTGCTTGCGCAGGCGTATGTAACCACGGCGCAGGGTCTCCACGGCGAACAGGATCTTTCCTCCGGCCTGTTCGCGCAGGACTTCGCCGAGCAGGTCGCCAAACAGCCGCACGTGGCTGCGCAGTTCCTTGTCGGATGCCGGGTTGTAACCTGTTTCCTGTCCTTTCGTCATATCGATAAAAAAGCCACGCATTGGCGCGGCATCCGGCTTCATTGGACGGGATTATACCTTTGGGCCCCGTTTTCGCCAGCCATACCAAGCCGTCACCAGTCCCGGGAGCAGTGGCGGGATACGGCCAAAAAATCCCCGTTTCGCCAAAATTCGGCAGCTTATCCCGGGAATGCCATGTAATGGGCGTATTGTGTTTAAAAACCCGAATATCGCAGGCAGGTAAGTTTTCGCCAAAATTAATTCTATTTAAGAATGCGATCCAAATTCTTTGCGTGAAACAACGTGACGCCGTCTATCGAAACACGGTGTGGTTCATTTCTCATCTCATATCGAAAATAATGTAACGCGTCACAGAGGCAGAGTTTTTCCAGCGCCGCCAGAAATGGCTTTTTTCAATGCAATACGGCAATGACTTGCCGTTCGACGTTCTTTCGAACTCATCCTTGATGATGTGGCTGGTAATGGGGATAACCGGCCATACGCGGCCATGGAACCACAAAGAAAACGGCTCCCGCAGGAGCCGTAGTCACGCTTACAAAGATGGGGTTGAACTGTTCAACATCACGTCATGCAAGTCGTTACTGGTCAACACCAATATTGCAAGGGGCGGAGGGATGAAGATTTAATCCCTCAGCCAGGCAAGTCTCAATCGGCGACAATGATTCCGCAAGCGTCGCGCGAACCACCTGCACAGCCTTTCTTCAAATCGCTCTCCTGGTCGCAGTAGGTATCTTCATTAGTATGAATAATGAAGCTGCTACCATCATCGTCCAATATGCTTAGACGCCCGGGTGACAAGGTAATTCGGTTGGTCGTATGAGTCATGGAACCAATGCCATTATTTACCTCGATATTGATGAGGTCGCCCATATGATAAGGGTGATTTATGTCCGGGGCGGGAACCTCGTCTCCCGCGCTATCCGGTCGCGTCTCACCGAAAGGCCCCGGATCATGGTGACCTTTGGCTGCACCACAGGGTTCACAGGCAGCCGTTTCGTGAATGTGCACTGCATGCTTGCCATCAGATAACCCCTTTACCTTGAGACGGATAGTAACCTCCTTGATACCTTCGCTTGTCTTTGCTTCGGTGAGTGTCGCACGCCCGGAAATCCCTGCGTCTGTGCAGCCTTTAATGTCAGCCGAAGCCGTGAGTTCTGTGGCATGGCCAGGTACCGAAAAGCAGGTTGCTGCGGCCGCAGCAATCAGTGAAAGACAGGCCAGGCTTGCAGATTTCATTGTTGTTTCGATCATCAGTATCTCCTTCTTTCTATACTTGTTTGACTGAGGGCTCGGAGCATGCAACCGTGAAAATATGTAGCAAAACGGATATTTTTAAGAAAAAAATACTTAATCAAAATACGGAAAAAATTTCCTGCGACGAACGCCCTCATTGAATCGAGCCTTGCCGCTGGCTTCAAAGTGTAGATTGTTTCTGGTCAGTTACCAGTGAATTTCATATTCGGGTCGGTATTTCCCGTTAAGTGATTGTTTATATAAGCAACGGTTAAAGGGCCGGGTTGGTGTGTCTCCAGCCCATTAGAAAAACTTGTTTGCGAATCACTCCATCAGGTCCGGAACCGGTATTCAGCCGCTCTGGCGGCTGGCAAGGACTTTCTTGAACAGTTCCAGGTACTGCTCGGCGCTGCGCTTCCAGCTGAAGTCCTGTTTCATGCCATTGCTGATGATCTGCTGCCAAGTTTCGGGGTCCTGGAAGTATTGCAGGGCGCGTGTCACGGTAGCGCCCAGTGCAGCCGCAGTGGGTGCGGTGAAACTGAAGCCGGTCGCCGTCTTGTTTTCGAGGGTTTCGGGGGTGGTGTCTGTGACCGTGTCTGCGAGTCCGCCGGTATGGCGCACGATCGGTACCGTGCCGTAGCGCTGGCTGTAGATCTGGTTGAGACCGCAGGGTTCGAAACGTGACGGCATCAGGAAGATGTCGGCACCTGCCTCGATATGGTGGGCAAGCGCCTCGTCATAACCGAGAAACGCCGCAATATGCTGCGGCCATTCGGTGCCAGCCTTGCCGATGGCAGACTCGATGAGCGGGTCGCCGCTGCCCAGGATGACCAGTTGTGCGTCCTGGTCGACCAGTTCCGGCACAATGTCCAGGATAAGATCGATGCCTTTCTGTTCCACCAGACGGCTGATGACTGCGAACAGGGGGCGGCTGTTATCGACCGGCAGGCCGAATTTCTCCTGCAGGGCGTGCTTGTTTTCCGTCTTGTGGAACAGGCTGCGCGGGTTGTACTGCACCGGTATCAGGGTGTCCCGGCCGGGGTTCCAGACACTGTAATCGACGCCGTTCACGATGCCGGTCAGGTGGTGCTTGCGGTGGCTGATCAGGCCTTCCAGGCCGTAACCGAATTCGGCCGTCTGAATCTCGCTGGCATAGGTGGGGCTGACGGTGGTGATCCAGTCGGCGAATACCAGTCCCCCTTTGATGAAGGAGAAGTGGTCATGGAATTCCATGGCTTCCATGCTCCAGAAGTCCGCCGGCAGGTTGAGCGCCTCGAAGGTGTCCCAGTCAAACAGGCCCTGGTAGGCCAGGTTATGGATGGTGAACACGGTTGCGGGCCGTTGCGCCCGCATCCCCAGCAGGGGAGGTACCAGGCCGGTCTGCCAGTCGTTGCAGTGGACGATCTGCGGCTGCCAGTCGAGGCCGGCGGTGTTTTCAGCCACTGCCTGGATGGCGCGGCAGAAGGTCGTGAAACGCGCGGCATTATCCGGCCAGGGGGCTCCCCTGGTAGTGACGTAGGGATTGCCGGGCCGGTCGAAGTGCACCGGTGAGTCGACCAGGTAGATTTTTACTGTGCTGCCCGGCAGGCGGCCGGCAAGCAGTCGCACCGGGGTGTCGACGCCCTCGAGCTCTAGGTGCGCCACCAGCGTCAGGTTGTCGGCCTGTTTCAGTATCTGCTGGTAGGCGGGAATGATGACACGAATCTCATGTCGCAGGTTGCGGATGGCGCGCGGCAGGCTGCCGGCAACATCCGCCAGTCCACCCGTCTTGACGAGCGGATGCGCTTCGGAGCTGGCGAATAGAATGTCCATCGATATGTGTTGTGATCAGAAAATTGGGGTTTGCGGCCGGGTGCCCGCCGCCAAAGGGTGCGGCATGCCACCGGATACGTCAACACATTCAGCCTTCCTTCAGGTTTAAAACATTCTGATCCGCGCATTAGCAAAACAGGGGGCGGTCACTCCGGGACCGGTGCAATGCGGTGCCGGCTGCAGTCTAGCCCGCGCCGGCCGGGACGGCGGTATCGAATTCGTGGCGCGCGGGAGTGAATCGCCTATAATCGAAACGGGAGTCGGCCAGACAGTCGCGGGGGAGGCGGAAACGCTTCCCCGGAGGAAAGTCCGGGCTCCGCAGGGCGGGATGCCAGGTAATGCCTGGGGGATGTGAATCCACGGAAAGTGCCACAGAAAATATACCGCCGGCTGTATCCGGAAACGGAACGGCCGGTAAGGGTGAAATGGTGCGGTAAGAGCGCACCGCGCGCCTGGCAACAGGCGTGGCAGGGTAAACCCCATCCGGAGCAAGACCAAATAGGGGAACGATCGTGCGGCCCGCACGGTTCCCGGGTAGGTTGCTTGAGGCGTGCGGTGACGCACGACCCAGATGAATGGCTGTCCACGACAAAACCCGGCTTATCGGCCGGCTCCCCTCTCATGCCGTTCCCGGATCCATCCGGGCCGGTGTGCACCCTGAAGTCGTGCGCCGTGGTTACCGCCTGCAGCCCTGCCCACGGGGAGTCCCCGGCGTGCATAACACACCCCACGGACCGCTGCACAGGGCCGGGTTCGATGGAAACCCGTGGGCAAACAACGTATATTGACGCGCCTGTCCCATTGTTTTCGAAACCCGATGACACGCAAGCTGTATATCAAGACTCACGGTTGCCAGATGAACGAGTACGACTCGTCCCGCATGGCCGATGCCCTGGCGGCATCGCATCGGCTGGAAGTGACGCAGGACCCGTCGCAGGCGGACGTATTGTTACTGAATACTTGCTCGATTCGTGAGAAGGCACAGGAGAAGGTATTTTCCGAACTGGGCCGCTGGAAGGAACTGAAAGACAGCCGGCCGGGAGTGGTCATCGGCGTCGGCGGCTGCGTGGCCAGCCAGGAGGGCGACGCCATCCGCGCACGCGCTCCCTATGTCGATATCGTGTTTGGACCACAAACATTGCATCGCCTGCCGCAATTGCTCGACGAGGTGCGTCGCGCGCGCCGGCCGGTTATCGATATCAGTTTCCCCGAAATTGAAAAGTTCGACTGCCTCCCTGTGCACCGGGCGGAGGGGCCGACCGCCTTCGTCTCCATCATGGAAGGCTGCAGCAAGTACTGCAGCTTCTGCGTCGTGCCCTATACGCGCGGCGAAGAGGTCAGCCGGCCGTTTGACGACATCCTTGCCGAGGTGGCGGAGCTTGCATCCCAGGGCGTACGCGAAGTCACCCTGCTGGGCCAGAACGTCAACGCCTATCGCGGCCTGATGCACGACGGCGAAGTGGCGGACCTGGCGCTGCTGATTACCTGGCTGGCCGCCATCGAGGGGATCGGCCGGATTCGCTACACCACCTCGCATCCACTGGAGATGAGCGATAGCCTGATCCAGGTGTATGCCGAGGTGCCGGAACTGGTGGGACATCTGCACCTGCCGGTGCAGAGCGGCTCTGACCGCGTGCTCGCACTGATGAAGCGCAAGCACACGGCGCTGGAATACAAATCCGTCATTCGCCGCCTGCGCGCCGTACGCCCGGGAATCAGCATCTCCTCGGACTTTATCGTCGGCTTCCCCGGCGAAACCGCCGCCGACCACGCGCAGACCATGGCACTGATCGAGGAGATCGGCTTCGACCATTCCTTCAGCTTTGTCTACAGCCGGCGCCCCGGCACACCGGCCGCCGATCTGCCGGACGACGTGCCGCTCGCGGTGAAGAAGCAGCGTCTGGCTGAGTTGCAGCAGTGCATCGGCGACATGACCGCGGCGATCAGCGATTCCATGGTCGGCACGGTACAGCGCATCCTGGTCGACCGGGTATCCCGCAAGCGTTCCGACCAGGTGAGCGGGCGTACCGAGAACAATCGCGTGGTCAATTTCGACGCCGGGCCGGACCTGATCGGGCAGTTCGTGGAGGTGCGCATCACGGAGGCACTGCCGAACTCGCTGCGTGCCGAACTGCTCGACCCGCACAGTGCCGTCACGCCAGCACCACGCCAGAAAGCCTCTTGAACACGTCGACACACGCCGTCGATATCACACTGGAACCCGCGGACAATGAACGCCTGGCCGAGTTGTGCGGGCAGTTCGACGACCATCTGCGGCAGCTGGAACAGCGCCTCGGCGTAGAAATCAACAGCCGCGGCAACCAGTTCCGCATTATCGGCGAGGCCGGCAGTGTGCAGCAGGCTCGCGAGGCGCTGCAGGGTTTGTACCGGGCTACGGAAAACGGCACGCTGACGCCGGAGAAAATCCATCTGTTCCTGCAGCAGGCGGATGCCGGTGCGCCTGACGACTCGGCGCCTGCCGCCCTGCACAGCATCATTATCCGCACCCCGGGCCGCACCATCACACCGCGTGGCGTCAACCAGACCCACTACCTGCAGAACATCATCAAGCACGACCTCAGTTTCGGGGTCGGGCCAGCCGGCACCGGCAAGACCTACCTGGCGGTCGCCTGCGCGGTGCAGGCGCTGGAACAGGAGAAGGTCAGCCGGCTGGTGCTGGTGCGTCCCGCGGTGGAGGCCGGGGAACGCCTGGGATTTCTGCCGGGTGACATGACGCAGAAGGTAGACCCCTACCTGCGGCCGCTGTATGACGCGCTCTACGAGATGCTGGGTATCGAGCGGGTCGCCAAGCTGATCGAGCGCAACGTGATCGAGGTTGCGCCGCTGGCATTCATGCGCGGCCGCAGCCTCAACGACGCCTTTATCATCCTGGACGAGGCGCAGAACACCACGGTCGAGCAGATGAAAATGTTCCTGACCCGCATCGGGTTTGGTTCGACCGCGGTGGTCACCGGCGACATTACCCAGATAGACCTGCCCAAGCGTACCGAGTCCGGCCTGCGCCAGGCGGCTGATGTGCTGAAGCAGCAGAACGGCATCAGTTTCACCTTTTTCGCCTCGCGCGACGTGGTCAGGCACCCGCTGGTGCAGCAGATCATTGCCGCCTACGAACACTACGACCGCGCAAACCAGGACAAGAAATAGATGCTTCGGGCACGTTACCGGTATGCAGCAGGAGGGGTGCAGATATGCCTGCCCGCGTGCTGCGCTGGCCATGATTCCGACTCGAAGCCGGGGAGGGCGTATGCAGGAGCCTGATACAAGGATCGACGTCCAGTACGCTATCAACGCCGACGGTATTCCGGCGCCGGACGTGGTGCGGCACTGGGTTGACAGTGCGTTGCATGGCCGGCGTCCTGCTGCAGAGCTGGCGGTGCGAATCGTGGACGAGGCGGAGATTACCGCGCTTAACCGCCAGTACCGCGGCAAGGACGGCGCGACCAACGTCCTGTCATTTCCCTATGAAGACATGCCCGGGGTGGTGACGGAGCAGCTCGGTGATATCGTGATCTGCGCCCCGGTCGTGACCGTCGAAGCGGTGACCCAGGGAAAATCCCTGCAGGCGCACTGGGCGCACATGGTGATACACGGGGTGCTGCACCTGCTGGGGTATGACCATCACCGGGATGCAGAAGCGCAGGCAATGGAGGCACTGGAAACCAGCCTGCTGGCCTCGCTGGGCTTCCCCGATCCATATTAGCCGGTTGTCCGTGGTACTGGAAATTAGACCGGCGATCCCCATATAGTCACAGCGGATGGAACCCGGAGAGAAACATCAGGAAATCTCGATTAAAATCTCACTATTGTTACACAACTAACTGGAATATATGAGTAAAGATAGATCCGCCGGCGGTTCCGCAGCACCTTCCTGGCCAGAAAGGCTGAAACAGGTGCTGTCGCGGGAACCGGCCGACAAGACGGGGTTGCTGGAACTGTTGCGTTCTGCTTATCAGCGTGAGCTGTTTGATGCCGACGCGCTCGCCATGATCGAGGGGGTGCTGCAGGTGGACGACATGCGGGTGCGGGACATCATGCTGCCGCGTTCCCAGGTCGTTGTCCTGGAGCGTGATGCCGAACCCGCCGAGTTGCTGCGGACCATCGTGAACTCGGGGCACTCGCGTTTCCCGGTTGTCGGCGACAGTCCCGACGAAGTGGTCGGCATCATGCTGGCAAAGGATCTGCTGCTGTATGCCTTCGAGCGCAAGAGCGAGCAGTTCGATGTCCGGGACTTGCTGCGGCCCGCGGTATTCATTCCGGAAAGCAAGCGCCTCAATGTCCTGCTGAAGGAGTTCCGCTCCAGCCGCAATCACATGGCGATCGTGGTGGACGAGTATGGCGGGGTCGCCGGCATGGTCACCATCGAGGATGTGCTGGAGCAGATTGTCGGTGAAATCGAGGACGAGCACGACGTCGAGGAAGAGGACACCATCCGCCGGCACAGCCAGATGCACTACACCATCAAGGCGCTGACGCTGATCGAGGACTTCAACGAGTACTTCGGCACGCACCTCGAGGACGGCGAATTCGATACCATCGGCGGACTGGTGGTGCACCAGATAGGGCATCTGCCCAAGCGCGGCGAGCGTATTGTCATCGGCAACCTGTTGTTCAAGATCCTGCGTGCCGACAATCGCCGGGTCCACATGCTGCAGCTGACCCTGCTCCCCGGGCCGCTGGAGGCAGCCGCAGAAGACATCAAGCAAGATGCAACGTGAGTAGCCCGGCACTGCGATTCGCCGGGCTGCTTATGCCGGTGGCGGGTGCGCTGGCCGTCACCGCCTTTGCCCCGCTGGGCTGGTTCCCCCTGGCCTGTCTTGCCCTGGTGCCGCTGTTTTACCGCTGGCAGCAGGATACCCCGGGCCAGGCCCTGCGCCACGGCCTGCTGTTCGGGCTGGGTTTCTTTGGCGCGGGCATCTCCTGGGTCTTCGTCAGCGTGCACGATTACGGCCATGTGCCGGTTGCTGCCGCGGTGCCGGTGACCGTGGCCCTGGTGCTGTTCCTGAGCCTGTACCCCGCGCTGCTTGGCTACCTGTTGAAGCGCTACCTGCCGCTGGCGTCATGGCCGGTCCTGGTGCTGGCGTACCCGGCCGGCTGGGCGCTGAGCGAGTGGCTGCGCGGCTGGTTGTTCAGCGGTTTCCCCTGGCTGGCCATCGGAAACAGCCAGATCGACAGCCCGCTGGCCGGATATGCCCCCGTGCTGGGGGTATTCGGAGCCGGCTGGCTGGTCGCGCTGTCGGCGGCCCTGCTGCTGGTGCTGTTACAGGGCCGGGGTCGTGTTGTGAGCCTGATTGCCCTGGCCGTGATCTGGGCGGGCGGGTTGCTGCTGGGGCAGGTCAACTGGACGTCCCCGCGCGGCGAGGCGATCAGGGTCGCCCTGGTGCAGGGCAATATCGCGCAACAGGACAAGTGGCAGCCGGAGAAGCTGCTGGATTCGCTGAGCCAGTACGCGGACACGAGTTTTGCCCTGACGGACATCGACCTGATCGTCTGGCCGGAGACCGCCATCGCCGCTTTCTATGACCAGGTCAGTGAGAATTTCATTCCCTACATCGAAGAAAAGCTGCAGGAAAGCGGCGCCACGCTGCTGACCGGTATCCCCGTGCTGGATCGCGGCAGCTGGGAATACTACAACGCGGTGATTTCCCTGGGCGGGAAGCGGACCTTCTATTACAAGCGCCATCTGGTGCCGTACGGCGAATATCTGCCACTGCGCTGGTTGTTCGGCTCGACTCTGGATGCACTGGCGGTACCCAATGCGGATTTCAGCAGTGGCAATGGCAGCCAGCCGTTGCTGCAGGCGGCGGGTTACCCGGTTGCGACCTCGATCTGTTTCGAGGTGGTGTTCGGCGAGGAGGTGATACAGGCGCTCCCCGAAGCCGCAATGCTCGTCAATGTGAGCAACGATGCCTGGTTCGGCAGGTCACTGGCGCCGTTCCAGCATCTCGAGATGGCGCGCATGCGCGCGCGCGAGACGGGGCGCCCGATGTTGCGTGCCACGAATACCGGGATTTCCGCGTTGATCGACCACCGGGGCAGGATAACCGCGCAAAGCCCCCAGTTCGTGGCGGCTGTCGTGACCGGCGAAGTCGAGCCGCGCCAGGGTGCCACGCCCTACGTGCGCTGGGGCAATGTCCCGATCGTGGTACTGTGCGCAGGCTTGTTGCTGGCCGCCGGGTTCCTGCGTAAACGGAAGTCAGTCAGATAGCCCGGATGCAGCGGACACCTGCGGGGAGAAGGTGAGACCGAGGCTGGCCTGTGCCGTGCAGGTCAGTTGGTAGGGCACCAAAAGTAGGCGCCTTTAGGCGACGCATGGAACAGTTGCCGAGTGGATAACGGGGATTGCAATGGGTATCCCCGGGTTATTAGCTAAGCTGAACGCGCAGTTTCAAGGCAGGGCGGAGATTCGCTGATATGAATCTTGTCCTTTTAATGGTGCAGCGTACTTCCGAGAATGCACACCATAAAGCGACATTCCCCAGGTTTCCATGGATGTCGTAAAAAGCATAAACAGACATTCCCACAATGCAAAACGCCGGCGACCCGAAGGTCGCCGGCGTTTTGGGCTACTGCAGGGTCTGCCTACAGGTATTCTGATACTGAAGTGTAATCACAATCAGGCTCAGCAACTGTCCCTTGAGTCCCATCTTTCTGTTTATCATCATCTTGACCCGCAAAAGCTGTGTTAGATAACGTGGCAATGAATAAGATAACTATTGAAACTCGCAAAATATTCATACTTTCCTCTTGTAGCCAGACTTGAAAATTAATGCATTTGTTTTGAATCTTTGACTTACATCTGCGGCATTAGACTCGCAAGCTTGGGGTTGTCTGAAATGACGAAGGCAAAGTTATCCCACTGCTCATCGGTAAAGGTAGTCATGATAAGTTCCCTGCAGGAGAGTTTTATCTTCAAAAGCTGGACCTGCGATTCCTGAATATCTGACTGGAAAGCAAGCAGTTGATCTCCTGTTATGCCTGGCGACAATGACTCAACACGAAATTCAACCATCTTCTCGATGATTTGATTCATGATATTAACCATATTTGTATAGTTCTTCTTCCGCCATGCGCGAAAGGCACTGATCTGTTCATCAGTTAGCTGCAGCGCATCCCGATTAGTCAAGATGACTGGAAGCAACATCGGCATGAGACCAGCGCCCTCAAGTAGCTCCACTTTCTCCTTAACATCTCAAGTTTCGGAGTTAAAAATTGCTTCTGCGCCATTGTGGAAACTACTTACTTGAGTTTGATTGAAGCAGAAACAACAAATGTCTCGAAAGGATCGCAGGACTTTAGCAAAATTTCGTATAAACAATCCTTGCAGGTCGAAGTACGGCAGCCAGTTTCAGTCATTCACTGCAAAGGAAAGCGGCCCGCTAAGGAGCCGCCATCAAGGATGCTGCTATCAGCTTGCGCTGATTACAGGCTGACTATCCTGACACTATTCGCGAGTCAGGTTCAGATATATTACTGCTCGATAACAGCGCCATGAATCAGGTTCAGCTCTATCAGTGCTTCATAACAGCGCTTCGTTATATTGGTATTGTGTTCTACGAGACATCCAAGCGTGCGTCCATCGCCCGGTGTAACATCGGAACACAGGAATTTGATATCCGGGCCGCATTTTGCTCCAAAGAAATTGGAATCGCCAAGCGCTGCGTCGATAGTTGAATAGCCCGTGGCAATCGCCGCATCACAACTATCTGACAGCTGGTTTTCGTGGTCCTGAAGGCAGTTCAGTATGCTGTTACCACCGACCGGTACATCCCTGCAGAATGTGTTTATTTCCTTGCTGCAGCCGTCACCAACGACCTTAACCGCTGCGTTAACGCCACGGGTGATTATCGGAGAGTCGACAACCAGTGCCTCTGCTGCGATATTATTTTCCTTGATTTCATCACTACGGCGTCTTGCCACGAATTCGGCAGCGGTTGCAGTACTGACTACGGGAACTACAAACTTGACCTCTGTGCGTCGATTGGGCGCGAGGCACCTGATCAGAGATTCACCGGCCATGCCAGGGCAAGTTACGAGCGGGTCTTTCGAACCATACGCGGAGACTCTGGTGCGTTCCTTCGGCAGACCCTGTGCGACCAGTTCCGCCTGCACGGCATCGGCACGACGCTGAGAAAGTTTCAGATTGTAACTATCATCGCCGATTCGATCGGTGTAACCGTCAATATACACACGAAAAATATAGGCATCTTTGTTTACGCTCATGGCCTTTGCCAACTGCTCCTTTCCTGCTGCGGTCAGCTCGGCACTATCAAAGGCAAACGCATCACCCGCCTGCAACACCAACAGGTTAACCTGGGTGGCAACACCGGTTACCATCGCCTTTTCTTCCCTGACGGGTACCATGCCTTTACGGTCTGCAACGATCGCTGGATCGCACTCTTTAATGGCGACGGTCGGACTCCACTTTGATGTTCTGACACATTCGCCGTTGGCGTTGCGGATAACCTGTCCGCGCATATCGTACTGGTAACCCACTGATACCTCGGAGGCCTGCGACGAAAGCGGTGCAAAGATACTCCCGGCAAGCAGAAACGTCAGGAGTGAAGTGAAATGGCTGATGGGATTTGTTGATTTCTTCATGATGTATCCTCCGTAAATCCATTTATTGGCTATTGCAGCCGGAATGCTATTCCATTCTTTGTAGCTGATCAACGACCATCACTTAAAGCAACTAAACACAGAATAAATGCAGGAAACTACATGCACCACGCTGAGAAAGGTGCATATTGCGTAGGTCTTACTTGGGTCGGAAGTCCCCGTTTAACAGTTTCTTATATTAGCGCATGGTGTACTTCCGAGTACGGAACTTGCCGTTCCCCGGCGACTAGCGAACGGCAACAATGCCGCAGCTTCGGACATTCGCCGCAGCTTCGGACATTCAAGGAAAGAAAAAAGCGGCCAGAAAGCCGCCATACAGGAGTGTAATTCAGTTAAGTTGTCTTTTTTTATGGCTATTCCGGTCAGCCCTAACAGACCAGAGCCGAAGAGCCAAAATGCAGCTGGCACCGGGACAGGAGATGCAGAAGCCGAGTTTACTATCCCAGCAGCCATGAAAATAGTGTTTCCCTGGGTATCATATTCTTCCACATAGAATATCTCAAAATCAGTTTCACTTAATGAAGGTGGCAACCGCTGAAAGCTTAATCCTGGGTATAACGATGTATCAAGTGAATACAGGCTCACTCCAAAACTGTAGGTACTATTGAAACTATCAGCGACCCACACGTCAGCAACAGTCGACATTGTGGTTGAACCTGCCCCGTAAAGGTCGTTAATGATAGCGGCATCATCCCCCATGCTGTCATTATTCCCTATACCTACTGCTGAAGTAGCCCCTGTAGTATTTATTTCTGTTGAGCCATTCGTAAAAGTCCCTCCATATGGAGAGCCAGTAAAAAGGTAATCTGCGCTTATCGGAGCATTGATAACTATACTGCTTGCATCTGTTTCACTATCTCCATAAGTAATGCTGCCTGAGAAGGGATCTCCAATTGATACACCGGAATAGGTGGCCGCCCTATTGTCAATGTAGATAAAACCGAGATTTCCAGCAAAGCTAAATGTAGTAGCTGAAAATGCTGGAGCAGCCAGCACAAAGAATATGCAAGCAACTGCTGCAGATAGAAGCAATTTCTTCATTAGATTTCTCCACCTGTTCTTATTAGTAAGAACACAGTTTAACTTAATATGTGGGATTGCTTTTGACTTCAATCAATATGGACTTGCCGTTACCAAGCCCCATCCGGAGAACAGCAACGCAGCACTACGGACATTCAGAACAAATGAAAACGGCCCATAAGGAGCCGTGATCATTACTAGATTGCTACGCAGCATTCTTGCATCTCGCGATTCCAGTCAGCCCCAGCAGACCAGAACCGAATAGCCATATGGCTCCTGGAACAGGAACAGTAAGAGACTCTGCACCGAGAAACCAACCAAATTCCTGCGTTCCGGTACTAGTTGCAATAGCAGCATATGGACTGGAAAATGTCGTTCCTCCATCCAAACTATAAGTACCAGAAAACATATCAGTAGCATCAACGAAAGCCAGGCTCAACAGAATATCGCCCGTAATATCACCGGGCATGATTGACACACCTTGTGCATCGAAGTCACCCGTCCCAACATCACCAAATCTTCCAAACATTACACCAAGTCCTTGGGGGACTCCGAAAGCATTTGCAAGAACAGAGTCGAAGTTATAGATACCGATAGAAATATCCTCATCTGTTGCAACGTTATTTATACCCATAGTATAAAATTGATTTGAGCCGGGCACTGTGCCCATCCACGTTGAGGTTCCCAGGAAGTCTCCTGAACCATTTAGCATTAGCAGCGAGCCTGGAGACTTAGAAC
>Ga0210064_1000258_pt1 | contig 25599 bp, 26 predicted proteins | sample Muzzi_CordC_D2_FD_185531 | JGI IMG/M metagenome (GOLD analysis project Ga0210064, IMG submission 185531) | Wetland microbial communities from San Francisco Bay, California, USA, that impact long-term carbon sequestration - Muzzi_CordC_D2 (SPAdes) | ecosystem: Environmental > Aquatic > Marine >... | reverse complement strand
TTGCGAGCGAAGGCAGCGGTAACAGCAACAGACTTGTAGCGAGCCCTGTACCTGCACGGATGAAGCTACGGCGAGTGCAGACGCTCCGCGCCTGACGATGGGTCTCATCTTTTGACAGAAGCATACCACTGACTCCAACAACCAATGATAACCAGCTGTTTTCAAAAGGTTTATTATCGCCAGCAATATGAGCGCGAAATTATACACGCAAATTGCGACAAATAACCACCCCGGCCTGCAGGTTAGATCGACCCGGCCGGAAGCTGCTTGAACGTTCGGCTAGCGGGTCAGATCAAAGGATGCCAGATACAATGGAGAAAGGCCGTGAAGCATGTCACGGCGGCTCAGTATAGCCAGCAGTAAGTTCGTGCCCGCAGGCATGATGTGATGAATACAGCTGGAGGTGTGCTAGTAACGCCTAGTGGACGCCACCGTTCATGGCCCGGATAACCTGATCCTCCAGCAGAATTCGGTCGGCTAGACACTCACCCAGGCTGGACAGATCCTTGGCGAGAAATTGCACACTGTTATCCAGTGTCATGCCCTCATACTTGTCGTTAAATCTCAGTATCAGGTCAGTTGTCTCCACTATCCTCGGATAAAGCTCATCAGCCAGAGAGATCACCGACTGGCGACGTTCGCGATTGTCTGCTAGATAACGGTAAAGCTGGAAGTGTGCACTGGCGGTATAGTCGATCAGGGCTTCGCAAAATTCGCGCAACGCCTTTTCCATGGACGGTTCGGGAGTAAAGGGCTGTTTACCGGCAAGTTCCGCAAGTAATGACAGTGTTGTTGTACGAGAGGATACCAGTGCGTCGAGTTTTTCACGCGACCGGCGGCGGCGGTCCGCGCCACCCGGAAATATAGAACCCATATTACACTCCTGCCTGTTAGATCTCTTATTGGGGGTTGTCGAACCGGCTCACATCCAGAACGCAGCACCAAGCGGGTGTCATTGTAGCAAAGACCTGCCGTGATTCTCCTGTAATTTTACTGCGGTTCTGGAAACAACCCGATGTAATGAAACATTATTTACACTCGGACATCTCCCGACAGTGGGTTGGAAATCACACGAGTCACCGAAGATTTTAAACAATCCCTTGCCCCCGTCATATCCCTATAAGGATATAGTGGTATTTTATCTCTTTGTTTTAACTGGTTATATACTATAATTGTTCTGCAATCGCAGCAACCTAATACTTGACTAAAAGACTCGGTTATTATTATTATTACGCTCAAAGTCAAACTGATTTCAGTTACCATTACTGATCAAAGAACTCTGAATATGAATGCGGCTCAGAGTTACACGGCACAGAAGCACCGTATTCAAAGAGGTCAATTATGAAACTATCAACCAAAGGTCGACATGCAGTCACCGCGATGATGGAACTGGCACTGCAGCACAACAAGGGTCCTGTTACCCTGGCGGACATCTCTGCCCAGCAGTCTATTTCGATCTCCTACCTCGAGCAACTTTTCGCACGTCTGCGGCAACACGGGCTGGTAACAGGTATGCGTGGTCCCGGTGGCGGCTATTGTCTGGCCAGACCAGCCAGCGAAATTACCATCGCCAACATCCTGTCTACTGTGGATGACATCACGCGACGTTCGGAAATGCCCCACAATCATGCTGAGGTACCCGTAGGCGCACAGATGTGGATGCATTTGAGCAATCGGATTTACGATTACCTCGACAGCATCACCCTTGAAGAGGCAGTCGAATCATCCCGGGATGATTCCCAGGCATCGCTGTTCGGCTCTGGATTCCAGAAGTCGGCCGCATAAACAATCAGGACAAGAAGTTAAGCTGGAGAAAAGAAAATGGCTTATAGCGAAAAAGTACTGGATCACTATGAAAACCCGCGGAATGTAGGCTCGTTTGACAAGAGTGACATGCAGGTGGGTACCGGCATGGTAGGTGCACCTGCCTGTGGTGATGTCATGAAGCTGCAGATCAAGGTGAGCGAGAACGGTATCATCGAAGATGCAAAGTTCAAGACTTACGGCTGTGGCTCAGCGATCGCCTCAAGCTCGCTGCTGACTGAATGGGTTAAAGGCAAGTCGCTGGACGAAGCCCGTGAAATCAAGAACACGGATATAGCCGAGGAACTCGCGCTACCGCCGGTGAAGATTCACTGCTCGGTACTTGCAGAAGACGCCATCAAGGCCGCGATTGAGGATTACCAGGGCAAACGCACCCTATCTGGCCAGGCTGCAGAAGCCTGAGAACCCAGAGGCCAGACGGAAACGGGGCCGGATGGCCCCGTTTTTTTTGATCCGAACCGGAAGATCTGGCCCGACGCCCCCCTGCGCCAGAGGGTTCACCACATATGGCATTATCAGATAGCCGCATAGCGAGCAGATACCGGATCGGCCCGAGTTCATTATGCAGCGGCGACAACTGGTAGATGAATAACCTTACAGTCGCATAAGATTTCAGAATGAACGAAGAAATATGCCTGTATAAAGAGGGTTGCGTTCTGTATACCAGGTGATTCAGGAGTTCACAGACAGTGGATTCAATAGACAGACCCATCTCCCGGTGGGAGAGGGACTTTATGCAACGATGGGGGTAGGTTACCAAGGCATGAGTGAATTGATGCAGATGCCCGTCACCAGACTCTTTCCTTCACCCCAAAGGGACTTTCCCCTCGAAGGTTTGTACCTGGATCACGACCTATACAGCAAGGGACACACCGGCAAACCGTTCGTCTACAGTAATTTCATCACCTCGCTTGACGGCCGTATCGCGATCGCCAGTGAAGCAAGGGCAACGCATGTCGTGCCCACCGCAACCACGAACCCGCGCGACTGGCGACTCTATCAGGAACTTGCCGGACAGGCGGACCTGCTGGTGACCAGCGGGCGGTACTTCCGACAAAGCCTGCTGGGCGAGGCACAGGACGAACTCCCGCTGGGCTCCCGGCAGGCATTTGACGATATCCGCGAGTGGCGGTCAGCCCGGGGGCTGGCACAGCAGCCGGACATTGCCATTATGAGCAGCAGCCTGAAAATTCCACTTGCCACTCTGGATCCATACCGGGCGCGCAGGATCTACGTAGTAACCGGCGAGGAAGCGGACCCGGGCAGGGTTGCAACCCTGCAGGACAATGGCATTGTGGTGATTCGGGCCGGCAGCGGCATCAAGGTTAACGGCAGGCGAATGCTTGACGAACTGGCACGGCATGGCTATAGAAGCATCTACGCAATTGCAGGCCCGGCTGTATTTCACACATTGCTGCAGTCACGCATCGTTGACCGCCTGTACCTGACCATCACCCAGCAGATCCTGGGCGGCGACAGTTACGACACGCTGAGCCGAGGTGAGTTGCTGGAACCGGCACGGGGAATGCGTCTTATCGGGCTCTGCCACGACCCGCATGCGCCGATTGATGCTGGTCAATTGTTAGCGATCTTCGAACCGCATAACCACACCACAGGTTCGCGCGCTAGTCCGGCTCCTCAAGACATACCCTGACCGCCTTGCTTATGCGGGCCACGGACACAACATTACCACGGTTGATACCTTCACAGCGGCGCGCCTCCCTGCCCCATGCAGTCGCGCTGTTGACAATTTCCGGCCAGAACGGATAGGTCCTGCACTGCACCGGGCGCACGGCATAGATTCCGCACCGTCCCTCGGCATCCAGAAAAATACATGCACCGGCGTTATCTGCAGCGACCAAACCAGCATCGTCGAGATGCCTCAGGTAGTGACGTCTGAACCATTGCCAGGTCAACCCCAGGTGTGCACAGACCGCCTCAGCCTCGTTTCGCGTAAAATAGACATGGTAGCCTGCTCTACCTGTACAACACCGGCCACACCGGGTACAGGAAAATCGCAATGACTGTTGTTCAAAATACGGTCGCATGCAAACCCCCGGTTTCTACCAGCACCAAAGAAGATCGTTGTATCCATGCGGATCATAACTGACACTACAAACTGTTTTCCAACGGGGATATGCACATGACGGATCACGTTGAGCGAGTGTACCAGGGCAGGATTATCCAACTGGGCATCGAGACCATAACCATGCCCAACGGGGTAGCTGTGGAACTCGAAATCGTCAGGCATCCCGGCGGTGCTGCTGTGGTTGCACTGGATGAGCGCGAACAGGTGTGTCTGCTGCGGCAATACCGGCATGCGGCTGGCGGCTGGATATGGGAATTGCCGGCAGGAAAACTGGAACCAGGAGAACCCGCACAGACAACCGCAGCCCGCGAACTCGCTGAAGAAGCAGGTCTGCAGGCCTCCCACTGGGAGTCGCTTGGCAAACTCATCGCCACACCGGGTTTCTGTGACGAAATCATTCACCTGTTCCTCGCGCGGGACCTGACCGAGGTAAAGGCAGAACCGGAAGAACACGAACTATTCGAGGTCCACAGAATCCCGCTGAATACGGCCATTGAGCAGGTATATGATGGAACTATCCTTGATGCCAAGACCATGCTCGGTCTGACGCTGGCAGCAAGACTTCTCAGGTGACAGGTAAAACCGATAGCACCTGGCAGAGCTGTCGGTCAGGGAGAGATAATCGTCACCTTGTTACTTGGAACAGTGCCTGTCTCGCCAGAGTAAGTACTTGCAATATTGCTGACCGCTTCGAGATTGTTGACTTTGGCGTCGGTGAGGCGCAGGGTCAGGCCGGAAGCAATCGGGGGTGCGGTTGTACCGGTGGCACCACCGACATCACCGCCGCCGCCACACGCACTCAACAGCAGCGCCAGACAAACCGGCCCAGCAAGCCTGAACTACAGGTTTCTCCTGGTTTCCATATCCGGGGCACCTCATTTTATGGGAAAATTGTGATTGATCGTCCTTATTACTAGTATGTTGTTATTTATTAATAAAATTTCCAACTAAAGGGCAGTGGCATGGAACTATGCCAGTTGCCTTTTGCTCTATTTATCGAAAGCATTTTTAAATAGTATTGCCATAGTACGCAACCTACTGGCGTCAACAAACCGCCACGATCAGAATGTTTTATTGCAGCAATTGCGGCACGAGAGTGGTGGAGAGAACACCCGCGGGAGACAATCGCATGCGGTATGTCTGTGATGCCTGCGATACCATCCACTATCAGAACCCGAAGATCGTAGCCGGCTGCATACCGACCCTGAACAACCGCCTGTTGCTCTGCCAGCGAGCCATAGAGCCGCGCTACGGACTATGGACTTTACCAGCAGGGTTCATGGAAAATGGCGAGTCGACCGAGCAGGCAGCTGTACGCGAGACACAGGAAGAGGCCTGCGCAACCGTCGAAAACCTGGAACTGTATTGTGTATTCAGCATTCCGCACATCAGTCAGGTCTATATGATGTTCCGTGCCAGCCTTGCAAGCGAGGATTTCAAACCTGGCAGGGAAAGCCTGGATGTCAGGTTGTTTCAGGAACACGAGATTCCATGGAACGACCTGGCATTCCCGGTCGTCAAGACCACCCTTGAACATTACTTCATAGATGCCAGGAGCAACTGTTTTCCTGTCCATGTGGAGAATATTCACCGCCACCCTGCAAGACAGCGGTGAACCGAAAACCAACTCAATGGGAATTCGTATGACCCGGGTTACAGCCATCCTTTTCACCTGTCTAACACTTGCCAACCAGCCACTCAGGGCGGTTACGATCACTGGAACAGAGATACCTGATACAGTCTCGCTGCCGAACAGCGGCACACAACTGGTACTGAACGGGGCCGGGATTCGAGAGAAATTATTCCTGGACATTTACATCGGCGCACTCTATCTGGAAAAACCCATGCATGACTCTGCGGCCATCCTGGCGGACACCGGCCAGGCAGGCATTCTGATGCACTTCACTTACAGCGAGGTCAGCAGAGAAAAAATAATCGAGGGCTGGACGGACGGTCTTGCAGAAAACCTTACAGCAGAACGCATGCGTGCCATCAAGCCCCGGCTGGATAAATTCAACAGCCTGTTTCGCACTGTCGTTAAAGGGGATGTCATTCACATTGACTACCTGCCTGAAATAGGCACGCAGGTACGTATCAACGATGAATGGCGTGGATCAGTGGAAGGCAATGACTTCTTCCGCGACCTGCTGCGTATCTGGCTGGGTACAAAGCCGGTGAGCAAGTCATTGAAGCGCGACATGCTCGGGCTGGACTAGCGCGTGATACGTCCGCATGCGCGGCATATTCCTGGACATCGACACGGTTGACCGAGGTGACCTTGACCTCGGTGGCTTGCAGGCAACCCTGCCTGAATGGACATTCCAGACCACGGGTACAGGTGACGCACAAGAACTGCCGATGCAGGCGGATGTCCTTGTCAGCAACAAGGTAATCCTTGACGCAGACACCATAAACTCCACCGAAAATCTTAAATTGATCTGCATCGCCGCAACCGGAACCAATAATGCAGATATTGCGGCGGCGAATGAAAAGGGGATTACGGTCTGTAATGTTCGCAGCTATGCGACAGCATCGGTTGTTGAGCATGTCTTCAGCCTGATACTTTGCCTCACACGCAGTCTTCCGCAATATATGCAAGAGGTGGAACATGGCAGATGGCAGCATTCGGACACGTTTTGCATGCTTGATTACCCCATCAGGGAACTCGCAGGACAAACGCTCGGGATTATTGGCTATGGTGAACTCGGCCATGCTGTCGCAGCCATGGGACATGCTTTCGGCATGACCGTGGTCATAGCTGAGCGGCGTGGAGCACCCGCAAGACACGGACGCACGCCTTTTCATGAAGTCTTATCCTCTGCCGACATAATCAGCCTTCACTGCCCGCTGACCGAGGATACGCATGACCTGATCGGGAGCGCGGAACTGCTGCAGATGAAGCGTGATGCCATTCTGATCAATGTCGCACGCGGCGGAATCGTCAACGAGAGCGACCTCTCTGATGCCCTGCTATCCGGTGAAATTGGCGGTGCCGCCCTCGATGTCCTGGCCGAGGAACCCCCTCGATCCGGCAACCCGCTGCTCTCCCTGTCGCACCCGAACCTGATTGTAACCCCGCACGTTGCATGGGCGAGCCGCAACTCACGACAGCGCCTTGTCAATGAAACAGCCGCCAACATAAGGGCTTTTCTTTCCGGCAACCCGCGCAATGTCGTTTGCAACTGAACCGGACATGACCGGCTGCTGCAACCATGTCTGAATCCTCCCCCGACATCAGCGGTAACCTCGAACACATACACGCGCGCATTAAGCTGGCCGCAGCCGCCGCCGGCCGCGACCCGGCAGAGATCCGCCTGATTGCGGTTTCCAAGTACATGCCTGTGGAGTTCATACGGCAGGCCATACGGTCCGGACAATATATTTTCGGAGAAAACACATTACAGGATGCAGCCGGAAAACTGTCTGCGATTTCAGACCCGCGGCTTGAGTGGCACTTCATCGGACATCTGCAGTCCAACAAGGCCAAACTCGTACCCGGCAATTTCCACTGGCTGCATACACTCGACAGCCTCAAGCTGGCAAAGAAACTGTCAGATGCATGGGATGACACACAGCGCCCCTTGCAGGTCCTGCTACAGGTCAATATCGCCAGCGACCCCCGCAAGTACGGTCTGGCCCCGGATTCCACGGCTCAATTTGCCACCGATCTGCTGCAGCTGGAATTACCGGGCATTTCCCTGCGCGGCCTGATGACAATCGGGCGCGAGCATGCCTCACCCGGGGAACGTCGCCATGACTTTACCGCCCTGCGGCAATTAAGGGATGAGATCGCAATACGTCTGGACACCGAATTCTTCAGCGAGTTGTCGATGGGGATGAGCGATGATTTCGAAATCGCGATCGCCGAGGGTGCCACGATGGTTAGGGTCGGCAGCTCGATCTTTGGACCACGCCCGCAGGCACTTGCCTGAGAAAACCCTGAATTATAGGTACTTACCTGTAATTCAGCACAATTCAGAGACCACCACTGAAAGCCGGGCAAACCCGGGATCGGTATTCCCTCCCCTCATGAATCCAGTACAATGTCGCCCTTGGGGAACGATGTAAATACAGGGATCTTCTGATGATCACGCTTGACGATACAACATCCATCTGGCTAATCGGTGTACTCGGGGTTCTGACAGGCATCCTGCTGGGTTCGATAATCACCTACCTGCTTGTTGCCAGGAACCGCAGAACCCATGAACTGCAGCTGGAATTGAAGCAGCTCACTGAACGTTTCACCGAGTACCGCGATCAGGTGACCCAGCACTTTATGCGAACCTCCGAACTGGTCCAGGAAATGACCCGCAGTTATCGCGATGTATATGAGCACCTCGCTTCCGGCGCCCAGAATCTCTGCGGTGACACCGATGAAAGATGGCAGCTGGATCATCGCGAGGCAGGTGAGCAACTCGCAGACGAAAGCGACCAGGATTCCGGCCTGGCGAGCGCGGACGACGAGGTTGACTACGACGAACTTGAGGAACTGTCCAGTATCAGGAGAGACCTCGACGAACTGCTTGGTGAGTCACCTCGCATCTCGGATCTCGACATCCGGCATGATATCGAGGCAAAGAAACCCCTGCAGCATTAGTCCGGTGATAAATCCGGACCGTTTGACCTGGCAGTCACTCACCATGGATTGTAGTAATTATCTGCCGCCGATGGCCCACTCGCCGGTGTTCCCATAGATAGACACCCTGCCAGGTTCCGAGACAGCAAGACCCCCTGCTCACCGGGAGGGTGATATCTGAATGGGTCAAGACACTCCGCACATGAGCCGGCATGTCATCCGGGCCTTCTGCAATATGCGTAAAGACTGCATCACCATCCGGCACCAGTCGTGACATAAAGCTTTCGAGGTCAGTGCGCACATCCGGGTCAGCATTTTCACAAAGCATGAGGGAAGCGCTGGTATGTTGCAGGAACACATGACACAGACCGGTTTGAATCCCTGACTCCTTTACCACTGCCTGTATGGCTCGGGTTACCGGGTAACTGCCCCGGCCGCGCGTCTCCAGCCGGATCGTTTTCTGAAATACCATCAGCTCTTGCAGCTGCCTTCATAAGCAGCCATTATGGCTACCAGCTCGTCGAGTACAGCCTTGGCCTCCGCAGGCGCCAGATGGGCCAGTTCCGGCAGCGTTTCTCCGGCTTGCAGCAGATTGATGTACTCCGTAACCTTGCCGCACCCCTCCTGGCACAGTCGTTCGACACACAGATCGACCCTGATCTGCCCTTTTGCCGTCACTGCCATAACAAATGAATTCCAATAATCCGGCCGAAATAGTGTGTGCTGCGTCGTGCTGGTTCCTGCATGAGTGTCACAGTATCCACCAGGGTAATTCGCTAGCCTGACAATCGGTAATAACCCGCAACCACGCCTGTGAACAACAGTTGTTTATACAGGCCATGGAGTCAGCCGGCATGAAAAAACAGGCAGTTGCATGCGCGCTCACGCTGTATATTCTCATTACGCTGCAAGGTTGTGCAACTCGTGCCTCCACAACCGGAACCGGGCTGCAAGCTGTCGAAGACATCCCCGATGCGAATCCGGCACTTGACCAATATATAGCCTGGGTCCCGCGCAGCAAGGCACAAACCCCAACCGTGGCAATGGCACTGACCCATATTTCAATGGGTTATGCGAGAGAGCAGGCGGCCCGGAAGTTCTGCGGGGATGACTGGTTGATGGATGAGTCTGTCACTGAACGAATCGGTCCCATAGCAGTTACTGCCCCGGAGACCATCGGTAGCTATCCTGCATGGTATTACCGCGTCAGCCTGCAGCCCGGTCTGATGGGTTGCGAGCAGGTCAGCACGAACCAGCTCTATCGGGCCATACAGGAAAATTTACCCGGATGGATCAGACTCGAAATGGCGGTGACGCCCTCACACGATACAGTCACACTGTTCAAATAACACTTATGCTAGATGGTTGCCGGCATTCATGTCCGGGATATCACCACCAGACTCCACCAGATCCTTAAGTGTCCGTTCTCCCAGCGCTTCCCCGCAGGCCGCCTCGATGTCGTCCATCACAGCATCGACGGCGGCTACTGAAACGAGCTGGGACCTGCTGAGAATACGACTTTCACTTGACCTGCGAACAGCCCTGATCATGTCAGCCAAACGCATAGTCTCGATGGCATGCAGTGGCAGGTAGACCGGGGCGTCATCATTGATGATCTCGATCAGGTACCCCGCATCAACCAGTACCTTGATCATTCTGTGGATCGGCTCACCGGGCAACCCGAGAAATTCGACAAACTGGTCCAGGGTCCATGGCGGCAGGCTACGGTTGTGGTTGTAGCCGACCAGGTACATGATTTGCAGTACCATCATTTCCCGCAGGCGATTGCTCAAAACAAATTTTACCCGGGTTCTTGCCATATATTTCGGATACTGGACAAAAAATGCTATCTGGGACCCCACCAGCAGAATCAGCCAGCTCAGATACATCCAGATAAGAAGCAGGATCAGTATGGCAAAACTCGAATAAATGGCAGCATACTTGGACGACGAAACAATAAAGGCAGCAAACCCCCAGCCGGTAATCTTCCACAGGACTCCCGCGATAACCCCACCGACCAGAGCGGCAGTGAAACGCACGCGGGTATTGGGGATAAAAATATATATCAGCGTAAATGCCAGGCAGACGAGCACGTAGGGTACGAGCTTGCTGCCGTACAGCATCAGGGTACCGAAGGGCTCGATAGCCACCAGCCGTTGTGCAACCTCCATATTCAGCACGGTTGCCGTAAAACCCACGGCACTGAATATCAGAACCGGACCGATGAGGATGACGCTCAGGTAGTTGCTGAAGCGCTGCGACAGGGAACGCAGGTGGTCGATCCGCCACACATAGTTGAAAGCCGATTCAATCTTCTGCATCAGCGCAATAACCGTGTATATCAGGAGTGCAAAACCTACCGAACCGAGCACACCAACCTTGACGTTTTCCACGAAACCGATGATTTTGGTGGTTATTTCAACGCCGTTTGGACCCAGCGGCAACAACAGGTTGTACAGCAGTGGCTCAACCCTGTTGTGCACGCCGAATCCCTTCAGCACCGAAAAGCTGACGGCCAATAGCGGCACAATCGACAACAAGGTCGTATAAACCAGACTCATTGCCCGCAGATTCAGCTGACCGCCCATCAATTCCTTAATCAGCACGTAAAGTACCCGCGACATGAATACGGCAAGCAGCCGCACCCCGTGCAGGCTGCGCATATCATCATCCCAGATGAAGGAGATGAGATTTGACAGCTGTTTTTGTATCTCCAGAATCATGCTTCCAACCCGCAGGTTTTCTCCATCAGAGCCGTTACTTTGCCGACGCATCCCGGGTGACGGGACCACATGCACTGCATCGGCCCTGCCGACATCAGCTGCACGCAGACCGGCCACGGTATTCAGAACATGCATCATACCCGCATCCCTCCGGGGTTTTCAAAGCTACTGAATACCATGTATTTTTCCAGCCATCACAGGTATGCGGGGCAGGCTGGACCATCTAAAGTTAGTACCCTGCAAGCCGATAGTCCGGCATGAACCATATCGGGGCCCGGACAGACAAATGAGCGAAGACACAGGATCCAGACAACGTTTACTGATCGTGGATGATTCCAAGGTTATCCGAGTAACCGCCCGCAAGATCCTGCGTGACCATTTTGATACGATCGAAGCTGTCGATGGGGAAAATGCCTGGGAGACTCTCAACAATGAAGGGCCGTTTTCCCTGATCGTCTCCGACCTGACTATGCCTAACCTGGACGGTTTCGGATTGCTGGAAAGGATCAGAAATTCCCAGCGCCCCGATATCCGCGACATCCCCGTCATTATTATTACCGGCGCGAATGATTCAGAAGCAACCAAGTTACGGGCCTCGCAAGCCGGTGCGACCGATTTTATAGGCAAGCCATTCGATTCGGTACATCTGCTGGCACGGACCCAGGCACACGCAAGTGCTCACGCCGTAACACATGCACTGCGACAGGAAACATTCACGCTTGAGGAACAGGCAACGACCGATCCGCTAACCGGACTGTCGAACGAAATTGCCTTCATGGATCGGAGCTATCAGCAACTGTCATATGCGATACGCCACAAGACGACCCTGTCAATTTTTCTGATTGAGATCGACAAATACCTGGAACTGGGCCGGCAGCACGGGAAATCGGCTTCTGAAGCCGTAATCAAATCGGTCGCCAACACGCTGAATGCGGAGATTCGCCAGGAAGATATGGTGGCCCGCACAGGAACAGCACGCTTTGGCCTGCTGTTACCCGGCATGAACATGGCCGGTATTCGCAACCTCTCGGAACGTATCAGCAAAAGTGTCAGCACGAGCCCGGTAAAACAGGGAGATGATCGCATCAATGTCACGATTAGTGCCGGCGTGGCGACACCCGATATCCGTCGCGACACCCGGCTTGACGACCTCCTGTCAGAGGCAGCACAACACCTCTCGCTCGCCAGATCGCAGGGAGGTAACCAGACCATCTTCGGTGACTCCATGAATGATGCCGCTGACTCAAGCGCATCCAATACCACAGGCAAAGCTGTACTGTCGGCCGAGGCTATTATGGAGATGGTTTCCGGGGCCAGTACGACCGAAATAGAAATAGGTGTCCCGCTAGCGCTCGAGCCGGAGGGAAATCAGGTAGACGAGCTGCCGACCATAGAGTGTAGAGAAACGGCAGACACCCCCCCCCTGTCCAGCCTATTTGCCGGACCGGTTTCCGATAGTCTGCACGGTGCGCAGGTCGGGGTACCGGCAGGAAATGGCCTGGAAGGCGCTTCTCCCGCCGCTGGTCTGGCCATTAAGGAACCGGCAGGCCCGCAGGGCAAGGCCGTCTTTGCTATTGATGACATGGATATTGAACTTGACGAAACCATCATCATAACGGCGCCTTTTGATGTTCATTCCACGGCAGACCAAGATAATACAAAGGGGGAAAGCTGGAAGAGTAGAACTGCAAATGCGACTCCCGTGATATCGCCTGCTTCGTCAACTAAAACGCCGGAGAAGGCTTCCGCAGAACCTCCGGAAAACAGTCAACCCGTGGCAAGCGACCTTGAAATTCAGGATGAGGTGGAAGTCCCGCCGCTACGCAAAGGTTTTTTCAGGCGTCTGCTGGGGGCCATGTGCTCGCCGTTTCGCAGACGCAAGCCGGCATAGCATATAGCCCGTGCCGGGCGGCAGCATTTCCCCGACCGCCGCAACCCGCCTGCGACATCACAGGTGTGTTTATCACACCGGCCCTCGCTAATATATAATCAGGCTTCCGCAAAAGGGAGGGGGGATACCCAACCCTGTACCAGGAGCCTTTCCATGCCATCATTTGACATCGTTTCGGAAGTTGACCTGCATGAGGTGACCAATGCGGTTGACCAGACAAATCGGGAAGTCGGAACCCGGTTTGATTTCAAGGGTTCCGACGCAGGAGCCGGGCAGAATAACGAGAACCTGACCCTGACTGCGGAAAATGAATTCCAGGTACGGCAGGTACTGGATATTCTGCACAAAAAGATGGCAAAACGTGGTATCGATATTACCGCATTGAAGGAAGGTCCCGTCCAGACCAGTGGCAACAGGGCCAGCATGGCGATCACTGTACGCCAGGGCATCGACCAGGACACTGCGCGCCAGTTGGTTAAAAAAATCAAGGAAACCAAAATCAAGGTCCAGGCCAGCATTCAGGGCGACAAGGTTCGTGTTACCGGCAAGAAAAGGGATGATTTGCAGAGCATAATCAGCGAGTTGCGCGAGCTCACCTGCAATTTGCCACTACAGTTCAACAACTTCCGCGATTGAGGCAATCCCATGCCGCGCACGTCCCGGCCAGTATCAGCACTGACCAGATACCGCAGTCAGAGGCAACACCCGCCTGTGTGTTCAGACTTTTCCAAAAGTAGATTAGAATAGCCGATCACACATCCACAGGCCCTACGACCAGTCAAATGACCCAACCAACCCAGGCGCAATACCCAAACACGGCTGCCAGAAAAAGCAGTTACACCTACGAAGAACTGCTTGAATGCGGCCATGCCAGAATGTTTGGCAAGGGTAATGCGCAACTGCCTCTGCCGCCAATGCTGATGTTTGACCGCATTGCGCATATCAGCAACGAGGGCGGCAAGTATGGCAAGGGGAACATAGTCGCCGAGCTGGATGTCACGCCCGAACTGTGGTTTTTTTCCTGTCATTTCGAAGGTGACCCGGTGATGCCCGGCTGCCTCGGTCTGGACGCCATGTGGCAGCTGGTTGGCTTTTATCTGGGCTGGGCGGGAAGTCCCGGGCGCGGCCGTGCACTGGGTGCGGGGGAAGTGAAATTCACCGGCCAGGTAACCCCCAAGAATTCACTGATTACCTACCGTATCGACATGAAGCGCGTCATCCAGCGCAAGCTCAATATGGGGATTGCGGATGGCTGCATGCATGTCGACGGACGCGAGATTTATAATGCGAGCAGCCTGCGAGTAGGTCTGTTTACCTCAACAGAAAGCTTCTAGGAAACCCACCATGCGTCGAGTTGTCATTACCGGAATCGGTATTGTCTCAAGTATCGGAAACAACAAGGCAGAAGTGACCAGCGCCTTGCGCGAGGGGCGCTCCGGCATCGAGTATATTCCCGAATACAAGGAGCTTGGCTTCCGCAGTCATGTTGCCGGTACCGTCAACCTCAATCCAGAGGAACTGATTGACCGCAAGCTGTATCGCTTCATGGGCCACAGTGCCGCCTATAACTATATCGCGATGAAGGAAGCCGTTGCAGACTCCGGCCTCAGCGAGGATATGGTTTCAAACGACCGCACCGGCCTGATCGCCGGCTCCGGCGGCGCCTCCACCCAGAATGTCGCGCTGGCTGTCGACACCCTGCGCGAAAAAGGTATTCGCCGGGTCGGTCCGTACATGGTGCCACGCACCATGTCGAGCACCAATTCCGCCTGCCTGGCAACGCCATTCAAGATTCGTGGTGTGAATTACTCTATCAGTTCCGCCTGTTCTACCAGCGCCCACTGTATCGGAAACGCCTCGGAGCTCATTCAGTTCGGCAAACAGGACATCGTATTTGCAGGCGGTGGCGAAGAACTGCACTGGACGCTGACGCTGATGTTTGATGCCATGGGGGCACTCTCGTCAAAATATAACGACACACCGGAAACCGCATCACGCCCCTATGACGCCACCCGCGACGGTTTCGTGATTGCCGGCGGCGGCGGCATGGTGGTACTCGAAGAGCTGGAGCACGCACGAGCGCGCGGTGCCAGAATCTATGCAGAACTGGTCGGTTACGGTGCAACCTCGGACGGTTACGACATGGTGCAACCATCCGGAGAAGGCGCCGTGCGCTGTATGCAGCAGGCCATGTCGACCGTGCCAGAACCCATCGACTATATCAATGCACATGGCACCAGCACACCGGTCGGCGACATGCGCGAACTGGAGGCAGTGCGCAACGTCTTCGGCGAGAACATCCCCAAAATCAACTCGACCAAATCACTTTCCGGCCATTCACTGGGTGCAGCCGGGGTGCATGAGGCCATCTATTCACTGTTGATGATGCAAGAGGATTTCCTGTGTGCTTCAGCCAACATCAGCGAACTCGACCCCGCCGGCGCCGATTTCCCCATAATCCGGGAACGCATCGACAATGCCGGCGTTAATGTCATGATGTCAAACAGCTTCGGCTTTGGCGGAACCAACGCAACGCTGGTCATGCGGCGCTGGCAGGATGGCTAGCCCGAATCACTTGTAGATCCGCGGGCGGCGTGATTCACGCCAGCGCTGGAAGGTTGCATGATCCCGGTAACCCTCCTCGAGAACATACTCCAGCACGTTGCGCAAACGATAAAACTGCACGACAGAATCAACGCGGATAATCTCTTCGCCGTTCGAATCGAAGATGATCAGCGTCGGGGTATAGAACAGCCCCAGCTCCTCGGCCCAGCGTCTGGCGGTGGTGCGTTCGCCCGAGGGAGTCACCACAGGGGTATCCTCCCAGAAAGACAATTGCACACTTTCCAGCTGATCCATCAGCGCCCTGATTTCGGGGTCCGCCAGGGGGCCCGTATGCAGTACATCACAGGCATGGCAGTTGCCCTGTTCGAAAAACACAGCCAGCGGTCTTTCCGCCGGGATGCGGCTCCTGTCCAGCATGTAGGGTCCCGGGATGAAAAATGATTCTTCACTGAGATCACCTGGCTCGAACTTCAGTGGTACACCCGCCCGCGCCAGAAAGTCCCGGTATCTTTCCTTCCGGTAATGCCTGTCCGCCACGTACTCGAGGGCAGCACGAAACCGGTAAGGCGGGTAGTAGCCACGCAGGCGCAGGGCTTCATTACCATCGACGTCAAAGAATATGAGTGAAGGCGTAAAGTTGGTCTTTTCCTGCACCGCATAATCGGACTCGTCATATTCATTGCCGGAGGGATCGACGACCTGGCGATGGCCGTGGATATCGATGCCGATGACATCGAAGTGTTCCCGCATGTAGGCCTGGATATCCTCCCTGGTGAGATCCTTCTCCAGAAATTGCTGGCAGTAGGCACAGTATTTCTGCCCGAAATACACGATGATTCCCGCCTTTCCCGCCGCCCCGGCCTCCTCGATGTCCTCCGGCAGATCGAGAAAACTCAGCTTGAACCAGTCAGGGAAGGCCAGGGGTTCAGCCAGCGGCTGGTCATCAAACAGGGGGAACTCATCATCATCTTCAAATACGTCAGCAGGCTCCGCGATGCAGGTCATGCTGCACAGCAGCAACAGCACATTGACCAGAACCGTAAACCGGGTTACTGACATATTACTGCCCCCGCACCGCTAACCGGTGCCTTGTCACCTGAACCGCAGATTCATGCCGGGCGATAACCCGCGCAACTGCTCTCTGTCTCCCACAACGTCACGTCAGTAACCGGATATCCCTGACCCTCAAGGTAGTCAAAAATCATCCGTGCGATCACCTCGGCCGTCGGGTTCTCTTCGGTAATCCTGACACGTTCGCCGGCATCCTGCAGCAATGGCAATACCGGGTCATCCCTGTGCAGCAGCAGTGTATGGTCGATTTCACGGTCGAGCCACGCCCAGACCAGCTGTTTGACTTCACTGAAATCCATCACCATTCCGCGTTCGTCGAGTTCGTTGCCCTCCAGCGTTATCACGGCGCGCGCGTTGTGGCCATGCAGATGCTGGCACTTGCCCTGGTAATTCAGCAGGCGGTGGCCGTAGCAGAAGGAGACAGATTTCGATACGCGGTACATTTACGTTGCTCGTTATCATATGGTTACAGAACAGACTTGACACGGCACCTTTGTTTTCGCCTGTAACCGGCAAGTAAATCTCAGCATTACCCGGTGCCAGTCCCATTCTATGAAGCCTACCCAACAATGGCTATACATATTACAGCCGATGTTATTAGAATGTGCCCTATGTTAATGAATCTTCTGGTATTGACAAACCCCTGATGGCCGGGATGCCGACGTGGACCATCCTGGGCGGTGGTTACCAGTCTTATCTGAAGGGGGACTATACAGCGGCCTATGATGAATGGTTGCCGCTGGCAGAACTGGGAGATGCGGAAGCGCAATTCAACCTCGGGGTCCTCTACGACGAAGGCGCCGGCGTTGACCGAAGCCTGACTACCGCCGCTGACTGGTACCGCAAGGCGGGAGAACAGGGTTTCATCGACGCCCAGACCAACCTCGGCATTATGTATTACCACGGACTCGGCGTTGACCCTGACCTCGAAACTGCGGCCCACTGGTTCCGACTGGCGGCCGATCAGGGTGATGCGGAAGCCAAGAATTATTTACAGCGCATTCACAATGCAGGGTAGCCGGATGCCCGGAAAACCCTTGCCGGTATCCGTGGCAACGCCGGCTGGTGAACCCGCCGGCACTGCAACCCGTGGCCTGTACGTCTTTCCGCACCACCCGGCAAGCACATTTAGAGGGGTTTTCGGAGAACACCCCGCAAGGACAAACCACCCTGAGGGTCGATAATCATGGCCGAGGCGACAGGCACGCAAATCGACATCCAGCTCCCGAAGATCGACTACCCCTTGCCCGGCAGTATCGAGCAGCCCGTCTACGCCCCGGGTGAACGCAGCAACCTCATCAAGGAAATCAAGACCCTCCTGAGTGAGAAAGATGCGGTGCTGGTGGCCCATTACTACACCGACGCCGACCTGCAGATGATCGCCGACGAGACCGGCGGTACGGTTTCCGACTCGCTGGAGATGGCCCGGTTCGGCAACCAGCACCCCGCCAGCACGCTGGTAGTGGCCGGGGTACGTTTCATGGGGGAAACTGCCAAGATCCTCAACCCGGAAAAGCGGGTTCTGATGCCAACCCTCGCCGCCGAGTGTTCCCTCGACCTTGGCTGCCCGCCGGAGCTGTTCATCCCGTTCTGCGACGCACACCCCGAGCGAACGGTCGTTGTCTATGCCAATACCTGCGCGGCCGTCAAGGCCCGGGCCGACTGGGTCGTCACCTCCAGCATCGCCGTCGATGTCGTCAACCATCTCAGCGAGCGGGGTGAAAAGGTGCTCTGGGCACCGGACCGTTACCTTGGCAACTACGTACAGCGCGTTACCGGCGCAGACATGCTTTTGTGGCAGGCCAGTTGTATCGTGCATGAACGCTTCAAGGCCGAGGCACTGGCAAACCTCGCGCGCCACTACCCAGATGCCGCCATCCTTGTCCATCCCGAGTCACCGGAGTCCGTCATCAGCCAGGCCGACGTGGTGGGATCAACCACGCAGTTGATCAAGGCAGCACAGCAACTGCCCAACAGGCGTTTCATAGTCGCCACGGACAACGGCATCTTCTACAAGATGAAACAGGCCGCCCCCCACAAGGTCTTCATGGAAGCCCCGTCTGCCGGTGAAGGCGCCACCTGTGAAAGCTGTGCACACTGCCCGTGGATGGCCATGAACCACCTGCGCAATCTCCGGGATGTCCTGAAAACCGGCGGCAACGAAATCCATGTTCCCGAAGAAACCCGCAAACTGGCGCTGCGCTCGACCCAGCGCATGGTCGATTTCGTCAAGCAGAAGCGCAATATTGACTAGGACCTGTTAACAGATGCAGGCATGCTGGCCAGCAGGATCCACTTCCCGAAATCCCCAGCAGGACAGGCCTGCATGAAATATGCAGGCCGCAGCATCCGTGGTATATGCCTTGGCCTGCTGACGCTGCTGCTGCCCTGCTCAAACACCGCCTGTGACAGCGACCCGGAACCGGCTGACGGCAGCACGGTCTCCGCGACAGCATTTGGCCCGGAGCAGCTGGGCGTCATCGTCAACGATGCCGACCCTGCAAGCCTGCACATCGCGGAGTATTACGTGAAGCGGCGCCGGATACCGGCAGGCAATGTCGTCCACACAAGCTTCGTGCCCGGCGACAGCGTCATGCGGCCGGAAGTCTTCCAGGTCATCAGGAACGAGGTCGACAGACAGACGCCCGCGGCGGTACAGGCCTATGCACTCACCTGGACAGTGCCCTACCGGGTTGGCTGCATGTCCATCACCACTGCATTTGCCGCGGGCTTCGACGCGGACTTCTGCTCGCTGGGCTGCAAGTCTACCCGCCCAAGCCCCTATTTCAACAGCCGTAGCCGCAGACCCCACACCGATTTTGGCTGGCGACCCACGATGATGCTGGCAGGCACGCGGGTGAGCGACGTCGAGGCACTGATCGATCGGGGTATTGCGGCAGATGGCAGCAACCCGAGAGGTACCGCATACCTGCTCAGCACCGATGACAGACAGAGAAACACGCGCGCCCGTTTCTACCCCGGTATCAGGCTGCTGCAATCCGACCGTTTCAGTATCGAGGTCATCAACGCCAACAGTCTGCATCACCGCGATGACGTGATGTTCTATTTCACCGGACTCGCCAGGGTCGCCGGTATCGACACCAACCACTTCCTGCCCGGCGCCATTGCCGACCACCTGACATCAAGCGGGGGACGGTTGCCTGACAGTCGCCAGATGAGCAGCCTGCGCTGGCTGGAGGCCGGCGCCACCGGAAGCTACGGTACCGTCGCGGAACCCTGTAACTTCGTGGAAAAATTCCCCCGTCCCAATCTAGTCATCGATACCTATCTGAACGGCGAAACGTTGCTCGAGTCCTACTGGAAAAGCGTTGAGTGGCCGGGACAGGGGATATTTATCGGGGAACCGCTGGCCACACCGTTCCCGCCCTGATCCCGGTCACCTTGCCGGTGATTGTATAACAGGCGCCCCTGTCCGGGCTGCTGCCTGCGTTGCCTTACATGACCTCGGCGCGCGGGCCGGGTACGCCGTACACTGCCGCCATGGCCTCGCGGTGCGTGCTGATCTCGCCGGCCAGCGCCTTTGCGATGGCCAGGTCAACCGCCCTGGCGGTTTCAATTCTCTGCAGGAATACATAATCCGCGCCGGCTTCATAAAGTCTTGCGCTGTCACCAAGCTCGATGGCATTGGCAATGATAATCGCGCCGGGGTTGATCTGCCGCACAGCCGTCACGATCTTCAGGTTCGTCGTCCCCTTCAGTACATCATCCGGTATGGTGCAAACAACTACCTCCGCCTTGTCGACACCGGTATGCAGCAGTGTCTCGGGGCTGCGCAGGTCACCGTATCTCACGGTCGATCCGAGGGCGGCAATCCTGGCGTGCAGCTTGACATTGAAGTCAACGACCAGTGTCCTGGCCAGCAGCTCCGGACGGCTGCGGCCGATTTCATACAGCAGCGAAGACGTGATGCGGTGGAAGCCCAGCAGCGCCAGGCTGTATGACTCGTCGCCGTCCGCTTCCCTGCTGGGTGGTTCACGAAATCCAAGGCGCCCGAGCATGCCTGCAAGCAGTTCATGAACAGCATGCGCATGGTGAAATAACGCGGGTGTTGCCAGTGCCGTGATGACGAAGGCGAAGATAATTGCACTGTTCAGGCCGGCGCTGATATGACCCAGGTTGACCCCGATAAATCCGATCACCAGACTGAACTCCGAGATCTGGGCAAGACGCGTGGAGACCACCACCGCATTGCGCCGGTCCAGGCCGGTGATGTAAAGCAGTGGCAGAAACACGAGATATCTTGCCAGGATCACAATCACAGCCAGCAGTCCCGCCACCACAAGCACGGTGACCCCGTCAGGCAGCGGGATACTCATTCCGAGACCGACAAAGAACAGGGTCACGAAGAAGTCCTTTACCACACTGACCTTGCTTATTATCTCGGTGCTGTAGGGCAGACTGGCGATCGTGGCCCCGGCTATGAGCGCACCCATTTCCGCGCCAACAGCCATGTGCAGGTTAACGCCGAGCAACCATTCACTGAAGAGATCCAGGTTGATGCCGAACAGCACAATCAGAAAACACCAGGAAACGGCACCGGCGAAAATGACCTCGGGCTGCCGCGCCACCCACCTGAAACCCACGGGAATGATAAACTTCGCTATCACCGCGGCAATTACAATGAGCACGACAATACCGGCTAGCGACAGCAGTACCGGGCCGATTTCCGGGGCGTTGAAACTGGGCTGCACCGCGAGTACTGCGATCGCCCAGAAGTCCTGGAAGATCAGCAGGCCCAGCGCGGTGTGGCCCGCCTCGGTATCCAGCTGAAAAGACTCCTGGAACAGTTTCACGACCAGCAGCGTCGATGATGCAGCGACCACAAAACCGATGTACAAGGGTACATAGGCGCCCTGCAGGAGTTCCCCGCCAACACCGGCTTGCAGCAACAACCAGGTGACTGCCACACCAAACAGAATTGACAGCGGGTATTGCAGCAGCCCGGACACTACCATGATCCTGCCACTGGCAAACAGCTTGCGGATGTCGATCTCCAGCCCGATCAGATAGAGCAGCAGGATCAGGCCCAGTTCCGAGATCGTTTCAATATTGGCGGGATCGGTGACCAGACCGGCGCCAACCGGACCCACGACGACACCGGCAATCAGAAAGGCTGCGATTTCAGGTATTTTCAGACGGGTGAATACAATCGCAAGCACACCGGCCAGCACGATGCAGATACCGATATCCGGTACGAGAGACGGCAGTGCGCCGCCCGAAGCCAGCACCCGACCGGGCATCAGCAGCAGCAACAGAAGTCCGGGCAAGCGTCGTCGCGACAGTGGTGACATGAACAGGGCCCCGCGGGATTAACCGGATATGACAGGCAAACCGGCGATGTTCGGGGACAGTAAGACAAAGCACGAATGACATCAAGTACGCGCTTCACTTGCACGCACACGGTGCAAAACCCATACTCTTGGCGGAGATATTCACCGGGGCAGTTGAAAATGATAATAACCTTCTATGGGGTGCGCGGTTCGATAGCTTCGCCGGGCTTCGCCACCGCCAGGTATGGCGGCAACACCTCCTGCGTCTTCATCGAACTGGACAACGGCCAGATACTCATCATGGATGCCGGCACCGGGATCAGGGAACTCGGCAAGCGGCTGATGGAAACGGATGCGACCATCAATATCCTCCTGTCACACGGTCACTGGGACCACATCCAGGGATACCCGTTCTTCCAGCCGATTTACCAGCCCGACAGGCAGATTCGCGTCTATACCAGTACTAGCGGCAATCACGGCCAGCTCTGTGCCCTGTTCAGCCAGATTGACGGTGCGAACTTCCCGGTCAAGGAAAGCGAACTGCCGTCGAAGTCCGAGTGCATCATGCATAACATCGAGCCGGTGCTTGCCGCAGACAATATCAACGTGCGTCGCGCCCACCTGAATCACCCCGGTGGCGGGATCGCCTATCGTATCGAGGAAGACGGCGCGTCCTGTGCCTACATCACGGATAACGAACTGCTGCCGCCCGACAACCCGGCAACTACTTATGGTGAGTGGGTGGACTTCTGCCAGGGTGTCGATGTCCTGATACACGACGCCCAGTACCTGGAATCGGATATGCCGCACAAACACGGCTGGGGACATTCCCTCGTGGCCCAGGTCAGGCAGCTGGCACTGGATGCCGGCGTCGGCTGTCTGGCCATGTTTCATCATGACCCTGACCGCACAGACACGGAAATAGACTTTATTCAGAGGGAGAATGACAACTTTTTCCGCGGCAAGCGCGCCCCGGCCAGGAGCCTGTGCGCAGCGGAACAAATGCGAATCAGGCTGACCCCGCAGCAGCACGGCGCCACCGTGATCGAGGTGGATTAAGCGGCTGCTGACAACGGAGTCTGCCGCGAACCGTTATTCGTGTGCAGACAGCAGGACAGTGTCTGTCTGCATACCGGCCGTGCAGCAACGGGCTGTCAGCCAGACCCGTGACAGGACGTGCAAAACGCCGACTTGCGGACCAGGTCCGGCAATGAAGCAGCCCCCATTTTCAACATCACCCTGGCACGATGCACTTCGATAGTGCGAATACTGACACCCAGCTGTTCGGCGATGGCCCGGCTGGACTTCCCCTGCACGATGCATCGCATAACTTCCAGTTCCCGCGAAGTCAGGGTAGCGCAGCGCTGCTCCACCTCGGACTTCTGCTCCCATTCCCTGCGCTTGACTGCCGCCTTCTGCAGTACCTCCCGGATGCGCTTCAGGAGTTCGCCGTTGTCAAAAGGCTTTTCCAGGAAGTCCATGGCACCCGCCTTCATCGCGGCGACCGACGTCTGAATATCGCCATGCCCGGTAATAAAGATAATCGGCAAGAAAATTCCCAGCTTACCCAGCTGCGCCTGCAGTTCCATGCCGGACATACCGGGCATGCGTTGATCGAGCAGGAGAACTCCGCCATGGACAGTGTCGCACTCCTCCAGAAAATCCCTGGCGGAAGCATACACCCTGACCAGGAACCCGGCGCCTTCCAGGAACACCCCGATGGCGTGCCGCACCGCTGCATCATCATCAATAAGATAAACGCTTTTTTTACTCGCCATTTCCAGCCTCGCATTCCGGCAGGGTCAGCCCGAACTGCGCTCCTCCCTGCTGATACCTGTTATTCCAGAGCCGGCCGCCATGCGACTCGGTGATCGAGCGACTGATGGACAGCCCCATTCCCATACCCGATGCCTTGCTGCTCTGGAACGGCTCGAAGAGATGATCCAGCTGTTCAGGAGCAACTCCAGGACCATTGTCGATAATAGTCATTTCAACTGAGCAGTTCTGCAACAGGCGTGTATACACATCAATCCGACCCTCTTTTTTGCCGGACTGAACGATGGCGTCAATGCTGTTTCGCAGCAGGTTGATGATCACCTGTTCTATCTGGATCTTGTCCACGAATACCGTGCAACCCTCATTGCCAAGGTGTAACTCGACCACGATGCCCGTGGTGCGCAATTCACCCCGCAGCAAGCCGACCGCACTCTCGACCAGGCGATCAAGATTGACCGGCTCACGCTGCTGGTTTCCCTTGCAGACAAACTCACGGAAATGCCGGATGATATCGCTGGCACGATGTGCCTGCTCCATGGCGCGACCCAGGATTTCAACGAGCTTGCCCTGCTGTGACGGCATCGCATCCACCATGGATTTTGCAGTTCCACAGTAACTGACTATGGCCGTCAGCGGCTGATTGAGCTCATGGGCGATGGTCGATGCCATTTCACCCATGGTACCCAGTCGCATGACATGTGCCGCTTCCTGTAGGTTACGCCTTGCTTCTTCCTCGGCCAGACGGCTGTCGGTTATGTCCCGGCCCTCCGGGATGATCAGCACCGTTTCCCCGTTTTCATCAGGTACCGGCTTGAGGGTGAAATCAAGGATGCGGCGGCTGCCATCCTCCAGGGATACCTCCTCTTCATAACGGACAGAACTGCCGCCGGCGGCGCTCTGAATGGCAGTCCTGACGCGTTCCCGCGCCCTTGGTGACAGCCCCCCCCAGACAATATCCCAAAACGGTCTGCCGATGATATCCGCCTGCTTCAGGCCCGCAAAATCCAGCGCCGTCTGGTTGACCTCGAGTACAGTGCCCTGCGCGTCCAGCAGACCGATCAGCTGACAGGTGGAATTGAAGATCGCCTTGAAACGCCGCTCACTGTCCGCCAGTGCCGCTGCAGCCTGCGCCCGCTCCGAAATATCCCGCTGAATGATAAGAAAGCTTGAGAAGTTTCCGTCCGCATCGGCAACGGCGGTGGCCGAACACTCCATCTGCAGCACCCGGCCATCCTTGCATACGAACTCGATCTCTGCGCGGTTGGACCCGGTCTCCCTGAGTATGGGGAAGTTGCAGTCGCCGGTCTGCTGCGATTTTTCGGTGAAGAATTTCCTGATATTACTGTCAACGAGCTCGCTTTCTGAAAATCCAGAGTTCTCGACAGCATAGCGGTTTGTGAGCAGGATTTTCCCTTCTGGATCGATGACGAATATAAATTCCGCGGCCGAATTGAACAGCGTCTGGAAGCGGATCTCGGTTTTCTGCAGCGCCTGCCTTGCATTCCAGATGTCGGTGATATCTTCAGCGATTCCCAGCAAATAGGCTGGTCGACCGGCATCATCGAGAATCGGTGCCTTTGTGGTACTCAGTATCCGGGTACCAAGATGCTTTGATTTGAGCTCTTCTTCGGGTATCGAAATCACCTTGCCCGATTGCAGGACTTCACGATCCTTGCCGGTGAAGAAGTCTGCCTGCAATTCCGGAAAAAAATCGTAATCGCTGCGCCCCAGCAGTTCTTCCCTGCTGAAACCCAGTATCCGCTCAGCAGCCGAGTTAACGCGCACGAAGCGCA